>OOCB01004236.1_pt1 | contig 12497 bp, 9 predicted proteins | sample 1671351 | NCBI WGS metagenome assembly OOCB01 (sample SAMN06348148, study PRJEB24527) | human gut metagenome | biome: human gut; feature: ankylosing spondylitis patient; material: feces | host: Homo sapiens | place: China | collected 2015-10
GCATAAAATGCAATCTCATAGGCATCCATATCCGTAAGGAATTCCAGCAACAGCTCTCTGCGGAACACATACACCACCCCTGCAAACACTGCCATGGTCACCAGACTAGTACACAGGGTGAACCAGAACGCTTTCTTCACACGGGAATACTTCTTTGCCCCGTAATTGAAGGACGATACCGGCTGGAATCCCTGGCCGATGCCCAGTGCCACACTAAATACGAAATTGAAAATACGGGACACCACGCTCATAGCGGCGATGGCAATATCTCCGTAGACAGCTGCCTGTGCATTCAACACCATGGTGGACACGCTGTTCAGTCCCTGCCGCATCATACTGGGGAAGCCTGCGGTAATAATATTCTTATGTACTGCAAATTCCCAGGTAAAATATTTCGGTGCCAGGCTACTCTGGGTCTTGCCCCTCAGGAAAAAGAGCAACAGAATCCCAAAGGATATGTACTGGGAGATCATAGTGGAAAGTGCCGCTCCCCGGATGCCAAGATTTAAGCCCCACATAAGAATGGCATCTCCCGCCATATTTAAGATACCGCCGGAGACCAGTCCCACCATCGCAAGATTGGCATAGCCTTCATACCGGAGCACATTGTTCATCACACAGCTGGATGCCATTGCCGGTGCCGACACCAGAATATAGAAGGCATAGATTCTCGCATAGGGAAGGATTGTCTCCGTACTCCCTAGCAGTCTGCAAAGTCCGTTCAGATCGGCAATACCGATTACCGCTATCAACAATCCCGCTCCTGCCGCCAGATAAAATCCCGTAGCAGAAAATGCTTTTGCCCTCTCCTTTTCATGGGCTCCCAACAATCTGCTGATATTACTTCCTGCCCCGTGACCGAACATGAATCCGAACGCCTGAATAATTGCCATCAAGCCAAACACCACGCCTACCGCTCCGGTGGCACTGGTGCCTAACTGGCTTACGAACCAGGTATCCACCATATTATACAGATTCGTGATCAGCATACTGATGGTGGTGGGCAGTCCCAGCTCCAGGACCAGCCGCGCCACCGGTTCCTCAGTCAGCCGTTTATACTGTTTCTCCTCTTTTGACAATGTTGTATCGTTCATGTTCCCTGACTCCTATAAGTGTCATCGCACATTTTTCCATGCGATTCTCTATCTGCTTATTTTTACTATTATATGTTTCTTTCTCTCAATCCAACTACCGTATCTCCATGCATGATTCGGTGTAGCTACTGAGTTTTGACCTAAGCAGCTGTCTTACCCTCATGCATAGCCTGATATGCGATTACTACATCGGAACAGAGATTTGCCGGGCGGATTCCGGACTTGCACCGGTTAGAAACGTGCGCTGCGGGTGCACCACAGCGAAAAATAGCGTCTGTCCGTTCGGACACGACGCTATTATAGAAGATTCTTTTAAAAAATGTAAGCCCTTTCAAAATTTTTCCTGAAATTTAATAATTGACCTTTTACAGCTTCTCACTGAAATAGCTCTTATAGCCCTCCCCGAAGATCTCCGTGGCACTGGTGACGATCATAAATGCCAGGGGATCCTCTTCCTTTACGATCTCTTCCGCCTTGGGAGAAATGTTTTTCTTCATGGCACACATGATGACGCTCTTCTCCTTGCCGCTGTAGGCACCACTGCCCTGTACATAAGTTACACCAATGTCCAGCTCCTCCAAAAGTCTCCCTGCGATTTTTTCCGCATGGTCGCTGATAATATAGATCAGCTTCGCCTCGTCACGACCGTACAATACCACATCCAGCACCACTGATGTGATAATGACCACGATACCGGCATACAATGCCTTGTCAATGTTCCGGAATACAAATGCCGATGCTATGACAATAACCACATCAGTCAGGAAAAACAATGCTCCTGTCTTGAGGTACGGGAACTTTAGTCGCAGCAGCTTGATAATAATATCTGTTCCTCCCGTAGTGGATCCGGCCTTGAACACCCAGCCCATGGATACTGCCATCAGGGCACTTCCGGTCAGAGAGGCAAGCAAAGGATCTGTGGTCACTGCTCCTACCGGTGTCAGCAGGTTCGTAAACAGAGAGGTCATTGCCGTACAATAGATTGTAGACAGAATAAACCGCAGTCCGAATTTCCAGATACCGATCAAAAGGATCGGTATATTGATGAGCAGCATCCAGGTACCGGTCTCAATGCCGAACAGACGATTTAAGATAATAGCGATACCGGTGATTCCACCGGGTGCCAGGGAGTTCGGATCCAAAAATAAGCTGACGGATACCGCATAGACAAAGGATGCCACCGTGATCATCACATAATCCCAGATCATCTGTAAGGGTGTCTTTTTGTCCAGTCTCTGTATTTCCAGTTCTTTTTCTGTCTTCTTTGCCATAACTTTTTTCTCCATTCCATACAAAAGCCGCATATCTATAATATGCGGCTTTTATCGGTGATACATTCACTTCTTTTCAAATCTTAAAACTTAGATATTGGCTCTTACCAGTTTCGGCTGATAGCCTTCTTTTTCCAGAGCGGCAATGATCTCATTCTTATGCTCGGTACCGAATGCTTCCAGTGTGATACGCAGTTCCACGGCAGCGCTGCGGTTGATGGATACGAACTGGTTGTGCTCCAGCTTGATAACATTACCGTTGACTCCGGCAATGATGCCGGATACTCTGCACAGCTCACCAGGCTTGTCGGGAAGCAGTACGGATACAGTGAAGATACGGTCTCTTAAGATCAGACCCTGCTGTACTACGGAAGACATGGTGATGACATCCATGTTACCGCCACTCAGGATAGATACAATACGCTTATCCTTCACATTTAACTGCTTTAAGGCTGCTACCGTCAGCAGACCGGAATTCTCCACGATCATCTTGTGATTCTCTACCATATCCAGAAAAGCTACTACCAGATCCTCATCCTCTACGGTGATCACATCGTCCAGATTCTTCTGTAAGTACGGGAAGATCTTGCTGCCAGGAGTCTTTACCGCGGTACCGTCTGCGATGGTGTTGACCTTGGGCAATGTGGTAACCTTGCCGTTCTTTAAGGATACCTGCATGCAGTTAGCTCCTGCGGGCTCTACGCCGATGACCTTGATCTTCGGATTCAGCAATTTTGCCAGTGTGGAAACACCGGTTGCCAGTCCGCCGCCACCGATAGGAACCAGAATATAATCTACCAGCGGAAGCTCTTTGAAGATCTCCATGGCAATAGTACCCTGACCGGTAGCTACGGTCAGATCATCAAAAGGATGGATGAAAGTATATCCGTGCTCTTCTGCTAGCTCATATGCCTTTGCGCAGGCCTCATCATAGACATCGCCATGCAGTACTACCTCTGCTCCATAGCCTCTGGTACGGTTTACCTTGATCAGAGGTGTCGTGGTGGGCATTACAATGGTTGCCTTGCTTCCATAGCATTTTGCCGCATAAGCCACGCCCTGGGCATGGTTGCCTGCAGAGGCAGTGATCAGTCCCTTGGCGCGCTCTTCATCGGTCAGAGTGCTCATTTTGTAATAAGCGCCTCTTAACTTGTAAGCTCCGGTAAACTGTAAGTTCTCGGGCTTTAAGTATACGCGGTTGCCGGTCTGGGCACTGAAATAATCACTGTATACCAGTTTGGTCTCTAAAGTAACTTTTTTAACGATCTCACTTGCTTCTTCAAATTTCTCTAAAGTCAACATTTCTTCCTGCATTTTTCTTCCCATGCCTTTCTGTCACACTTTCTTTGGTCTGCCTGTTTATTATTCTTCCGCGTCTGTCTCTCCAGCTTCTTCCTCCGGCAGATGCAGTTCTCCGATGTCATCCATATTCACATCAAACAACGCATTTACAAATTCATCGGAATTGAATTTCTGGAGATCCTCGATGGATTCTCCCACACCGATATATTTTACCGGAACCTTCAGTTCGGACTGGATGGCCACAGCGATACCGCCCTTGGCCGTTCCGTCCATCTTGGTCAGGATGATACCCGTAAGATCCGCCACCTCACCGAATTCTCTTGCCTGCACCAGAGCATTCTGTCCCGTGGTGCCGTCCAGCACGATCAGATTCTCTCTGTGGGCATTGGGGAATTCCTTGTCGATGATACGGTTCATCTTACGAAGTTCTTCCATCAGGTTCTTTTTATTGTGCAGTCTGCCGGCGGTATCTACAAGAAGCACATCCACGCCTCGTGCCTTCGCCGCATTCACGGCATCAAACACCACGCTGGCGGGATCCGCACCTTCTTTTCCGCCGATCATGGGAACATCCGCCCGGGATGCCCACTCTGCCAGCTGGTCTCCCGCTGCGGCACGGAAAGTATCCGCTGCGGCAATAAGGACTTTCCTGCCCTCATCCTTTAATTTACCGGCCAGCTTGCCGACGGAAGTGGTCTTCCCCACACCGTTGACACCGATGACCATGATCACGGACTGTTCCTTCTCAAAATCATAGGCAGTCTCATCCACCTGCATCTGCTCCTTGATACTTTCAATCAGAAGCTGTTTGCATTCGGAAGGTTCCTTGATATGTTTTTCCTTCACCTGCTGTTTCAGTCTCTCCACGATAGCGGTGGTGGCATTCACACCGATATCTCCCATAATGAGGATTTCTTCCAGTTCTTCATAGAAATCATCATCAATAGCGGAGAAGCCGCTGAAGACCGAATCAATTCCCCGTACAATGTTGTCACGGGTCTTGGTCAGTCCTTCTTTTAACCGAGCAAAAAAGCCTTTCTTTTCCTCACTCATCCCATTTCCTCCAATCAGCATTCTATCCAGAAAAACGCTTGCGTTTTTCTTGTATGAAACTTAGAACTTCTTCACGAAAGAGCCTTTGCTCTGAGTGATTAGAAGTTCTTTTCATACTCTAATCATCCAGATCTTTATCAATGAGGTTAACACTGACTAAAGTAGATACACCCTTCTCCTGCATGGTGATACCATACAGTCTGTCCACCTGTTCCATCGTACCGCGTCTGTGGGTAATGACAATGAACTGAGTGTTCTTGGTCAGCTTATGTAAATACTTAGCGAAACGGCCTACGTTGGAGTCATCCAACGCCGCCTCGATCTCGTCCAACAGACAGAACGGAGAGGGCTTTAAGTTCTGGATGGCAAACAACAGGGAAATAGCGGACAATGCCTTTTCTCCACCGGAGAGCTGCATCATGTTCTGAAGCTTCTTTCCGGGGGGCTGTGCGATGATGCGGATGCCTGCTTCCAGAATATCCTCATCCTCCATCAGTTCCAGGGTTCCCTTACCACCACCAAAGAGTTCTTTGAATACTTTATCGAACTCTCTGCTGATCTCCGCAAATTTCTCCGTGAACTGTTTGCGCATAGCGGTATCCAGTTCCTCGATAATGCCTTCCAGGGTCTTCTCCGCCTCTACCAGATCATCATGCTGGGTCTTCATGAAGGTATAACGCTCCATCAGATTCCTGTAATCCTCAATGGCGTTGACATTGACATTACCTAACTTCCGGATCTCATCTTTCAGACCGCTGATCTCACGCTTCATGGCGGGCAGATCATTCATCTCTTCATTGCGAAGGCCTGCCGCATCACTCAGGGTAATCTCATACTCATCCCACATGTAATTGATCTGGCCTTCGATATTGTCTTCCAGCTTTTTCTTCTGTTCACTCAGACGATAGACTTCTTTGTCCAGAGCATTCATGCGCTCTGACATTTCTTCTCTGCTCTGGAAGAAGCCTTTCTGCTTTGCAGACAGTTCTTCTTTCTTTGCAATATCCTCGTCCAGCTTTTTCTTGGAAGCATCCTGATTCTCATGGGAAGCCGCGATGGTCTTCTCAATCTCCAGGATGTTGTTCTTCTTACGTTCCACTTCCTGCGCATTTTCCGTCAGAGCCTCTAAAATCTCTTTAAGCTCTGCCTGTGCACGTTCCAGCTCGCCGCCTATACGATCCACATTTGCCTGTTTGTAATCCAGTGCCTGACGCATCTTCTCGACTTTTACTTCCCATTCTCCTGCGTGGGCGGAAGCTTCGCTCTCTTCCAGTCTGCAGCTCTCCAATTCTTTCTGGAAGCCCAGGATCTGTTCCTGCGTCGTCTTCTCCAGTTCTTCGCTGGCAGCCAGTTCCTGCGTAATGGATTCCTTGCCGGAACGGATCTCGAAGATCTTGGTCTCGATCTCCTGTTCCTCCAGCTTCAGGGACTGTGCACTCTCTGCCTCTTCTTCCATACGTTCTCTGGCCTGGGAAATATTTAATCTTGCGGTATTCTGCTCAATGGACTTGCGCTGCATCTCGGTCTTCAATGCTTCCAGATCCATACGCAGCTTATTTCGTTTGCTCTTGGCGCCTTCAATCTTCTGGTTATAGGTCTTGATGTCATCGGAGAGTTTTTTCACCTTTTTCTCCAGTTCATCCATCTCACGACGTCTTCCCAGGAGATTACTGTTATTCTTAAATGCACCACCGCTGATGGCACCACCGGGAACTAAGAGTTCGCCTTCCAATGTGACCATACGGATGCCGTAATCGAATTTTCTTGCGATCTTCACGGCATTGTCCACGTTGTCTACGACCACGATACGTCCCAGCATGGCCTTGGCCACATTGCGGTATTCTTTTTCCGTATTTACCAGTTCATCCGCCATACCGATGACACCTTTTTCCTTCAGGGCCTCGGGATTTTTGAATTCCTGAGGTTTGGTAATACTGGTCAGGGGAAGGAATGTGGCTCTTCCGAGGCGGTTCTGCTTTAAGAATCCGATCATATGCTTGGCGGTCTCTTCGTTATCCGTTACGATATTCTGAATATTACCACCCAGAGCGGTCTCGATAGCGGTCTCATATTTGGCTTCTACCTGAATAATATCCGCTACAACACCGATGATACCTTTTTCTTTTTCCTTCTGCTCCATGACCTTCTTGACGCTGCCACCGTAGCCGTCATACCGCTCGGTGATATTGGTCAGGGCTTCCAGTTTGGACTGCTCCTGATGGAAACGGTTCTGTGTCTCCCGCAGCTTCGCATCTAAGCCTGTGAGATTCTCACGGATATTGCCCAGCTCCAGTTCGGATGCTGCTTCCTGTTCTGTCATCTGCCGCAGTTCTTCGGTCACAGTCTCGAAGGTCTCTTCCAGCTTCTTGATTGTCTCTTCTCTGGCAGCCTCATCGGATTTGGCACGAAGCAGTCTGGAATTCAACTCTGCCTTGCGGATATTGATCTGCTCCATCATAGTATCGAAACGTCCCATCTTGGACTTGATGGTAGCCCGCTGGTTCAGCTCGCCGATGATGGTATTTTTCCCGGCCTCAATATTATTATTGAGTTCGGTGATCTTGTTCTGGATAGCTTCCAGGTCGGCCTTTGCCATGGCTGCCGCCTCTGCGATCTCCTGTACCTGAGTATCCGTATCCTTTTTATCGGTTAAAATATCCTGTTTTTCTTTTTCTTTGCCGGCGATTTCTTCTTCCAGGGCTGCCTTACGATTGTTCAGATGGTTCTCACTGCCGTGAGCGGAATTGATCTGCTCTTTTAAGACATTGATCTCACCTTCCAGTTTGCCCCGCATCAGGCCGGTATCCGTCAGTTGCTCTCTGGCGACTTCAATGGCTGCATCCAGGCTTTCGATCTCCTGCTGGATCCGCTCGTATTCTTCCTTGATACCTTCGTACTTTTCACTGGTCTCGTTCAGTTCATTGCTGGCCAGATTATATTTTTCTTCCATGGAAGACAGCTGTTCTCTGAGTTTCTTATTTTCCAATAAGAAGACATTGATATCCAGAGTCTTTAATTCTTCCTTTTTCCTCAGATAGACCCTAGCCACCTCGGATTGCTTCTCCAGAGGGCCTACCTGCTTTTCCAGTTCGGACAGAATATCATTCACACGCACCAGATTCTGTTTTTCGTTCTCCAGCTTTGTCTGGGCTGCTGCTTTTCTGCGCTTGAATTTCACGATTCCAGCAGCCTCGTCGAACAGTTCACGCCGTTCCTCGGGTTTACCGCTTAAGATCTTGTCGATCTGGCCCTGTCCGATAATGGAATAGCCCTCCTTACCGATACCGGTATCATAGAACAGCTCATTGACATCCTTTAATCTGCAGGGAGTACCATTGATCAGATATTCACTTTCTCCGGAACGGTAGATCCGTCTCGCCACTGTAACTTCGTCATAGTCGATCGCCAGCTGGTGATCGCTGTTGTCCAGAGTAATGGCAACATAGGCGTAGCTCAACGGTTTTCTGGTCTCTGTTCCCGAGAAAATAACATCCTGCATGCTGGCACCACGCAACTGCTTGATGCGTTGTTCTCCCAGCACCCATCTTACCGCGTCCGCAACGTTACTCTTACCGCTGCCGTTAGGTCCTACGATACCGGTGATTCCGTTGTGGAACTGAAATACGATCTTATTGGCAAATGATTTGAACCCGTGGATCTCAATACTTTTTAAATACATATCCTCTATCCCTCAATAGCAGAAGCGCCTCATAAGCTGCCTGCTGTTCTGCCGCTTTTTTTGTTCTTCCCTGCCCACGGCCAAGGCATTCTCCCTCCATGTCGATCTCTACCACGAAAGTCTTGTCGTGTTCCGGTCCGCTCTCCTCTAACAGCCGGTACTCGAACTCTTTTTTGAGTTTCCCCTGAATCAGTTCCTGGAGATTACTCTTGCTGTCGTAGAAGAGACGCTTGTCCTCTAAATCCGACAGAATGAAGCGGTCAATAAAAGCCTTGGCAGGCTGCATGCCACCGTCCAGATAAATGGCACCAATCATGGCTTCCATACCGTCAGAGGTGATGCTGTCTCTGCGTCTGCCGCCGGTATTCTCTTCGCCCTTTCCCAAAAGCATAAACTGTCCCAGTTCCAGGTCTCTGGCACAGAATGCCAGGGAAGGCTCGCACACCATGGAGGCTCGCATCTTGGTCAGCTCGCCCTCGGGAACATCCGGGTGTTCCCGAAACAGGAAGTCGCTGGATACCAGCTCCAGTACAGCATCTCCCAGGAATTCGATGCGCTCATAGTTCTCTGTCTTGTTGATCTTTTGTTCATTGGTATAGGAGCTGTGGGTCAGAGCCTGCTTCAGCAATGCTTTGTTGTGAAAGCAATAGCCGATGCGCTGTTCCAGCACGTCCATTGTATAACCATCCAACATTTTCTTGTCCTCACTATATTCCGTAGTCCCGGCTATGGTAAGAAACGCGGCACGTTTGCACTCTGTCGCAGAGCGTAACGGTACATAGGCGTGGAAAATACCCACGCAATGCGTCCCTTGGGACGCTATGATACCGACGTCTGCTTACGGCGCGCTTATTCTTAACCATAGCCGTGCCTACTGGACTACATAATTACCCTCACCATGCCTATTCATAAATGGCTGTCAAGTGTGTCCCGTTTTACGGAACACATCGTATAAAAACAGAGGGGAATGACCTCTTGTGCGAGCAAGCTCTCACCGGAGTCATTCCCTCTATTTTTGCATGGCTCGTAGCTTTACTAGTTCACTGCGTTCTTGATCATCTCTACTGCTTCTTCTACAGTAGTAACCTGCTCTGCAGACTCTGCAGGGATCTCGATATCGAACTCTTCCTCGATACCCATGATGATCTGGTATACATCCAGGGAATCAGCACCCAGGTCATCCTGGAAGGTGGTCTCCATGGTGATCTCATCGGGATCTACATTTAATACCTCAGCAATAATTTTCTTTAACTTTTCGAATTCCATAACAGTTCCTTCTTTCCAAATATTTTGTAATTTTAATTATTTTCTGCAGCCTTATCTTCCAGACCGATCTGCTCTTTGATCTTTTCGTTGATCTTCTCTTCCTTAAATGCGATGCATTGCAGGATGGAGTTCTTCACTTCCACAGCCTTGCTGCTTCCGTGTGTCTTCACTACCAGACCGTTTAAGCCAAGCAGCGGAGCTCCTCCGTACTGGGAGGTATCGAAGCTCTTCAAGGTCTTCTTCAGCGCGGGCTTTACTAACAGTGCGCCGATCTTACTGCGCAGTGTGGACATCATTCCCTGCTTTACCTGATGCAGCAGTGCGGAGCTGACGCCCTCGTACATTTTCAGTACCACATTGCCGACAAACGCTTCACAGACGATGACATCTGCCACACCTGCCGGAATATCTCTGGCTTCTACGCTTCCAATAAAGTTGATCTCGGGACAATTCTTCAACAGAGGGAAAGTCTCCTTGACCAGAGCATTACCCTTCTCTTCCTCAGCACCGATATTCACAATACCGACTTTGGGATTCTTAACGCCCATAACGCTTTCCATATAGACACTGCCCATCTTGGCAAACTGTACTAACATGGAAGGTCTTGCGTCCACATTAGCACCACAGTCCAGCAAAAGGCTGACACCGTTCTCCGTAGGGATCAGGGGAGCCAAAGGAGGTCTCTCCACGCCACGGATACGGCCTACGATCACCTGTCCGCCTACCAGTACTGCACCGGTACTTCCTGCGGATACGAAAGCATCGCATTCACCGTTCTTCACCATATACATGGCTTTGACAATGGAAGAATCCTTCTTACGGCGGATCGCCATAACCGGAGGTTCTGCAGTCTCGATGACTTCTTCGGCATGTACGACTTCCAGCTGTTCTGCATCGTAGGTATATGCCTTTAATTCTTCCCGGATCACCGGCTCCTTACCTACCAGGAATACTTTGACACGTTTGTCCGCATTGACAGCCTCTACAGCGCCCTTTACGATCTCGGTGGGAGCATTATCTCCTCCCATCGCATCTACAGCAACATTTACATATTCTGCCATTTCGTCGTTCCTTTACCTGTTTGTGTTTATCCGCTTATCATCAAACCGCTCCGTGGGTCGCACCAAACAGTTTGATGATGGCAGATTCATTCTTACTATACTAAAGGCGTATATAAAAAGCAAGTGATTTTTTTGTGAAAGCAAAAGGAGACTCCTTTCGGAATCTCCTCTTTTCTTTTCACTTAATTTCGCTTCATTGATTTATAAATTAATCAACGCTTACGACCTGCTTCTTATTGTAAGAACCGCAAGCCTTGCAAACTCTGTGAGGCATCATCAGTGCACCACATTTGCTGCACTTTACCAATGTAGGAGCGCTCATTTTCCAGTTTGCTCTTCTCTTATCTCTTCTACCTTTGGAAGATTTATTCTTAGGACAAATAGACATCGTTACACCTCCTTATTCGCGTTGAAGATATCTTGGATTGCTGCCATACGAGGATCCGGTACGAAAGTATCGCAACCACATTCCTTCAGATTCCTGTTCTGACCACATACAGGGCAGATACCCTTGCAGTCTTCCTTACACAAGATCTTTGCCGGCCAATTCACCAGAATTTCATCGTACACAAAAGCCTCTACATCCAGCTGCCATCCATCCATAAAGCTCTGCTCGGTATCTTCTTCCTCACTTACTTCCGCTTCCGGAGAATAAACGATTCTGTCAAACTTAAGCTTCATTGCTGTAGGTACTTCAGTAAGGCACCTGTCACATTTCGTATCAAAGGTAAGCTCTGCAGTGCCGGTTACTTTTGCCTTGTTCACACCGATGTTGGTAAAAGTAAGGGTAACGGGTGTCTTCTCCGTAATGGGGAATTCTCCCTGGCGGCTCTTAAAGCTTGTCATCTCAAGCGGAATGGCAACAGTCTCTACCTTGCCTTCGGATGTTAATACATCAGATAAACTTACTAACATAGCGACTCCTATGCAATATGTTGCGTAGAAAACACAAGTCTCCTACGATGTGTTGATTCACACACTGATTTATTATACATATGGTATGTGCTTTTGTCAACAAAATTTTGTGGGATTTTCATACTATTTTCTTATAATGCACGATTGCTCTACGAAGCATAAAAATATCTGCCTATTCAACTCCCAATGCCTTATAAACTGCTTCTTCCGGAGAAGAATAGAATATTAAACTGAATGCCCCAACTAAATCAGACGGTACGGTTCCAAGGTCTGCTGCTGATGTGATTGGGAGAAGAACTTTTTTAGCTCCACTATCAAGGCACACCTGCAATGTACTTGCCAAATCTTCTACTTTAATCAGTGTTCCACCAATACTGATCTCACCAAGTACTGCAAGACTGCTGATGGGGGGCTTACTAAGTGCCGCTGATGAAATAGCAATTAGCGTAGGAAGTGCAAGATTTCCCGTCATTCCAAGTCCCTGCATATCCTGATAATTGATGATGTAATCCTTGGTTGTTGTACTGATATTTCCAGATATTGCGTTACCATTAGCCTTCAAATAATTAAATGCTGTATTGGTTGCTTCCTTTGGCTCTTTTCCTGAACCAATACCGGTACATGTGAGTTTTCCATTTCCCGGCATCATCTGAGTTTCCAAACGATAGCATCCAATCATACCAGTCTTTGACTTGGATACTGTATATAAACACCCCGGTTTACCCATACCTTCAGGAATCATCTTTCCGCCGCCCTGCTCTGGTACGGATACAAAATGTTCATCAAAACTGTCATTGTCTATGTATGAGAAGTTCACATCATAGAACTCCATTCCACCAATCTTCTTAAGCTGTTC
>OOCB01004237.1_pt1 | contig 12490 bp, 8 predicted proteins | sample 1671351 | NCBI WGS metagenome assembly OOCB01 (sample SAMN06348148, study PRJEB24527) | human gut metagenome | biome: human gut; feature: ankylosing spondylitis patient; material: feces | host: Homo sapiens | place: China | collected 2015-10
GTCTTGACCACGGACTTTCCGCCGCTCTGCGCGTCCATCGCGGTCATCCGCCCCAGCGCGTCGTAGGTGTAGCCCGCGGAGACGGTTCCCTCCGTCGTTTTCGTCAGGCGGTTGTCCTTGTCATAGGTATAGCTTGTGGTGTAGGTCGTGCCGTTGAGCGTCTGCTTCTGCGTGGAGAGGTTATTGTTGTCGTCATAGCCCCACGTGACGCTGTTTGCATACCCGCTGCCGCTCTGCTCCCAGCGCATCAGCCGATCCTGAAAATCGTAGAAATACTGCGTTCTGCGTCCGCTCGCGCTGTCCGTCAGCAGGCCGAGGTTGCCGTTGTTGTCGTAGGTATAGTCGACCTGCGCGCCGTCCTCATAGCGGACGGACGTGGTGCGGCCAAGGCTGTCGTAGCTATAGGACACCGAATCGCCGTTGCCGTAGTCGGACCGCGTGAGCTGGTGATTGCCGTCCGTGCTGTAGCTGTGGCTGATGAGCGTCCGCGAGCCCGCCTGAATGCTCTGCACCAGATCGAACGCGCCGTAGGCAAAGCTGTAATCCGTGCCAGAGGCCGTGGAAATCGCCGAGAGCAGGTCACTTGCGTAGCTGTATCCCACGGCGGACGCACCCTTGCTGACGCCGGTGGCGCGGAGCTTCCCGTCGTAGCTGTAGTTCGTGCGGGTGCTCTCCGTCTCGCCGGGGGCCTGCACCCACTGCAGCATTCCCGTCTGCAGGTCGTAGCCGTAGGACGTCGTCTGCCCGAGCGCATCCGTGACGCTTGCGAGCTGGTTGCCGTCCGCGCTGTAGGCCGCGCTGGCCGTCACCTTCTTCGTCCCGCCGACGCTCACCTGCGTGTTGTTGCCGTAGGTATCGTAGGTAAAGGACGAGCTGACGCCCTCCGGGCTGGTCGCCGTGAGCACGTTGTGGTAACTGTCATAAGTATACGTCTGACTGGCTCCGCTCGGCAAGACCATTTTTGTCAGATTGTTGTTTTTATACTCGTAGGTGGTGGTTTTCTTCTGCAGATCCGTGACGCTGGTGATGTTGCCGTCGCTGTCATAGACATAGCTGTGGCCGAACTCCTCCCGGAACAGCTGGATCCCGTCGAAATACGCCGTATTCTCGTTGTTGTCATAGACCAGATAAATCTGCAGCAGGGTATAGTCCTGCTTCGCCACGACCCGCTGCGCGGCATACTGCCACTGCTCCGCATCCGGGTTGAACGAAACCGTCTGATCATCGGTCGTCCCGTCCGTATAGGTAAAGCGCGCGGTGATACCGAACTTGCGCGTTCCATCCTTCAGCGGCACCGAATCGCCCTTCGCCCAACCGGCCACGGTATAGACGTCGCCCTTGCTGCCCTTGATGTGGAAGTTCTGGTATCTGCTCTTTTCCTCTCTCGGGTCGCCCGCAACCGCATAGACGTGCGTGTCCATCTGCGGTGCAGCGCTGGTGGAGCTCTCGCCGCGTGCGCCGGTCCCGACACCCGCGTGCCAGCCGAACATGCTGCCGGCCTCCGGATCGCTCCACGTAAAATCACCGTTTTCAATCAGGTTATAACGGCTGGCATTGGCGCTCTGCTCGCACTGCACCGCGTCGAAATAGGCATAGCCCTTGCCGCAGCTCTGCAGGCAGGGATACATAACCGCCGTCTGCGCCGACGCCGGGTGGGTATAGGTCACCTCCACCCGCGTCCACTCCTCATCCGAGACAACGGATTCGCTGACCGCCACGATATCGCCGCCCACGTTCAGTGCAACCCGTGCGCCACCGCTCTCCATCTGCCATGTCTGCACATAGGCCGAATTGGAACCAGATATAGGGAGAATACGAATGCCAGGAAAAGTGCCAGGAGTTTTGTCGCTCTCGGTGTTTTCATGTGGTTTTTCCCTCTATCTTTTGTTCCTCTGCCGCTGACTTCAAACACAGTGGTGGGATTGCTCTTGCCGGGGAGATTATGTATTCGCATTTTCGTCTGCAGCTGTCATCAGGCGGCAAATTCTGGCAATATTATATACTCTTCACGCATTCTTAGCAAGACGCAAAACATTCTTCTGTTTTGCTGATAAAATCGCTGTCAGTTTTTGTGTATTTTGTATATCACGAAGGCCGTAAATATCTTCTTCTGCGCACTGCGCCAACCATACTTCATTGTTTGAAATCGCGCCGGGGCGCATGAATCGGTACCAAAGGAGGTCACGGATTTCCTGGAATAAGATTAGAACCGGGGACAGTCACAGGAAAAGCCGGGCACAAGGTATCTAAGTAAAAATGCGTTTGAAACGGCGCTGTCCGGCTGGGATGGTGTCAAGTGTCCCATGGAAGATGCGGCGCTTAGAACCTCCGGCTTGAAAATCTGAAGAGAGCCATTGCGGGGCTGGATGCATAAGGTCAAAACCTGCTCTCCCGTGAGTTCAAAGAAATCTCCGTCTACAGAGTCCGCACAGCAGTGATAAATCTCGGTCAGCTGCTCTGGGCTGAAAAGTTGTTCCTTTTGAATCAGCCCAGAGCGGATGGCAAAGTTCTGTTTGGCTCCTGCATAGTTCTCCATGAAATAGTGACCATGACATACACCTGTGTGCCCATAGGCCCAATCCCATGTGACGAAGTGGACTCCGTGTTTACTCTGAACTCCAGCCAGCACAGTACCGTTGAAATCCGCCAGCACCTTGTAGCCGTCCTCCAGACCGTCGGCTTTCAAAAAGGGCGCCGTTTTCTCAGTCCGTCAGGACCAACAAAACAACGCCCAAATCTTTGTGAGTTTTTTTTGAGAAAAATACCGCTGCCAGCCGGAAAAATCGCCGCTGAAAAAGGGCGCTGGCTGAACGCATCTGCATGAAACAGGAAAACACCCGGTTCGAATCGGGGCAGACGCCCTGAAACAGCGATTTGCATCTATGGTTTGAGAGAAGAAATCCGGGCTTGAAAAAGCCCGGAAACGGTTGATGCGCCTGGCTTTGCGCCAGACGCATCTATACCGTTTCGTTAATATGGTCCGAGTGTTGAGATTCGAACTCAAGGCCTCTTGAACCCCATTCAAGCGCGATACCAAACTTCGCCACACCCGGATAGCTGGCTGAATCACTCACGTCAGCTTGATTAATATACCACATTCATCCGGGGATTGCAAGCATTTTTTTGAAATTTTTTGGATTTTTTTCTGCCGGGGCTTTAATACCCGTACCGCATGCGCCCCACCACCAGGAAAATCGCCGTGGTGATCACGGCCATGACCTCCGCCGCCACGATGGAAAGCCAGATGCCGTCCAGCTTCCACAGAAGCGGGAAGGTCAGCACCGCTCCCACCTGGAACACCAGCGTCCGCAGAAAGGCGATGATGGCGGAGGTCAGCCCGTCGTTCAGGGCCGTGAAGAAGGACGAGCCATAGATGGCGAAGCCCGAGAACAGGAACGAGAACGAGAAAATGGAGAAGGCGTGGGACGTCATCTCGAACAGGCCCGGGTCATAGCCCACATACAGCCGAGACAGGGGAGCGGCCAGTACCTGGCCCGCCGCGAACATACACGCGGCGCACACGGCCAGCAGGCCCAGGCTGTGCCGCAGCAGGCCCCGCAGCTCCCGGCGGTTCTCCGCCCCCAGGTGATAGGACTCAATGGGGGCCACGCCCACGGAATAGCCCACGAAAATGGCCTGGAACACCATGCTCACATACATCAGCACGCCGTAGGCTGAGATGCCGTCCTCCCCGGCGTACTTCATCAGCTGGACGTTATACAGCATGCTCACCAGGGACATGGACACGTTGCTCATAAACTCCGAGGAGCCGTTGGAGCAGGTCTTTCCCAGGGCACGCAGGTCCAGGCGGCACTTTCCCAGCCGCAGCAGGCTGCTGTTGGGCCGGGCGAAGTAGATCAGCGGCGCCACGCCGCCGATGCACTGGCTGATGGCCGTGGCCGCCGCCGCACCGGCCGCGCCCCAGGAGAACACCCCCACAAACAGGGCGTCCAGCACCATGTTGGCAACCCCCGCCGCCACGGTGACGGACAGGCCCAGCCGGGGCTTTTCCGCCGTGGCAAACAGGCACTGGAACTCGTATTGCAGCACATAAAAGGGCAGGGCGATGAGGTTGATGCGGCCATAGATCAGGGCCTGCTCCAGAAGCTCCCCCTCGGCCCCCATCAGCACCGCCGCCGGGCGCAGGATCAAAAAGCCCAGGGCCGCCAGCACCACGCCGCAGGCCGCCGAGGCGTACACGATCATGGAGAAGATGTCGTTGGCCCGTTCCCGGTCCCCCTGGCCCATGGTCTTGGCGATAAGCGCGCCGCCGCCGGTGCCGAACATGAAGCCCACGCTTCCCAGGATCAGCAGCACCGGGATGATGAGATTCACCGCCGCAAAAGGGGTCTTGCCTGCGTAGTTGGACACGAAGAAGCCGTCCACCACGCCGTAAATGGCGGTGAAGATTATCAGGGTGATGGATGGCAGGGTAAAGCAGATCAGCTTGCGGCAGGTGAAATGATCCGAAAGCTGGATGGGTGTTTTGCTCATGATTCCTCCTTGATCTCCCGGGCCTTCTGGGCCAGGGCCTCCTGGAAGCGCCGGGTCAGCGCCAGATATTGCTCCACGTCCTCCTGGGGCCAGGCGGCGAACACCTGGTTTTCCGCCTGGATCACCCGCCGGGCGGTCCGCTGGACCAGGGCCTCCCCCTCCGGCGTCAGGCACACGTCCTTGCCCCGGCCCGCGGACTCCAGATAGATCAGCCCGTCCCCCTCCATCCGCCGCAGGGCGGAGTTGACGGTCTGCTTGGTCATGCCGCTCCAATAGCAGATGTCCCGCAGGCGGCACCGGCCCCCGGCGTCGCACAGGGTGTACAGCACCCCCATGACACTGTCCGAAAGGCCCCAGTGCTGGGCCATTTCATGATAAACCGCGTCGGTCTCCTGCAAAAGATGGTTAAACCGGCGCATATCCCGGGATGTGTATGCCATGGGGCCGCCCTCCTTGGTCCGAAATCGTACCCGGATACTATAGTACGATTTCGGACGATTGTCAAGCAAAAACAGACCGCCGGTCCCGGGAAAGAGGGGACCGGCGGTCTGTTTTGTGGTAAAAGGAGAGAGAATAACAATGATAACAGCTTTTGGATTACGGGCTTATCTTACCGTCCCGGCGGAGAAAAGTCAATAGCTCCCCACCATCGTTTACAGAACGTTCACAGGAAACCGGCGCTCTGCTTATTGACGGCGGGGCGCAATGGTGGTAATATTTAGCCTGCTAACATTTAGGGTGCTAAATATTAAAATCTCAGGAAAGGAGCAGACTATTATGAGCTGCATGAAAAAGCCCGAGCTTATCGGCCCCCTGCTGGGGTACTGCAACCACCGGGCCTATCAGCGGATGGAGCAGAAGCTGCGGCGCTATGGGGTCACGCCCATCCAGTGCCGGTCGCTGACGTATCTGCACCGGCAGCCGGGCCCCGTGACCCAGAAACAGCTGCAGCAGCATCTGGCCGTGAAGCCCTCCACCGTCAACGGCATCGTGGACCGGCTGGTGGAAAAGGGGATGCTGACCCGGTCCCCGGGGGAAAAGGACGGCCGGTGCCGCATCCTGCGGCTGACGGAGGCCGGGCAGCGGTTTTATGACGACTTTGAGTCCATCACCCGGCAGATCGAGGACCTGATCCACCGGGGCATGGACCCCCAGGAGACGGAGACCCTGCGCCGGCTTCTGCTGCGGGCGGCGGACAATCTGACATCGGAGGAGGACAACGCATGATTCGGAAATTAGCCCCCTATACCAAGGGGTATCGCGTCTGGATATTCCTGGGCGTGCTGTGTTCGGCAGGCGAGGCCGTGCTGGAGCTGCTGCTGCCCAAGGCCATGAGCCAGATCGTGGACGTGGGCATCGCCAACGGCGACAAGGCGTACATTCTGGCCACGGGCCTGAAAATGATCCTCATGGCCCTGGCGTCCCTGGTGATGGGCGTGGGCGCGGCAGCTCTGGCGGCCAAGGCCGGCATGGGCTTCGGCGCCAACGTCCGGGCCGCGGAATATGCCCAGGTGCAGAGGTTCTCCTTTGCCAACATCGAGCGGTTTTCCACCGCGTCCCTGATCACCCGGCTCACAAACGACGTCTCGTCGGTGCAGATGACCCTGATGATGGGCATGCGCATGCTGGTCCGGGCGCCGGTAATGCTGATCACCGCCCTGGTCATGGCCCTGACCATCAGCCTGCAGCTGAGCCAGGTGTTCCTGGTGGTGCTGCCGCTGCTGCTGCTTTTAGTGGCCATCGTCATCCGCTATGTGGGGCCGTTTTTCACCGCCCTGCAAAAGTCCACCGACGATCTGAACCTGGTGGTCCAGGAGAACCTCAACGCCATCCGGGTGGTGAAGTCCTTCGTCCGGGAGGACCGGGAGCAGGAGAAGTTTGCCCAGCGCAGCGACACCCTTCGGGATACGGCGGAGCGGGCCTACAGCTTCGTGGTGCTGTTTGTCCCCCTGGTGACCCTCATTATGGGCGGCACCATCATGGCCATCATGTGGCTGGGCGGCCACTATGTGGTGGGCGGCGCCATGCTCTCCGGCGACCTGATCGCCTTCTTCACCTACGCCTCCGAAATTCTCATGTCCCTGATGATGGTGGCCATGGTGATGATGGTGCTGACCCGGTCCATCGCCTGCGGCAAGCGCATTGTGGAGGTGCTGGAGGAGCAGCCCGAGATCACCGACTCCGCCGCCGACCCGGCCCTGACCGTTGAAAACGGCGAAGTGGACTTTGACCACGTTTATTTCAAGTATCACAAGGACAGCGGCGCCTGGAACCTGGAGGACATCTGCCTGCATATCAAAAGCGGCATGACCGTGGGCATCCTGGGCGGCACCGGCAGCGCCAAGAGTACCCTGGTGAGTCTGATTCCCCGGCTGTATGAGGCCACGGAGGGCGCCGTGTCCGTAGGCGGCCACGACGTCCGGGAATACACCATGGAGGCCCTGCGCCAGGGCTGCGCCATGGTGCTGCAAAAGAACACCCTGTTCTCCGGCACCATCCGGGAAAACCTCCGCTGGGGCCGGGAGGACGCCACCGACGCCGAGATGGAGGAGGCCTGCCGCATGGCCTGCGCCGACGAGTTCATCTCCCGCATGCCCGACGGCTACGACACCCACATTGAGCAGGGCGGCGCCAACGTCTCCGGCGGTCAGAAGCAGCGCCTGTGCATCGCCCGGGCCATTCTCCGGCGTCCCCGGGTGCTGATTCTGGACGACTCCACCTCCGCCGTGGACACCGCCACCGACGCAAAGATCCGGTCCGCCCTGCGCCAGGCCCTGCCCGGGGCCACCAAGCTCATCATCGCCCAGCGCATTTCCTCCGTCATGGACGCCGACCTGATCGTGGTGCTGGACGACGGCAAAATTTCCGGTGCAGGCACCCATGACCAACTGATGGCCTCCAACCACATCTATCAGGAGGTTTACAAATCCCAGCAGGAAGGAGCGACGATTGATGGCTGAAAATAAGAATCAAGCGCGGCCCGGCGGTCCGGGTCACGGTCCCGGCCGGGGCCACGGCTATCAGCGGCCCCAGAATCTCCGGGGCACGGTGGGGAAGCTCCTGGCCTATATCGGCCGCTATAAGGCGGCGCTGATCGTGGTGGCGGTGTGCCTGGTGCTCAGCTCCGTGGGCTCCGTGGCCAGCAGCTACTTCCTCAAGCCCGCCCTGAACCACATTGTGACCGGGGACTTCAAGGGCCTGTTCTGGATGCTGGTGGCCATGGGCGGCGTGTTCCTGGCCTCCGCCGGGTGCTCCTATGCCTATTCCCGGATCATGGTGCGCATCTCCCAGCGGACGGTGGCCACCCTGCGGCAGGACCTGTTCAACAAGCTCCAGTCCCTGCCCCTGCGGTATTTCGACACCCACCAGTCCGGCGACCTGATGAGCCGCTTCACCAACGATATGGACACCGTGTCCGACATGATCGGCAACAGCTTCGCCAGCGTGGTGTCCAACCTGCTGACCTTCGTGTGCACGGTGGTGATGCTGGTTTACCTGAACTGGGCGCTGACGCTGATCACCTTCGTGTTCCTGGGGCTGATGCTCCTGGTGGTGAAGGGCGTGGGCGGCCGCAGCCGCACCAGCTTCCAGCAGCAGCAGGCGGCCCTGGGCAGTCTCAACGGCTACATTGAGGAGATGATCGAGGGTCAGAAGGTCATCAAGGTCTTTCACCATGAGCAGAAGACCCTGGACGAGTTCTCCGCCCGCAACAGCGCCTATCGGGACGCCGCCGCCATGGCCCAGACCTACGCCGGGGCCATGATGCCCGCCATGGGCAACCTCTCCCGCATCAACTACGCCGTCACCTGCTGTGTAGGCGGCCTGCTGTCCATCTCCGGCGTGTTCGACATCGGCTCTCTGGGCGCGTATCTGCTGTATGTCAAGCAGGTGTCCCAGCCGGTGAGCCAGATCAGCCAGCAGGTGAATACCCTTCTGGCGGCGGTGGCCGGCGCCGAGCGGATTTTCGCCGTGATGGACGCCGACCCCGAAACCGACGACGGCACCGCCACCCTGGTCCGGGTGCTGAAGGACGGCGACACCCTGACGGAGACGGACCGCCGCACCGGCCACTGGGCCTGGAAAAAGTCCGACGGCTCCCTGACGGAGCTGCGGGGCGACGTGCGGTTTGAGCACGTGGACTTCGGCTATGACCCGGAGAAAACCGTGCTCCACGATGTGTCCCTGTTCGCAGAGCCGGGGCAGAAGATCGCCTTTGTGGGCTCCACCGGCGCGGGAAAGACCACCATCACCAACCTGATCAACCGGTTTTATGACATTCAATCCGGCTCCGTCACCTATGACGGCATCGACGTCCGGGACATCCGGAAGGACTCCCTGCGCCGCTCTCTGGGCATTGTTTTGCAGGATACCCACCTGTTCACCGGAACCGTGGCCGACAACATCCGCTACGGGAAGCTGGACGCCACCGATGAGGAGGTCCGCGCCGCGGCCAGGCTGGCCAACGCCGACACCTTCATCCGCCACCTGCCCCAGGGGTACGACACCGTCATCACCGGGGACGGCGGCAGTCTCAGCCAGGGGGAGCGCCAGCTGCTGGCCATTGCCCGGGCCGCCGTGTCGGATCCCCCGGTGCTGATCCTGGACGAGGCCACCTCCTCCATCGACACCCGCACCGAAAAGCTCATCGAAAAGGGCATGGACTCCCTGATGGCCGGACGCACGGTGTTTGTCATCGCCCACCGGCTCTCCACCGTCCGCAATGCCCAGGCCATTCTGGTGCTGGAGCAGGGCCGGATCATCGAGCGGGGCGACCACGCCGCCCTGATGGCCCAGAAGGGCAAGTATTACCAGCTGTGCACCGGCCAGGAGGAGCTTTCCTGACCGGAAGGCAGCAAATACGGGCAAAAACGCCGGTATCGCAGCGATACCGGCGTTTTTGCTATAGGGGGGAAGGGGGAAATCAGCGAAGTCAGGCAGACCGCCTGGCGGTCCTGCTTCGATTCAGGAGTCTCGGAGGTGACTCTGAATATAAATTCATTATACACATACAATACTGAAAAATCAACCCGAATTTTGAAAAATTTGCAAAAATTTTGTATGTCACCGCAGCACGGCGCACAGTAAGGTCAGGTATCGCGGCAGCTTATCCCGCCGGGGCCACAGCAGCTCCCAGCCCAGTTCCCCCCGGGCGGCGGCCCCCACGTCGCAGCCCAGGGATTCCAGGCTGTACCCCACCACCTGCGGATGGCGGCAGGGCCGCCCCATGGGCCGGGTGCATTCCTCACACAGGGTGCACCCTCCGGTGGTCAGCACTGCCGCTCCGGGGTACTGCCGCCGCAGGGCCCGGTCCATCTGCCGGGCCTGCTCCGCCGTCAGCCGCCGGGTATATTCCGCCAGCTCCTCCGGCGTGAACCGCCGCTCCAGCAGCTCCCGGGTAAAGTGGAACTGCATCCCCCGCAGCAGCACCGTCCTATACCGCCCCCAGTATTCCGCCGCCGGAACGTCATAGGGCGGGCACGTCCAGTACCGCCCATAGTCCAGGCAGGGGCGGCACCCGGCGGCGGGGTCCTTCAGGTCCACATACCGCCTGACGAATTCCTCCGCCGGCACCTCCGCCCCGGCCTGTACAATGGTATAGCCGCTTCCGTTCATCCGTTCCCCTCTCCGATCTCATAGCCGCTGAAGTTGTACAGCGGCCCCACCCGGGTCTCGCCGTTCATGACGGATAGCAGCAGCATCTCGCACCCGTCGGAGAGCCCCGCCTCATCCACGCCATAGAGCAGGGTATGGAAATCCTCCGCAAAGACCCGGACGCTCTCTGCCGCCGCGCCGTGGGCCAGATGCCGGGACCGCACCAGCCGCTCCCGGCCGCCGGTCAGGCTCAGCAGCTCATAGAGCTGCTCCTCCGCCGTCCGGCCATAGCGCAGAAGCTCCCACTGCCCGCCGTTCCGGTGCAGGAACAGGGCCTCATCCCCGTTCTGTCCCACCGGGCCGGAGGACCACACCTCCGTGCCGTCATACCGCAGCACCCGGAGTCCTCCGTTCTCTGCCGTAAGCCGCTCCGCCAGTCCGTCGCCGTCCATGTCCACATAGGTTATCGCCGCCGTTCCGTCGGGCCGGGACACCCCCAGCCCCAGCAGCACAGCGTAACCCGGATGGTGCGCCAGGTCCTCTGACACGGCGAAGGCCTGGGTCTTGACCTGATCGTACCACGCCTGAGCGGAGAGGATCCCGGCATAGGGAGTCACATCCTCACCCATGTCCGCCAGCAGATCCTGGCACACCGCCATCATGGCCGCCTGCATCCCATGCCCGCCGTTATACCGGCACTCCAGCATGGTGAAGCAGTACCGCAGGGTGTCCGCCCCGCCGTCCAGCAGCCGCCGGTAATCCGGCAGCTGCCGCATAGCGGCCTCCACGGCCCCGGGAAAGCTGATGGCCGCCACGCTGTCGTCTCCGCTGACGCTGAGCAGCAGGCGGTCCAGCTCCAGCACCCGCTCCGGCTCCAGCGGCACCGGCCGCAGCCGCAGCATCTCGAAAACTTCCCCGTCAGCCTGGTGATACTGCAGCAAATACAGCTGATCGTCCAGCCGCAGCAGCTGACAGCCATCCTCCAGCTGGAACAGCCACCGCTCCTGGTACCCGCTGATGTCCGGGCTAAACCCCTCCGGGAACCGGCTGTCCCATTCCTCCAGGCTGACGCTCTGACCGCCCTGGATGGGATACTGACTGTACTTCTCCGGGTCCAGTGCGGTGGTCAGCTGCCCGTCGGCGTTCTCCTGATACCGGGCCCAGTATTTCACGGCTTCATCCCGGAATTGCAGCAGCTCCGCCGACAGGGGAGACGGGCTGGGCATCTCCGGCGTCTGATACACGCACTCCGCCGTCAGATACGTCCCGTCCTCCGGGAATGCCAGTCCCCGCCCGACGACGCTCAGTCTCGTGGAGCCGCTTTCCGTGGGCCGCAGGGCGATCTGCCCGTCCCGGGCGTATACCAGCCAGCGCTCCTGGCCGCCCCACCGGGCCCTGGCGCACCAGATGCGGCCCACGGAGCCGGAAGCATCTCCCTCCGTCCGCATCAGGTCCACATATGCCATGCCGCCCTGCCACGCCGCCGGGGTCCAGGAAAAGTCATCTCCCTGTATCACATCCGGCCCGTCGGCGCTCTCCTTTGTCATCATCCGGTACACTCCGGGCAGCCCCATCCGCAGGGCCAGCTCCGTCCCTGCCGGAACCACCTGCACGCCCCGGGTATACTCCAGGATGGTCTGCAGCAGCTCCTCGCTGTTCACGCCGTAGAGCTTCCCCCGGTACAGCAGCATCAGCGGATACCCGCTGTCGCCGCCGTACAGAAGCTCCCGCTTTCCGGCCTTCCGCCCCATTTGCAGGCGGAAGGGCTCCCTCCCCTGGTCAAAGATATTGTATGCGTAGTTCTCCAGCAGAGGGAAGTCCTCCTCCGTCAGCCCGTTGAGCTGCTCCGCCAGCCGGGAGGTCAGCCCCGGCATTCCGGCCGGTGTCCGGGCAGAGTTCCCTTCCCGCAGATACGTCACGTTCAGCCCCCCAGCCGTCACCCGGCTGGCCCACCCATAGGGGGTCCGGTCCCTGGGGTTGGTCAGCAGGCAGACCGCCGCCGCAGCGCACACCACCACAGCAGCCGCCGTCACCCACACGGCAGGCTTTTTATACCGCAGAGCCCGGCGGATGCGCCCCTTGACGCAGATCTCGCCGAAGGCCACCGGACACGCCGTCACCGCCCGCCGGGGTCCGGCGCAATTCAGAAGCGCCTGGGAATACGCCCGCTTGTCCGGCTCCTCCAGGTCCCGCAGCACCGCCTCGTCACAGGCGTATTCCATATCCCGGCACAGCAGGATATACGCCGCCCACAGCAGTGGGTTGAACCAGTACACCGCCAGCAGCAGAAACGCCAGGGGCTTCACCCAGTGGTCCCGGTGCCGGATGTGAGATCGGAAGAGCACACGTCTGAACTCCAGTCACATCACGATCTCGTATGCCGTCTTCTGCTTGAAAAAAAAAA
>OOCB01004260.1_pt1 | contig 12414 bp, 8 predicted proteins | sample 1671351 | NCBI WGS metagenome assembly OOCB01 (sample SAMN06348148, study PRJEB24527) | human gut metagenome | biome: human gut; feature: ankylosing spondylitis patient; material: feces | host: Homo sapiens | place: China | collected 2015-10
CTCCTCGCCCAGCCGAAGCAGCTCCTTCACCGCGGCGAGCAGCTCCCGCCTGCCTGCGGGGGCGGGGAGGCGGAGGAGTCCAGGGCGCTCCGGCACCAGCTCCAGCAGGCCGCGGGGGGCCAGCAGCAACACCGTGCAGAAGCCGGGCAGCTCCCCGGCCAGCTCCTCCGCCGTCCCATCCGGGAACTTATAGCCGCACACCACGGCGGTGAGCCGCTGCTGGCGAACCAGGCGCTTGACCTGATCCGCGGAGCGGCAGAGCAGGCAGGCGGCCGTCCCGGAGCTCTCCAGCAGCTCCTTGAGTCTCCGGCCGTTTTTCTCGCCCTCAAAGGCGACGACCACCGTCTCCACGGGGCCTTAATAGTTGATGATGTACTTCTCCCGCTCCCAGGAGGACACGCGGGTGCGGTACTCGTCCCACTCACGCCACTTGCCCGTCAGGTAGTTGGCGGCCACGTGCTCCCCCAGGGTGTCCAGAATCAACTGGTCGGCCTCCAGGGCGCGGAGGGCCTCCTCCAGGGAGCCGGGCAGGCTCTCGATGCCGTGGGCCTTCCGGGCGGCGGCGTCCATAGCGTAGATGTTCTCGGTGATCTCCGCCGGGGGCGTCATGCCCTTCTCGATGCCGTCCAGGCCGGCGGCCAGGCAGACAGCGAAGGCCAGGTAGGGGTTGCAGGAGGGGTCGGGGGAGCGCAGCTCCACCCGGGTGCCCTGGCCCCGGCTGGCGGGGATGCGGATGAGGGCGGAGCGGTTGGACGCCGACCAGGCCAGGTAGCAGGGGGCCTCGTAGCCGGGCACCAGCCGCTTGTAGGAGTTGACCAGGGGGTTGGTCACCGCCGCCATGCCCCGCACATGGTGGAGCAGTCCAGCGATGAAGCTGTACGCCTCTTTGGACAGGCCGCGGGGATCGTCGGGGTCGTAGAAGGCGTTTTTGCCGTTGCGGAACAGGGACATGTTGGTGTGCATACCGGAGCCCGCTATCCCGAAGATCGGCTTGGGCATGAAGGTGGCGTGGAGGCCGTTGCGCTGGGCCAGGGTCTTGACCGCCAGCTTAAAGGTCATGATGTTGTCGGCGGCGTGGAGGGCCTCGGCGTACTTGAAGTCGATTTCGTGCTGGCCCTGGGCGCACTCGTGGTGGCTGGCCTCGATCTCAAAGCCCATCTGCTCCAGGGCCATGCAGATCTCCCGCCGGGTGCCCTCCCCGTGGTCCAGGGGGCCCAGATCGAAGTAGCCCGCCTCGTCGTTGGTCTGGGTGGTGGGCTTGCCCTCCTCGTCGGTCTTGAACAGGAAGAACTCCGCCTCCGGGCCCACATTGAAGCGGTCGTAGCCCATGTCGTTGGCCTTCTGGATCACCCGCTTGAGCACGTAGCGGGGGTCGCCCACGAAGGGGGTTCCATCGGTGTTGTATACGTCGCAGATGAGCCGGGCTACCTTGCCGTGGCTGGGCCGCCAGGGAAACACCCGGAAGCTCTTCAGATCCGGGTAGAGGTACTGGTCAGACTCGTCAATGCGGACGAAGCCCTCAATGGAGGAGCCGTCGAACATACACTGGTTGCTGACCGCCTTTTCAATCTGGGACGCGGTGATGGCCACGTTTTTGAGCATGCCGAAAATGTCGGTAAACTGCAAGCGCACGAACTCGATTTCCTCTTCCCGGACGATACGGATGATGTCCTCTTTGCTGTAGACCCCCATGGTCTGCAGCCCCTTTCGCTTTAAAAATGAAGGCGCGCCGCCCTTGGGGTCGGAACGCCTTTGTTCACAACGATTGTCGTAAGTATACCGTGTTCCGCCTCCCTCTGTCAAGGGCTTTGGGCCTCCCTTTCCGCACTTTGTGACAACTATCCGGGCCCTCTCCCCCTTCCCACGCCCCCTTTTATGCAATTTTCTCCGCCCTTCTGGAAAAAATATGCCGGAATGGCCTCCCTCTCTTGCTTTTTCCCGCTGTTCAGGGTAAAATAAGAGTTCGTATCGAGATAAAGGAGTGAATTTACATGCCAGAAGAGCTGAAACCCACCATGACGCAGAACTTCATCCATGATTTCATTGACGAGGACATCGCCCAGGGTGGTCAGTTCCAAGGCATGACCGTCCACACCCGGTTCCCGCCGGAGCCCAACGGCTACCTGCACATCGGCCATGCCAAGGCGATCTTCGTGGACTTCGGCACCGCCGAGAAGTACGGCGGCCTGTGCAACCTGCGCATGGACGACACCAACCCCACCAAGGAGGACGTGGAGTACGTGGAGGCCATCCAAGAGGACATCCACTGGCTGGGCTACGACTGGGGCGACCGCTTCTTCTTCGCCTCCGACTACTTTGAGAAGATGTACGAGTACGCCGTGGAGCTCATCAAAAAGGGCCTGGCCTACGTGTGCGAGCTGACCCCCGAGCAGTTTAAGGAGTACCGCGGCGACGTGAACACTCCCGCCCGCTCCCCCTTCCGCGACCGGCCCATCGAGGAGTCTCTGGACCTCTTCGCCCGGATGCGCGCCGGCGAGTTCCCCAACGGGGCCATGACCCTGCGGGCCAAGATCGACCTGGCCAGCGGCAACTTCAACATGCGCGACCCGGTGCTCTACCGCATCAACCACATGCACCACCACCGCCAGGGGGACAAGTGGTGCATCTACCCCATGTACGACTTCGCCCACCCCCTGGAGGACGCGCTGGAGGGGATCACCCACTCCCTCTGCTCCCTGGAGTTTGAGGATCACCGCCCCCTCTACGACTGGGTGATCGCCAACTGCCCCGTCCCCGCCAGGCCCCGGCAGATCGAGTTCGCCCGTCTGGGCATCAACTACACCGTCATGAGCAAGCGCAAGCTGCGCCAGCTGGTGGAGGAGGGCCGGGTATCCGGCTGGGACGACCCCCGCATGCCCACCCTCTGCGGCCTGCGCCGGCGGGGCTACACCCCCCGGGCCATCCGCAATTTCTCCGAGCGCAACGGCGTGAGCAAGGCGGCCTCCACCGTGGAGTACGCCTTTTTGGAGCACTGCCTGCGGGAAGACCTGAACGAGACCGCCCAGCGGCGCATGGCGGTGCTCCGCCCGGTACGCCTCATCATCACCAACTACCCCGAGGGACAGAGCGAGACCTTCTCCGTGGAGAACAATCCCAACCGCCCGGAGGACGGCGCGCGGGAGGTCACCTTCTCCCGGGAGCTGTATATCGAGGCGGAGGACTTTCTCCCCGCGCCGGTGCCCAAGTACAAGCGCCTCTACCCCGACGGGCCGGAGTGCCGCCTCAAGGGCGCCTATGTGATCAAGTGCACCGGCTATGAGACCGACGCGGCGGGCAACGTCACCGCCATTCTGGCCGAGTACGATCCGGACAGCCGGGGGGGCGACCCCGCCGACGGCCGCAAGGTGAAGGGGGCCACCATCCACTGGGTGGACGCCGCCACCGCCGTGGATGCCGAGGTACGGCTGTACGACAACCTGTTCACCGACGCCGAGCCGGACGCCGGGGACAAGAACTTCCTGGACTGCCTCAACCCCAGCTCTCTGGAGGTGCTCCCCCACGCCAAGGTGGAGGCCGGCCTGGCCGGTGCGGAGGCCCCCGCCTCCTTCCAGTTCCTGCGCCAGGGCTACTTCTGCGTGGACAACAAGGACTCCCGGCCCGGACACCTGGTCTTCAACCGCTCGGTCAGCCTAAAGGACTCTTTCAAATTCTGAGTACGACCGGCGGCGGGGCCATGGCTCCGCCGTCGGCCTTTCAGTTCAATCAACAGACAGAAGGGAATCGGATATGAAGTATCTCTTTCGCAACGACTACTCCTTCGGGGCGCATCCCAAGGTGCTCACCGCCCTGGCAGAGACCAGCATGGAGGGCAACACGGGCTACGGAGAGGACGGCTACTGCAAGCGCTGCGCCGACCTGATCCGCGGCCTGTGCAACTGCCCCCAGGCCGACGTGCAATTCCTCATCGGAGGCACCCAGACCAACTTCACCGCCATCGCCGCCTTCCTGCGGCCCTGGGAGGGGGTCATCGCCGCCGACTCCTCCCACATCAACGGCCATGAGGTGGGCGCGGTGGAGGCCACCGGCCACAAGAGCCTCCCCGTCCCCACCGGACCGGACGGCAAGATTACGCCGGAGCAGATCGCCCCTATCCTGGAGCGGCACAAGGACCCCCACCTGGTCAAGCCCCGGCTGGTGGAAATCGCCGACGCCACCGAGAGCGGCATGGTATACACCAAGGCGGAGCTCACCGCCCTGTCCCAATTCTGCCGGGAACACGACCTGCTTCTCTTCCTGGACGGCGCCCGGCTGGGCTCCGCCCTGGCCTCTCCGGCCAGCGACCTGACCCTGCCCGACCTGGCCGAGCTCACCGACGCCTTCTACATCGGCGGCACCAAGAACGGCGCTCTCATGGGCGAGGCGCTGGTTATCGCCAATCCCGCTCTCCAGCCCGACTTCTTCCGCATCAAAAAGCGGCTGGGCGCAGTGCTGGCCAAGGGCTGGCTGCTGGGCGTCCAGTTTGAGGCTCTGCTGCAGGACGGCCTCTATTTCGAGATGGCCCGCCACGCCAACGCCATGGCCGCCCGGCTCCAGACCGGCCTGAAGGCCCTGGGCTGGACCTTGATGGTGGACTCCCCCACCAACCAGATCTTCCCCGTCATTCCTAACACGCGCAAATCCGCGCTGGACCAGCTCTGCGCCTATGAGGATTGGTGCCCCGGCCCCACGCCCGACACCACCGTCATCCGTTTCGTCACCTGCTTTGCCACCACGGCCGAGGACGTGGACGGCTTTCTGGCCGCGGCGGCCAAATTCTGAACAGACAGGGAGGACCCCATATGAACGCCCTCTGCCGCCTGAGAGAATCGCTCCCCGACATCGTCTACCGCATCGCGCAGATCCTGGAGATCATCGTCAGCATCATTGTCGCCCTGGCCATCATCCTGTCCTTCTACACCGTCCTTGTGGAGCTGGATCTGATGGTCAACGACCCCGCCGTGGGGCTCCACGACTTCCTGGGCACCGCCTTCAACGTGGTCATCGGCATCGAGTTTTTGAAAATGCTCTGCCGCCACAGCGTGGGCTCGGTGGTGGAGGTGCTCCTCTTCGCCCTGGCCCGCGGACTGGTGGTGGATCACGGCACGCCGGTGTCCAATCTCATCACCGTAGGCACCATCGCCCTATTGTTCGTGGTCCGCAAATTCCTTTTCATCCCTGGCCTGGACGACAAGCACCACCATGAACACCGCCATGGGCACCAGAACGGCTGTCCGACCCAGGAGCCCGCAGGCGCGGGCCGGCACTGAGCATATGGAAAACGGCGCACCGCTATGCGGTGCGCCGTCTGTTTTTCTTCAGAACAGGTCTTTGATCTTCAGCACGATGCCAACCACCACGATGGCCACGACCGCCACCACCAGCGGGAACCACCAGAACTGGTCCAAAGGCAGGTTGGCCACGTTCATGCCGTAGAAGCCGAAAATGATGTTGGGCAGAGTCAGCAGGATGGTCAGAGAGGTCAGCACTTTCATGATGACATTCAGATTGTTGGAGATCACCGACGCGAATGCGTCCATCATGCCGGAGATGATGGAGGAGTAGATGTTGGCCATCTCGATGGCCTGCCGCACCTCGATCAGCACGTCCTCCAGCAGGTCGTGGTCCTCCTCGTAGAGGGTGATGATGCGCCCCCGGAGGATCTTCTCCAGCGTGACCTCGTTGGCCTTCAGCGACGTATTGAAATAGACCAGGGATTTTTCCAGGTCCAGAAGCTGGATGAGCTCCTTGTTCCGCTGGGATTTATAGAGCTGCCGCTCCATGTAGTTATAAATCTTGTCAATCTGCTTCAGGTACTGAAGGAAGCGCTTAGCCACCCACAGCAGCAGATAGAGGATAAAGCTGGTTTTCTTCTGGGTCTCGGCGTTTTTCACCAGCCCGTCCTGAAAGTCCCGGATGATGGAGGACTCCTTCAGGCAGACCGTGATGATGCACTTCTCCGCCACGATGATGCCCAGGGGCAGAGTGGAATACACCACCGCCTCGCCCTGCTCCACGGAGGGCAGGTCGATGATGATGAGGGTCTGGCCGTCCTCGGTATCAATCCGGGAGGTCTCCTCCTCGTCCAGGGCGGCCCGGAGAAAGCCCGGGTCGATGCCCAGCAGGGCGGTCACGGTATTCATCTCGTCCTCGGTGGGGTAGGTCAGGTTCACCCAGCAGCCGTCCTCCACCTTGTCCAGCTTGGTCATTTTTCCGTCAATGGTCTTGTGGATGCTTAACAATGGTCATCACGCCTTTCCCGGCGCGTCACCGTGGCTGAATACACTCCACCCCTGTGAGACGCGCCGCTTCGTTATAGTATCTTCGACTTCCAGGGTCGCTACTCACGACAGGTCTCACTCCTTTTTCCGTTCAAATCGCCAGAAGCCATGTTTCATTATAAATCGCCCTTGTCCCATTTGCAAGCAAAAAAACACCTGCGGAATCCTTCCGCAGGTGTTTTTATAATCGTAGGTTCAGCGGTCCTTGTTGAAGATCTTGAAAATGTCCACGAAGGGGTCGTCCTCCTGGTCCGGCTCCTTGTCGGGCAGGGGCTCCAGGCTGGGACGCTTACCCGACGGCGCCGCAGCCGCACCGGCCGCCGCCGCCCGCTCCCCCGCCTTGGTAAAGGGGTTGGCGTTCATGCCGGCGCCCACGTTTTCTTCAAAGCCGGTGGCGATGACGGTCACGCGGATCTCGTCCTCCAGCTCGTCGTCGAAGGCGGCGCCGAAGATGATGAGCGCGTCGGGATGGGCGGCCTGCTGGACCAGGTTGGCCGCCGTCTCCACTTCCTCCAGACCGATGTCCATGGAGCCAGTGACATTGACCAGCACGCCCTTGGCGCCATTGATGGAGGTCTCCAGCAGCGGGCTGGAAATGGCCATCTTGGCGGCCTCTTCGGCCTTGTTCTTCCCGGCTGCCCGGCCAACGCCCATATGGGCCATACCGGCATTCTGCATGACGGCGGCAAAATTCAAGGCTTCTGCCGCGCGGAACTGGGCGGACCGGCTCAGGGATTCCAGTGCCGGAGGATGCTTGCTCGTGGCGGAGCAATAGGCATCAATAGCGGTACTGAGCGCGTTCTGCGCCTCCACAAATTTTTGCAGTGCCTTGTACGCCACCTTGGAAATGGGGTTTTGGGCAAAATTACTCACCGAAACAGCGGACAGCTCCTTGCCTGCCGCATCGCAGACCGCCGCTGCCTTCTCCATATTCTTGTAGGCGGATCGCCCACGGGAGAAGATGCCGGGACGTGCGGCATTGGTCTTAATGACGGCAAGGTCCTGCCCGTCGAGGCAAGGCAGGCCGCCTGCCCGTTGCACCGCTTTCTGTGCCATCGCCCGTATATAGTTTTCGGCTCGCTGCAAATCCTGAAGCGGGGGGTGGGGACGGAGGCATCCGGTGTCTGACCTTGGGAAACAGAGGGCGTGGCGGAGGGCGACGGCCCTTCAAGAGGGGTGGAAATGACAGGCGTACTCGGAGACGTTTGCGTCAGGTTTACTAACTGGCTCATAGTACCTCCCCCTCTACACAGGCAGCCAGTACCGGGGGTCAACATCTTCATCGGAAGTCTGAAGGGCTTCCAGCAGGCCGTCCACGCTGCCTCCCGCCTTCAGGATTTCCCCCTTTTTTGTGAACGACCAGAAAAGCGTATCCGCATCCAGAAAAAGGGTCAGAAGCTCCTCCTCCGGCCTGAAGGTCAGGCAAAGATTCACCAGTTGAAAGGCATTTTCCACGCTGGCCCGCTCCTCTTCCGGATCACCGTAGCCCCTGTCCCAGGGCAGGGAAACAGCCAGACGCAGGTTTTTCGCATCCAGCAGATATTCCAGGCTTCCGCCTTGCAGGCCGGAGCCGCGCAGGCCCAGCCCCAGATAGCGCACGCCCTCTTCCGGGGCGGCATCTCCGAACAGAAACTTCAGATCAGCGAATGTTGTCCGACGGGGCGGCAGGGGACGGTCATCCGTGGCAAAAAAAATCGGAAAGCGGTCTCCCTGAGCCTGTCCACGGCATCCCTCGGCAGGGGGGCTGGGGAATTTCCTCAAGCAGCTCTGCCATGCCTTCGGGCAGGGCGGGCAGAACATCCATCATGGCAGCCATGCAAAACTCCCTGTAACGATGTCACGCCGCCTGTCTCAGCGCAGGTTTGGCGTCGTATGATTCCGTATGGGTTCGGCTCAGGCTCCGGCCCGATTGCAGTTTGAGCAGACGCAGGGTAAGCGTGTTGGTCCGCTCATAAGTGTCTTCCGTCACCAGCCTGACTTCCTGCAGGGCGAAATCTGTTTTGCCATCTATCTGAGGCTTCTCTCCGCCGGCACTGGCGGCATTGTAGGCATCCACGGCATCCTTGCGCATGGTGGAAACCAGCTCTATCCTGAAATCTTCCCTCAGGGGGAGCTTTTGCAGATCAGCCTGTATATCCTCTATGGTTTTTGGCGAAACCCCGGCTGCTTTAAGCAGGGCGGTAGCCTCACGTTTGCTGTTCAGCACATAGGCCCGCACACGTTCAGATCCCTCCAGCGTGCCGTTTTGGTGGGTGGTGACGCTTCTTTCCTCCTCAAACTCCCGGTGGACCAGGGTTGCTTCTGCGGAGAGTGGTGGCTTTGCCGCCTGAACATCGCCCGCGATATCCACTCGGCCAGCAACCTCTCCGGCATAAAAGGCTGCGTTGTCTATATTGTCCCCTATTCCCTCTGCCGTATCCTGAATATCTTCCGGCCCCAGACTCGCTTCCACCTTCACGCTCACCGTGCCGTGTACGGTTCTGGTGTGCTGTATCCGATCTCTGTCACTTGTTGTTGTCCAAAGGGCGGAAATCCCCGCTTCCGCGCCGATGCCGAACGAAAGGATATCCACATCCTCGTCAACGGAAATGCTGGCACCCAGTTTCAGTTCCGCACTCGCTCCCACACCCGCTGAGGTGACGCTCCTGACATTATTTGCAAGGCCCAGGTGGTCGGAACCGGCTCTGCCGCTCAGGAGGGCTGATAAAAACATATGGCACTGGGCCTGATTGGGGAAGGTCAGGTCACAGCCTGCACTGCCCTGGGCGTTCACCCCTACCTTGGCTTCCACAGCATTGATGACTGAATCCAGCTCCACTTTCACACCAACGCCCAGACCTACCTTTGCCCCTTTCATCAGTGTCATGTGGTATTGGCCGTCATCGCCCTTCCAGACGCTGATCCCGTTTTCTCTGGCCACTTCAAGATGGGCACTGACTTCGGCCGCTCCGGCCTCCACAATAGGCACATCGACAGAAACGCCATCGGTCTTCTTGAAGGTGAGGCTGTTGCCGGCTTCCTCCAGTTCGCCCATGTACGCTCCGACCAGCCTGTCGATTTCCGTGGAGGTGTCCGCCCCCTGAAGTCCCTTTTGCGCCAGTCCGGCAAAAAAGTCTTCCTGCATGCCATCAAGAGTCCTCTGCAGGTACAGCTCGGCGTGTGCTTCAGAAATGCCCATGCCTGTCAACTGTTTGAGGCATCCACTATAGAAGTCCCAGTCTTTCAGCTTCGCGGCGTGCTCGGCATACTTCCCCCTGAGATGGGACACTGTAGTGATATCGGGGTGTTGGGCAAACTGCTCGCAGACAGCAAGGGCGGCAGCCTTTGACAGAGTTCTCTGTTCCTCTCTGGTATAGGCTTTCTGTGCGTCCGCCAGAGTTTTGCTGACATCCTGACGCAGCTCTGTCCGGCTATTCTGCGTCTGTGCCAGAACTTCACCCTGCCTTTGCCCTGTACCGATGACGCGCCTCATTACGTTGCTGACTTCTTGCTTATACGCTTCGTAGCGGTATTTCTCGTCCTCGCCAAGAGTATTTATGGTGTCCCCTTTTCTATGCTGGATATTTGTGAACTCATGATTTATCTGATTCAGAGCAGAGTTCGAATCAAAGTGCTTAAAGAACAGTACAGCCTTAGCCCTTCTTCTCAATTCAGGACGTTCCTCCGTATTTTGGCTGTTTGAAGGCGCATCGGCACACATATAAAGCAGTCTGTCCATGGCCTTTTTGAACTCCTCTTCCTCAGCCGGTAATTTAGCATTTCTAAGCGTTCTCAGCGTTTCCCTGAAATCCTTGCCCAGCGTATCATCCGATCCCAGCGTAGATCCCCTCATGGTCTTGCCGTCAAGTCTGCAATGCTTCTGAAAATGCACACCATTGAGCAACTGCTGCTTTTGCGCGTTGGATGTTTCTGGATCGCTCAATATCTTTTCGGTCATCAGGATTCCGGTGGCCAGAGTGGCACCTTCCATATTGGGATTCCGCGTTTCCGGGCTGATACCCAGGCGGTTTGCCATCCTGGTGCGACGCGGGTCGCTCCTTACGGCCCTGTCGGCATCTTCCAGTTCGGCCTTGCGAAGACGCAGACCGTGCGCGGCTCCAAGAGCCGCTTCTGCGCCGTGTTCTTTTTGCTGCGCAGTCTTTCCTCCCTGCGTATCCTTCACCGCGCCCTCAAATATACCTTCAAGACTGCTGTGCGGGTTCAACCCCAGAGAACGGTACAGGCCGCTCAAAGCCGCCCCCGCCGCCCACTTGGGGTCAGCCGCCTGAGCCTGAGCCAGAAAACGCACCAGAGATTTCTTGCTGCCCAGACCAAGAGATATGCCTTCAACCGTCTCCCCAAGCTTCTTCAGTTCGCGTCTACCGCTGATGCCCGCATCCAGATTATTTTGCAGCATGGGCATGGTATTGAAGGGATCGGGCAGACCTGCCTTGAAATCATCAAAAGACAGATTCGGATTTCGGGCCTTTTCGGCAGTCCACAAGACCTGGATCAACGTCAGGTCAACCTCTTCCAGCATACGCCCCTGCCTGCCGTGGGCAGTGGCCGCCTGCTGGACAAGATTTCTCAGCGTGTCGGTTCCCACAGGCGCGTTTTCCTCCAAACCGAGTTTGCGCCTCATGGCCTTGGGAAAATGCCTGTCCATATAGATGCCGAGATCCCGGCTGTTGCGGACGCTCTCAAAGCGGTAATCAGGCTCCGCGCCCTTGCTGCCCAGAATATCCCGCGCCACGTCGTCCAGTTCGGGATGGGGAAGCAGGAAGGCGTCCAACTGTTCAATGTCTTTGGGGGCAGGCGTTCCGTTTTCCTTTTGGGCCGTGAATATCCGTCCCGCCACTTCCAGCGTGTCACCCAACCTCCCGGGATCCTTGGGATCGGCAGCGGCATCCTTGAGGGCGGCGATGAGCGAAGGATGGCACCCCCCCTGTATGCAGAGTTCCTTGAGAGCTGTTTTCTGCGACGCATCAAGGCTGGCAAAGGCCCCGGTACCCTCCAGCTCCGGGCCGACCGTCTTCTCAAAGATGGCCTCTTCCGCTTGGAAAATCAGGGCTTCCAGCTTTGGCGCGAGGGATTCCCTGTCCGCGGGGAGCAGGTGGCGTTCCATGGCCTCCGCAATATCCGTCAAGGACATCCGCAGCTGTTCGGCAGTCATGTTGGGAATACCGGCTGAAGTATTGTCTATCTCCGTGACAAGCTCCGCCGCTGCCTTGGCGGAAATATCCGTAAGTTTCTTTTCGATTTCCGTCTTGTCTATACCCTTCTGTTCCGACAATTCGTTCAGACGCTCGGCACATTGGGATATGGAAGGAACGTCGTGCCGTGTGGACTGCGCGTTTGCAAGAAGCGGTGCGAACTCGGCCACAAGGCATTGCTGGGCCAGATCCTTGAGCTTCGTCACCGCCTCGTCTTTGGCTTCAGGGGAAAGATTGCCGCTCTCGGGCAGATTGTTCAGCCTTTCCAGATGGTTGTTGATGTCCTTCGCCAGCCCGTCGTACTGCTCAGGCGTTGCGGCCTGCCTGATTCCACGCTCAATATCGATGGCGATCTGCCTCTCTGACTGATGGGCGGCCTCCCGCAGTTCCCTGCCTCTGTTCCCCAGCTGGGTCAGGATATCCTCCAGTTTGTCCCTGTCGACATCGTTCTGGGCGAGATCGGCAATCCCTTCGCCAAGTTCTGCCTGAAGAGCCTCAAGCTGCGGCGCAGTTACGCCTCCCTGCCGCACCTGCTGCAAGGTGCTTGCGCCACGGGCCACCCGCTCGCGTACCTCAACAGCTCCGGCAAGGCAATCAATCTGATTTTGTAATTCGAGCCTGTCATACTCGGTCAGAACGCTGGCCATTTTCTCCAGCTCCGCATTGAGTGCGTCTCTTTCCTTGCCCACATTTTCCTGTGAGATCCCTGAGTTTCTGATTCGTGCCAGAAGGTCGTCGATTTTCTTGGAAAATAACTCTGTTAATTTTGCAACACTGATCATATCATTGTTCATATCCTTCACTCCTTCTTAATACATTCCTTCTACTTCTCACTTCACAATACAAAACGCTGGTAAAGCGGACATTCGCAATCCGCTTTCGCTACTTGCTCATGAACGCAGTCGCTTTGCGACCTGCGTTCACAATATTATTTTACAAATCTG
>OOCB01004275.1_pt1 | contig 12357 bp, 7 predicted proteins | sample 1671351 | NCBI WGS metagenome assembly OOCB01 (sample SAMN06348148, study PRJEB24527) | human gut metagenome | biome: human gut; feature: ankylosing spondylitis patient; material: feces | host: Homo sapiens | place: China | collected 2015-10
AAAATATCCGGAGATCCGGCTGATCGGTTCTGCAGGACCGGATATCACATCAGAACGTTATGAAAAGGCATGGAAATATTATCATGGCGCAGTAAAAACACAGAAAAATTATGTATATGCAGTAGATGAACATTATTATGTGGAACCGGACTGGTTTTATGCGCATACAGATTTTTACGATGAATATCCAAGAGATGTCAAAGTATTTGCAGGGGAATATGCAGCGCACCCGGGGCACACTGAATTGATGGAACAGAAAAACTGTCTTGGAGGGGCATTAGCAGAGGCTGCATTTTTAACCGGAGTGGAAAGAAATGCAGATGTGGTCGTACTGGCGTCTTATGCACCATTATTTGCCAGACTTGGATTTACACAGTGGGCGCCGGATATGATCTGGTTTGACGGAGAAACATCGTACGCAACGCCGAATTATTATGTGCAAAAGATGTTTTCATGCATGAAAGGGACATCGGTGTTAGATACTCTTGGGGAAGAAAAGAAAACACAGATGGAGCAGGTCTATTATAATCCGGTAAGAGATGATGCGACAGGCGCAGTTTATTGCAAAATCGTGAATGCGTCGGAGAAGGAAAAACAGCTTACCATTTGTGATGAGACTGGAAAACCGTATCAGGTTGAGCGTGTATGGCTGTTGGGCGGAATGGAAAAAGAAGCTTTTAATTCCCTGGAGAAGCCGGATCGGGTGGCAATCCGGGAGATGGAACAGAAAGCCGGGGAAGAAAGAGGGGTAATAACCCTCGAAAAGAACACATTTGCAGTGTTACAGCTGATAGCGCCGGTGCCTGAGATATCTTTATGTTAAGAATAAAACCGCTGGATGGCGAGTACATCGCTGCCCAGCGGTTTTTTGTCAGTCACATTCATTCTGTGTTTCACAGAAATTCTGATAAGGCAAACGGATCAGAATTTTATTTTCGTAAAAAGGAATGGAAGAAAATGTAATGTCTGTTTTTCCGTAAAAGGAGTTGAGACGATGGTAAATATTGTGAAGTCCGACATGATGTCTGCCGTCTGCATCTGTCCCTGAACCATACATGATTTCTTTGGCGTGCTCTATATCTATGCCGGCACCGTTGTCTGTGATGGCGATACTTAAGGTGTCAGGCTCTCTCCAGATGGAAATATCGATCATGGGAGCAATCGGGAAATAGACACTGCTGTCGATGGAAAAACCGTGCTTTAAGGCATTTTCAACCAGAGGCTGTAAAATGGATTTTAAAATCTTCATGGAGAGCAGATCACCGTCAATATTGGTGGTCAGATGGATACTGTGCCGAAAACGGTAATTCATGATATTGACGTAGGCTTTGACCTGGTCGACCTCCTGGCTGATCAGATGCTGGCTGTTTCCGTAAGATAAGCTGATGCGGAGGTAGCCGCCGAGGTTTGACAGCATCGAGGAGGCAGTATCATTATGATGATTGTAGATTTCCATATTAATACATTCCAGTGTATTGTAAAGAAAATGTGGATTGATCTGCTCGGAGAGCAGCCGCAGTTCCATCTGGAAATTCTCCCGTTCATCCTGTTTGATCTGCCGGAACTGCTGCTGGATTGTCTGATACATGGAATCGATGGAGCGGCTTAACTGACCGATCTCGTCGGCAGGAGGGATTCCGTCAGCCGGTTTTTCATAGGTCCCTATTTCAATCTCCTGTACGGACTGCATCAGGAGTTTCAGCGGTTTTGTGACAAAACGTGTCACAAAAAACAGCAGGAACGGAATCAGTAAAAACATGACCAGAGCGATCGATAAGAGCATAAGGTCAAGGCTGCGGATCCTGGTATAAACCGCATATTCCGGCAGGATATTTGCCAGATACAGGTCGCTGTTTGCAATCGGCACGAGAAGGATATAGCGGTCACCGGTGTGCAGTAATTTATTGCCGGTACCGGACAGATAGCGGATGCCGCGCTGGATGGCTGTGTCCGTGGCGATGGCATAATTGTCATCCGCAGAGGACAGGCTGATGGGAGTACCGGAGCCGTCGGTAAGGTAGAGCAGGACATCCGAGGTGCTTCCGTTGTAATAAAGAGCCAGATAATCCTGGATATGCTGTGCATTCAGGAAAAAATATAAAACAGCATCACAGTTTTCGTAGGAGTCAGCTAACAATACCATCCGCTCACTCGGATTGACGGTAAGAAGGTAAGTAATGACAACCATGTCCGACTGGCCGCGGAAAGGACTTTGTGTGGCAGGATGAATGCAGATGGAGGGGGCGCCGGACAGTGCATATGTGTCCGTCGGCGAAAAGGTGTCATCGCGCAGTCTTGATTTATAGGAGTAGAAAAGCTGGCCTTTGGTGTCGGAAAACATGGCAGTGTGGATCAGTGAGCTGCTGTCCGTATAAAGGGAGAGCTGTGACTGCAGACTCGTATTTAAGTTCATGTACTCTTTGGTGTGTGGTACGGACACATCACACATGAGCTGGTAGGAGTCCGCAGATGCCGTATGGCTGACAAAACGTTTTAAAATATTTTCATATTCCTCGGAAAATGCGTCGGCAGCGTAGGTTGTATCGCGTGTGGCATTCCGCAGGGTTTCGTTTGCCAAATAGTGGCGGAAAAATATTTCTAATGCGATGCCTACGACAAGCAGGATTGCAATAACAGTCAGCATGATATAAAGCCAGATCTTCATGGCTAATTTTGTGGAAAATATAGAGTGTTTCATAAGGAAGTCCTTTCATGGGGAAGTATTTTTGCTGGCGGCATTTAAATATTCGGAGGGCGACATGCCGACGGTATTTTTAAATGCGCGGGAAAAGGAGCGGTAATCCTGGTAACCGATCTGGTAAGCGATTTCCGTGATCGAACAGTTTTGTGCACAGATCAGGGATTTTGCGCAATGTCATTTAGATAAGGATTGCTTTATAGTCAGAAATTCTTATACAGCGGATAAACATTTTGTTTATCTGCTGTATTTCTATCTTATAACACTTTTAACATAATAAATTTGCACAACAAACAGACAGATGCTTTCATCTGCCTTAAAAATGGTATATACTAATATTTGTTTAAGCTGCTCTATATAGAAAGCTTATCGCCGACTGGGTCTTGACTTTGCGAGGGTCTATTCTCCCAGGACGTATAGGAAGAAGCTCATGTCCGATTAGATATTCTACATCGGGTGGAGCTTTTTCTTTTTTAATCGATAGAAAGTAACAGCAAATCCGAATTGCTCGGGTATAGTTGAGCTGATATGTATGTTTACAGCCTTTTTTCTCATTTATAACAACATTAGTTGCTATAATTTCACAGAAATTATACAGAGTCATTCTTGACCATATTTCCTGCATAATATATTCTGGTTTCTTTGAATGAAAACGTGTTAGTCCTAAGGCATATTTCAATTCTCGAAAAGAGGTTTCTATTCCCCAACGTTTTGCATATAACCGTTTGATTTCATCAGAATTAAATTTATCTTGTGGCAGATTTGTAATAATGCATTCATAAGAACCTTGAGGTATTGGAAAACGTATCACTCTCATTTTCATTTCGTAAAAATTATTAAAATGCAGATCAAGATAATCAAAAGGCGTTTTCTTATCAATAACTCTGTATTTTTTGGGATTTGCTTTTACTTCATTTGTCTGCTTTTTAGTAAGCGTAACATTAACCCATTCATCAAATTCCCCACTCTCTGGAAGCATTGTAAGTTTTGAAGTTATACCATTACTTGTTATATCTTTGACACGAATTAAATAATACATTCCTTTGTGTTCCACATGGGCAAATATATTATAATTCTCATAACCCCTGTCTGCGATAAAAATAGCTGATGTATCATTGTATCGGTCAATCATTTCACACATTGCACGTCTTTCATTCGCCAAGCGTGAAGGCTGGATAATTGCATCTGTGTATTGGCGGCTGCATAAATCATAAAAAGCATTTAAATGCAATAGGTTGTACCCTTTTCTGTCAGGAAGAGTTTGAAAATAGGTTGTTTCATCTTGGGGATTGTGTGCAATGCACAAATCCGAGCCATCACATGCAATCAGTCTAAGACCATTATATGTAACATTATCCGTAAAAGACTTTGTAAATTCTTGGAATAAAAATTCAAATGCTTCAGGCAATATCTGTGCTCTACGCTGATTGAATGAAGAATTTGATGGTGTAGTATTATCAAATTCAAAATATTCCAACAGTTCATCTCTTAATGCTTTGCCTTCCATTGTAAGCATGAACTTCATAACCTCTTCAAATGACCATTTCTTTTTACGGGAAAAGTCCGTTTTTGGATGCTTTGTAAATAGCCAATAGTAAGAATCCATTTTTGTAATAATTGATAGTAATTTTTGTTTTACCTCTGTAGAATAATTCATCGTGTAATTCTCCTTGCAATCAAGATATTTTCTTAATTACAAGGGTCGCTCTAACTATCTTAAAAACGATAGTTAGAGCGCCCGCACATTTTGATTATCATGTCAAGTGCTTAACATATTTTTACAAAAAAAGAACAGGGTACATATTTCTATATACACTGTTCTTTGTATAATCCTTATCTAAATGACATTGGTTTCTTTCCGGCGGCATTTTTCCACGATCCGTAACTCCGTCTTGCAGCCGCAATTATTTAATACCGATACGATCATGGAAAATATGTCAAAAGTGCTGACCTGTTTAGAAACACTGACGGACCAGAGTACAGAAAATTTTTAGTTACTGCTCCCGCATATAGTGTAAACAGTAACATTTTTTAGAAAAACTTCACAAATTGGCACTTTTTTCATTTTTTTATATATGTTATGCTAGTGGAAATATGACAAATATTTAGAATTGGAGAAATACCATGGAAAAAAAGACAGATTTTAAAGCACTTTCGAACAAGGCAAAAGTTCAGTATATCTGGGACTATTACAAACTGCATATTTTATTTGGAGGTGTCATTGCTGCGATCGTGATTGGTCTGGGATATCATTTTATCACTTACCGCAAGCCGGTACTCAGCGTCATCATGATCAATGTCCAGACAACCAGTGAAAATGCCGAGGCTGCGTTTGACGAATTTTCTGATGCTACCGGTTATGATAAAAAACAGCAGCCAATCGACGTTTCTGCAAATCTGCAGTTTTCCGATGATCCAAATGCAACAACGGACTACAACGACTACATGGTACTTTCCACGATGATCGGTGCCGGCGGCGAGGATCTTTTTTTCGGTACAGGAAGTGTTTACACCGATTATGCCGAAGAAGGTGCGCTGATGGATCTGCGCACCTATGTTTCGGATGATGTGTTAGAAAAATATAAAGATCATCTGATCTACTCCACCGATGATGGCGAGTCAGAGTCCTATCCATGTGCGATCGAACTGACCGATAATCGATGGATCCAGAAATATGGCATTTATGACAGCTGCTACTTTGGTGTTTTCAGCCGCTCCGAGCAGAAAGATTACTATACGAAATTTGCGGATTTCCTGCTGAACTACTAATTGGATTGGCAGGCACATTACTGCCTGCTCTGTCCATAATCTCTTAAATCTGCCCGGCACAGCCTGACATATTATTTCACTATCACCACCGAATATCCCGGCATTGTCAGTGTTCCATCCTGGAGCACTGCCTCTTCTGTGCCCGTCAGCAGTACACCGCCAACTGCAAGATCACCTCCGCTCTTTTCTCCAACTGTAACTCCGGATAAATCTACATCCGCACTCTCCGGAGCAAAATTGTAAACCAGAAGTATTTCTGAATCACCATATGTTTTCTTTATGACACATACCTTGTCATCTGAAATATTCTCCTCAAACTTTACTGTTCCACGGGCTATTTCCGGGTACTCATTGCGGAGTTTTATCGTCTGTTTTACAAACTGGTAAATAGAGTTTCCATCTTTCTCCTGTGTTTCGAGCGCACCGTATTTCATTTTTATGGCATCCATATCAGCAGGTCCCTTGCACATTCCATCGTCTGCGCTATCTTCGCTCCAATACATCGGTGCACGCTTATTTTCATCCTTACCGGAACCCTTCATGCCCAGTTCCTCTCCATAATACAGAAAAGCACTTCCAGACATCAACAGATTCATTGCCTGCGCGATCTTTGTCTGTTTTTCACTGTCATCCCCAGAATAATAACCTGCGCCTCGTGCCATATCATGATTTGTGTAAAATGGTGCATCGATATAGCTGTCACTGTACTGGGAAAGATTATCCTGTAGATTTACCAACGCCTTTCCATAGGAAGATGCCGAACCATTTTTAAGCACGGAAGTGATCGTTCCGGTGCTGTCCGCAAAAGAAAAATCAAAACAGCTGTCAATACCACTCTCATAGTATTTTGCGTAGGTATTCTGATCCGTCCAGACCTCCGCCACGATATAGGCATCCTCTTTTTTCTCTTTTACCATGGAATGAAACCATGACAACACTTCCACATTTTTATCCACACTTCCGCTGTAATACTCTTTTGCCGCATCCAGGCGGAATCCGTCCACCCCCAGATCAAGCCAGAAGTCTACGATCTTGTCAAATTCATCACGGACTGCCTGACTGCCAAGGTTTAAATCCGGCATCTCGCTCCAGAACTGCGCCTCATAATACCAGTCTGTACCATCGAGCTTACTGTAACCGCCCTGCATTTCCTTAGAAAAATTATAGTAATCCACATAAGGACACTCCGACGCATCCGGCTCTGCTCCCTCCGGCAGGTTTTTCAGGTAATCTGCTGCCGTTTTAAACCATTCATGCTGGGAGGAAGTATGGTTCATGACAAGATCGATAATGACATTGATTCCCCTCTCATGGCATGCCGCGATCAGATTTTTAAAATCGTCCATCGTACCGTATTCCGGGTCAATATCACAGTAATCCGTCACATCATATTTATGGTAGGTTGTCGATGGCATGACCGGCATCAGCCAGATTCCGTTACATCCAAGATCCGTATCTGTCGCCGGATCACCGTCATTGATATAATCTAACTTTTCTGTCAGACCATTCAGATCCCCGATGCCGTCCCCGTCGCTGTCAAAAAAGCTGTACACAAACACCTCATACCAGGTACGGTAATTATCATCAATGATCTGTTCATCCCCGGTATTGACTTCCTGCATCAGAGAAAGGGCGGTCACTCCCCCCTCCTTCGTGTCAGCATCTGCATTTTCATCCTGCCCGGCAGAAGCTATGGCTTGATCCGCAGAACTTTCCGTCGCCATTCCATTCGAATTATCCACAGCATTCCCTGATGAAGCTGTCCCATTTCCACATCCCCCTGCGGAAACTATCAACATACCGGCTAAAACAGCCGCAATGATTCTCTTTTTCATCTCAGTCCTCATTTCTGCGCATATATGCCTGCGCTTTTTCAATTATGTTAAAGTCACAATAGTGCACCCAAGCTTCCTGATTGCACTATTTGACCTCAGCATCCTTCAACTACTCTATTAGAATAAAGAAGTCGCTTGCGACTCTTTCGCGCTCGAGCGGTGCTGTTTACAGCTAACTTCTGCTCCGCGAGATGCGCATCCTGCCCGGAGGGCTTTTAAATTCATAGGACGCAATTTCCTATGAATTTAAAAAGAGAGCAGAAACAAACCGTCCCTGCTCTCCCGGCAGACTCCCCATCTGCCCAATGACACACCAAAATGTGCCCTCATATTCCATTTGTATCCTGTGGATCAGCCCTTGACAGCTCCGGTCATACCTTCCACATAGAACTTCTGTGTCATTAAGAACAGAATTGCGATCGGGATCGATACGACAACTGCTCCTGCTGCGAAACAGGTATACCAGCTATCGATATACTCTTTCTCAAGCATCTTCCAAAGACCGATGGATACGGTGTAATACTGTGCATCTGCACGGCAGATAACTTTACCGAAAATAAAGTCAACCCACGGTCCCATAAAGGATGTTAAAATCGTATATACGATGATCGGCTTACTGAGCGGTACAGTAATCTTTGTAAATACATTCCATCTTGTCGCTCCATCGATAATCGCTGCCTCATCCAGCGATTTTGAGATTGTATCAAAAAATCCCTTCGCAACATAAAATCCTGCACCGGAACCGGCTGAGAACACGATGATAAGTGCTACACGGATCATTGCACCATCTGCTAAATTAAGTGCTCTTAAAATATAGTACACAGCGATCATGGACATGAAAGATGGAAACAGACCAATGATCATCGCAATATTCATAAACGGTTTTCTCATCTTAAATCGCATTCTTGACATACTGTATGCCACTGAAAGTACAAAGATGGTAGAAATGATGCAGGTAAAAATTGCGATCACAAAGGTATTCATAAACATCTTCGGAAAGTTTAAAATACTGGTGTCTGTAAATAATTTGATGTAATTATTAAATGTATAGGTTTTCGGGAAAAATGTACTTACATAAGAACCTTTCTCTCCACGGAAACTTGTAAGGATTACCCAGAAAATCGGGAGAACCCAGATAAATGCCAGTATTGCCAGGAAAATGTGAACAATCACATTTATCACTGTTTTACGGATTTTTGCCGTATTGGGTGCACCACTTTTTTTCGCAGCCACTGCTGCTGTACTCGTATGTGTCCAGTTCATTACATGAATCCCTCCTCATCTTTATAGGATGCGGTATTGCGATATGTTACCAATGCTACGATCGCAAGTACAATAAATGTCATAATACCAATAACAGCACCTAAGTTATAATAGTTCTTATCAACCGTCAGCTTATACAGCCAGGTAACAAGAAGGTCTGTCTTTCCTGCCGTGGCATCCACCGGAGTAGGATTTCCACCTGACAGAAGGAAGATGACATTGAAGTTATTGATATTTCCCGTAAACTGTGTGATCAGGTACGGTGTCATAACGAATAACATGTAAGGCAATGTGATCTTAAAGAAAGTCTGTACAGCATTCGCTCCGTCGATCTTCGCTGCCTCATAAAGTTCACCCGGAATATTCTGTAAAATACCAGTTACCTGAAGTAACGTATACGGAATACCTACCCAGAGGTTAATAACAATAACCGTTACTCTTGCCCATGTTGCATTTGAAAAGAACGGTAATGCGGTATCGATCAGACCATATTTTAATAACAGCGTATTGACGATACCGGTCGGTTGTAACATGGTACGCATGATCAGCAGTGATACGAACTGCGGTACTGCGATGGAAAGTACAAAACAGAATCTCCAAAATGCCTTTCCTTTTGTCTCCTTACGGTTGATGATAATTGCTAAGATCATACCGAGGATATAGTTTAATGCGGTTGCTACAATGGCCCAGATCAGTGTCCATCCTAATACGGAATAGAACTGCTTGCCGATGCTGTCACCGAAGTTTAAAATCTTCTTGAAATTTGCCAGTCCCACCCAGTCAAATAATACCAGATGATCGTTGACCTTACTGTAGTTCGTGAACGCCATGGTAATGTTATAGATCAGTGGTAAGATCGTAAAAATTAAAATTCCCATAACCGGCGCTGCCAACAGTAATTTATATAAATTTTGATCTAACAAACTCTTGCAGTCTTCTTTAAAGTTGTTTAAGTGCTTTCCTGATTTTGCCAGCACTTCCGATTTATAAGAGCTCTTTACGGACTCTCTCCAGACAATGATAAACATTGCTGTAATATAAACTGTTGCCACTCCATACAACAGAATCAGTGATGACTGGTCACCTGCTGTATATTCATAAATACTCTTTTTTTCGTTCCATACTTTTTCCTGCTCTCTCCATCCAAGAGATGGCAGCATAGATAAATTATAAATTCCTGACTGAATCATGTACCAGATATATGCAGCTTCTACTGCCAGAAACATGATTCCCTTTCCAATTTGTTTATGTGCAATATTTCCTAAGCCCATAATTAACAGGGAAAGTTTTGTGATTATATTTCCTTTTGCCACCGCATTTGTAACCGTGTACGGTGTTGAAAATTCTTTATTTTTTCCTTTTTTCATTCCAGCCTTTTTCACGTTATGGGCCTCCTTTAAATCTCAATGTAGAAACATCCAGGATGCCCGTCCGGGCACCCTGGGATTTCTATCAGAAGAAATCTTTTTACTGTGCAATGTCTGTGTTCATTGTTGTATTCATATCTTCTGTTTTCTCTGCTGCGTTATCAGCTGTGATCTCACCAGCGACCAGTGCTTTACCCATGTTCTCAGCCGGTGACCAGTAGTTGCTCATTTCGCTTACTAATGGCTGCATGATAGATGTATCTGTCATAACTTTTGTAACTGCCGTAGCAATTTCATCATCTGAGATTGCAATGTTTGTATTTGTAGGAAGGATATTTCTCATATCATAATGATCTTTCTGGGCATCTTCACCTGCAAGGTAAGCCGCTAAAGCCATGGAAACCTGCATATTCTCTGTATTTGGATTAACGCCGATTGCTTTAGATCCTATGAAGGATTTCATCTGACCCTCTGTTCCTCCGATATTTACAGTAGGAAGAGCTGCAACACCCATGTTATCGCCAAGAGCTTCTTTTACAGATTCTGCATCCCATGTACCTGAGAAAATGGCATTAACGCTGCCATCACGTAAACCGGCAATACCTGCTCCGTCTGCATCATTAATGAAGTTTGGATTCTTGCAAAGGTCTACAAGATACTCAGTAACTGCTGCTGCCTTGTCACCACTAAAATCGACACCTGCTGCTGCATCAGTACCATCACCAAATAATGTACATCCGTTTGCTACATAGAAAGCCTGAATATACCAGGAGTTAGATAATGGGAAAGAAACTTTTCCTTTTTCTAACATGGTATCAAAGCTCTTAATATCATCATCTGAAAATACACTCTTATCATAGTACATGAACCATGTATTTGATGTAAACGGGAATGCCACTACTGCATCATTGTAAGTAACAGATGCTGTAATAGAATCAGAGTTTGTTGTAGTTACATAGTCAAGATAGCTTCCTCCAAGCTCTGCTAATGCATTTGCAGATACCAGATCCGGGATGTTATCGTTTGCTAACATATATACATCTGCGGAGTTTTCAACATCCTGTGTAACCGTTGCTTTTGCATCACCCTCTGCACATACACCATAATTGAAAGTGATATCCCAGTTTGGATGAGCTGCATTAAATGCATCACACTCTTTTGCAAGCCAGCCTGTGTCCTGATCTTCCTGTGGACTCCATACTGTAATTGTACCGGACCATGGCTCATCTTCAGAATCTGCGGCTGCTGCCTCAGTACCTGCTGTCTCCTCTGCTGCTGCATCACTTGTTGTGCTGTTGTCTGCTGCTGCATCACTTGTTGTGTTGTTGTCTGCTGCTGCATCGCTTCCAGCATTGTTTGCGGCTTTGTTTCCGCATCCTGCTGCCATGGTTGTCATCATAGCTGCTACCATTAATAATGACACTGCTTTCTTTTTCATTTTTTTCTTCTCCTTTTCTTTTTCCCAAAAAGTTTTCATGAACTTTGTTTTTATATAAAATGCAATCTGCACTTTATAACATAATTATCTGTGATAAACCGACGCAAGCGTCCGGATCCATGCCCTTCGCTCCTCACTCAGTTCATCGGTTCCAATCCTCCATCTCCAGTTTCTCCCGACGGTGGATGGTGCATTCATCCGCGCTTCATTTCCAAGCTTCATCAGATCCTGCATCTGTATGATCACCACATCTGCAATGCTTGCATAGGCAGCCCGGATCAGCGCATCCGGTATTTCTTCTTTATATTTGATATTCAGATACTCGTACAGATAAGCAAGCTCATAATCTGTTTTGTCCCTGAAGTAACCAACAATTGTTTCATTGTCATGCGTTCCCGCATAAACGACAAGATTGCAGTCGGTGTAATTATGTGGAAGATGTTCGTTTGCCGTATCATCCCCAAATGCGAACATCAAAATCTTGATGCCCGGCCATCCGGTTCTTGCCATCAGCTTCTTCACACCCGGTATCGGACTCTTTCCTGCGATATCCTCAACGATGATGTGTGTATCTCCGATCACTTTTTCGATTGCATCCGTAAGTTTCTTTCCAGGTCCCCTACTCCACTTTCCACTTCTTCCATCTTCTGCCTTGTTCGGTACGACATAATACTTTACGATCGCTGCAAAATGATCAAGCCGTATTACATCAAACAGCTTTGCATGTTCTAACATACGCGCCTGCCACCAGGCAAATCCATCTTCTTCCATCCGGCTCCAGTTGTATACTGGACTTCCCCACTTTTGTCCATTCTCTGAAAATGCATCCGGCGGAGAACCTGCAACTCCTTTTGGCGTCCCATCCTCTTCCAATAAGAAAAGTTCCCGGTTTGCCCATACATCCACACTGTCTAATGCCACATAAAACGGAAGATCACCAATCAGCTGGATACCTCTGTTATTTGCATATTCTTTTAATTTTTTCCA
>OOCB01004284.1_pt1 | contig 12327 bp, 10 predicted proteins | sample 1671351 | NCBI WGS metagenome assembly OOCB01 (sample SAMN06348148, study PRJEB24527) | human gut metagenome | biome: human gut; feature: ankylosing spondylitis patient; material: feces | host: Homo sapiens | place: China | collected 2015-10
TGCAACAGCACGATGTCGCCCGAAAGGTCCGTGTCGGGAAGCAGTCCGGCCGCAGGGCTGGAGCGGCAGACGATATACTGTTTCTTGTCGGCCTGCGGGCAGACCACGTAGCGGCGGGTCTCGGTCGAGACGATCCGCTTGCCGAGGAACAGCTCCAGATAGCTCTGCTCCAGACGGTCGATCTCCTCCAGCGCGGCCTTCAGGCCCTCGCCGAAGACGTTCTCGCCCGCTTCGCCCGTGACCAGCTCGATGCGGTGGCGGCGCAGCGAGAAGATTTGCGCGGCGGCGGTGCGCGCGGCGTCCTCCAGCGCGGGCGTCGTCATGTCAGTCTTGTCCGGCTGCAAGCGCGCGAACTTGTTTTCGGAGGCGGTGTGCGACAGCACGCGGGTCGAGGCCGGAGCCGGAGCCGCGGCATTGAGGTAGGTGTCGCCGTCGAGCAGGGCGATCTGCGCCCCGGTGACGCTCCACACGGTCTTGTCGGTGAGCGGAGCGCGCACCCCGAGGTATTTCTGCGCATAACGCGCATAGGGTCCGCTCAAGGTGACGTCGTGTTCGACGGTGACGTCGACGGCGAGGATCGTGCGCGGCTGGGCGACGGTAAGGCCGCCGGCGGTTTCGTTCGCGCCCTGAAGGGAGATGTATGGGTTCTGGGCCGAGACGCCGCCCGAAAGCAGCAGGGCAAATGCCAAAAGTCTGAATTTCATGGTCCGAAAATTTTATTGCGATTTCACAAATGTAGCTTATTTTCGCGTGCCGTCAAAATTTCAGGTAAAAATCACGGGTCAGGGCGCGGTATTCGGGCGTGTAGCATTCGTGCTCTCCCGTGCCGACGACCAGTTCCGAGACCTCGGGCGCGGCGGCGGAACAATCGGCAGAACGATCGGCGGGGCGGTCGGCGCGGACGAACTCCATCAGCGCCCGTTTGACCGGGCGGCGGGGCGTGGTGCGCACGTCGGTGCGGCGCACGAGGGCCAGTCGTCCGGCACAGACCGCGAGGAAACGCTCCGCTTCGGCCGTGGGAAGGATGACGGCAAACCGGCCTCCGGGAGCCAGCAGGCGGAGGACGGCGTCGCGCAGGTCGCCGAACGGCAGGTGCACGGCATGGCGGGCCGCGGTGCGCCCCCGATCGGGGCAGGTGAGCGAGTCGACGAAAAACGGCGGGTTGGAGACGATCAGATCGAACGGCTCCGGGGTCTCGAACTCCTGCACGGGGCATTGAGCGAACGCCACCCTTCCGCTCCAGGGCGAAGCGGCGGCGTTCTCGCGGGCCTGCCCGACATCGTCGATGTCGACGCCCGTGACATGCGCCTCCGGGGCGCGCTGGGCCAGCATCAGGGCGATCAGCCCCGTGCCCGTGCCGATGTCGAGCATCCGCCGGTCCTGCGGCCGCACCGCGGCCCATGCACCCAGCAGAACGCCGTCGGTCCCGACCTTCATCGGGCAGCGGTCCTGACGGACCGTGAATTGTTTAAACCGAAACCCGCTTAAGAAGCGGGATTTATGAGTATTATTCATTGTTCATTCAAATAGCCGTCCATGCCTGCGCCGAACAGTGAGAAATCGTACCGCGCAGGATCCTCCGCATCGAATGCGCGCAGGGCGTCCGTCAACTCCTCGACGGCCCGCCAGTCGTTCTGGCGGCGGCCAAGCAGTCCCAGCGCACGCGCCGTCTCGCCGACATGGACGTCCAGCGGCAGGTAGAGGGCCGACATCGGGATACGCCGCCACAGACCGAAATCGACACCCCGGTCGTCGCGGCGCACCATCCACCGCAGATACATGCACAGCCGCTTGCAGGCCGCGCCGCGCTCGACGGACGAAACATGCTTCTCGCAGCGCGGAGCGTGCTCCCCGGCGAAAAACTCGCGCCGGAAGTCGGCCAGCACGGCGGGCATGCTCTGCGCGGCCTCATAGCGCGTCTCGAAGAAATTCCCGATGCCGCCGTGACGCTCCTCCATACGCCGCAGGGCCAGCACGAAATCGCGCAGGTCCCCGCCGTTGAACGTGCGGTGGACGTAGGACGAAAGCAGCGCCAGTTCGCGCTGCGAGGCGTTGCGCACGAAATCCGCCGGAGCGTCGTCCATGAAGTGCATCATGCGGTGGCCACTGCGGACAATGGCCTTACGGTTGCCCCAGGCGATGGTCGCGGAGAAAAATCCCGCGATCTCGCGGTCGGCGCGGTCCGTATAGCGGTGCGGTACCGAAATCGGATCGTCGGCGATGAAGTCGGGGCTGTTGTATTTGTCGTGGAGCGCGTCGAGCAGCTCCTTCAGATCGGTGTTCGTCATGGCGTGCGGAGCATTCGGAGCAAGACATCGGTTTGCGGGATGCCGTAACCCAGTTCGCAGCCGGGAGCTGCGGCCCGCGTGCCGGAAGCGTGCAGCAGTCCGATGAGTTCGCCGCGTTCCATAGGACGGTATTCGAGCAGGCAGGCGCAAAGCCCCGCGATAACCGGCGTCGAAAACGAAGTTCCCAACGGCGAGGCTCCGGCGACGAAATCGGGCTTCACATAGCCGACATCTTCGCGTCCGACACCACTGGAGCGGGAGCGGGAAACACCGTCGGAATCGCACGAACCGACCGTGATGACCTGCCGGACATCGGCCGGAAAGGAGACATTGCGCCACGCCTTGTCGCCCTCGTTGCCGGCGCTCTGCACGAAAACGAGTCCGGGGCGCGCCGTGAGCAGGCTGTCGAGGTAGCGCGAGAGCGTCGAGGTGCAGCCGTCGAGCATCGCGGGCGTATAGCCGCTGAAATCGTCGAACGTCGTATAGCCCAACGACGAGGAGATCACGTCGACGTCATGCGCCAGGAGCCACTCGATGCCGCGGATCAGCTGCCGCTCCTCGGCGCGAGGCTCCACTTCGGCACGGTCGGTTTTCGCAAGATAATACTCCGCACCCCATGCCAGCCCGCGGATCGTATCGCCCGAACGGCCTCCGAGGTTGGTGCAGACCCTTGTGCCGTGGTCTGTGGCGTCGTCGAAGAATGCCGTCTCGTCGCCGCCCGTGAAATCGCGCCAGGCGGCGACGTGCAGCCCCCGCGTCCAGCGGTCGGTGCGGAAGCCCCCGAAACCCGCGTCCAGCACCCCGATGCGGACGCCCCGTCCGGAGAGGTTCAGCGAATCGAACGCCCGGGACATCGTCTGCCCCACGGCGCGCGAATAGGTCCGGGAGTAGTCCGAGGTCCACGCCCCGCGCACCTCGCGCACGAGGTCCCACGCACCGTAGGCGGCAAGAGCCGGAAGAAGCAGCCAAAGCAGTTTTTTCATGTTACCGGACCGTTTCGCAGCCGAGGATCAGACCGTCGGACATGGTGATCTTCCGGTCGGCCATTGCGGCGAGGTTTTCGTCGTGGGTGACGATCACGACGGTCTGGCCGAGCCGTTCGCGCAGGTCGAAGAACAGGCGATGGATCTCGTCGCGGTTGTGCGAGTCGAGGTTGCCCGAGGGTTCGTCGGCCAGCAACACGGCGGGCGAATTGACCAGCGCACGGGCGATGGCCACGCGCTGCTGCTCGCCGCCCGAAAGCTGTCCGGGCTTGTGGTCGCGCCGCGCCGCGAGGCCCATCATGTCGAGCAGTTCGGCGGCACGGCGTTCGACATCGACGCGCGGACGCCGGCCGATCAGCCCCGGAATGCAGACGTTCTCGAAAGCCGTGAACTCCGCAAGCAGGTGGTGGAACTGGAACACGAAGCCGATGCGCTCATTGCGGAACTGCGACAAGGCCCGATCGCCCAAGGCCGAGACATCGCGGCCGTCGATCTCCACGCGCCCGCCGTCGGGACGCGACAGCGTGCCGATGATCTGCAAAAGCGTGGTCTTGCCAGCGCCGCTGGCCCCCACGATGGAGACCACCTCGCCCTGCGCCACGTCGAGCGAAACGCCTTTCAGCACCTCCAGCGTGCCGAAACTCTTGTGTATGTCGGTAGCCCGTATCATTGGCGGAACATATTGAACAGTTTGACCGTGTCCACAGCTTCCCGCACGTCATGGACGCGGAGTATCGCCGCACCCTGGCGCAGGCACTCCCAGCCCAGGGCAACGGTTCCGGCGAGCGATTCGGCTGGAGTGGCGTCGAGGACCTTATAGATCATCGACTTGCGCGAAAGCCCCGCCAGCACCGGGTAACCCAGCGCGCAGAGGCGGTGCAGACCCGCGAGCAATTCGTAGTTCTGCTCCGTGGTCTTGGCGAAGCCGAAGCCGGGGTCGAGGATGATGTTTTCACGCCGGATGCCCGCGGCGAGCATCTCGTCGGTGCGGCGGCGGAAATAGCCGACGACCTCGGTGACGATGTCGCGCCGGTAGTCGGTCTGCGACTGCATGGTTTTCGGATCGCCCTTCATGTGCATGGCGATGTAGGGTACGCCGCAGTCCGCAACGACGGAGAGCATCGCAGGGTCGAGTTCCCCGGCCGAAATGTCGTTGACGACGAGCGGCCCGAACGTTTCGACAGCCTTCGCCGCGACTTCGCTGCGGAACGTGTCGACCGAGACGGTCATGCCGGGCGCCAGCCGACGCACGGTCCCGACGCCCAGCCGGACGCGACGCCACTCCTCGTCGGCGGGGACTTCGTCGGCCCCGGGACGCGAGGAGTAGCCCCCGACGTCGATCAGCTGCGCCCCTTCGGACACGGCTTCGCGGACGCGGCGCTCGACGGATTCGGCCTCCGGAGTGCGGCTGCCGGCATAGAAAGAATCGGGGGTGACGTTAAGAATCGCCATCACCTGCGGCGAGGAAAAATCAATGTTCATGGGCTTCATGGCTGAAAATTCGGTGCAATTCCGCGACAGCGGGTTCAAGGTCGGATTCGAGGATGTTGACAAGGGTGTAGTCGGCCTTCGCGCTCAACGTATCGTCGTCCGTCTGGGCGGCGATACGGAGGCGGACCTCCCCGGGTGTGCGCCCGTCGCGGCGGCAGGTGCGCTCGATGCGCAGTTCGCGCGGCGCGAGGACGGCGACCGTCTTGTCGACACAACCTTCGAGCCCGGCTTCGAACAGGATGGCGCTTTCGAGGATCACGTAGCTACCCTCCTGCCGCGCCGCCCAGGCATCGAAATCACGCATAACGACCGGATGCACCAATGCATTGAGGTCGGCCAGCGCCTGCGGGTCGGCAAAGACGATGCCTGCGAGGTAAGCCCGGTCGAGCACCCCGTCACGGAAAGTCCCCTCGCCGAAGCGGCCGGCCAACTGCCGCCGCAGCGCCCCATCCTCCTGCATCAGCCGTTTGGCCGCAGCGTCCGAATCGTAAACCGCAATGCCCTTCTGTGCAAAAAGGCGGCAGACAGTGCTCTTGCCGCTGCCGATGCCGCCCGTAATTCCTACTTTCATCATTCCTGTCCGTCGGGAAAATCTATCTCGGGAACCGCATCGATAGAGGTTATCTTAATATCGCTGAATTTCACGGAAATCGCATTCTGCAACGACTGCGGGTCGATGATGATCCGCCCCTCGTGCCCCTCCTCGCGCGAGCGCTTGTACTTGAGCGCCGAGAGCGGGATGCGCAGCGTCTTGTTCATGTAGACCTGGTAACCGAACAGGTTGGTACCGACCCCTTCGACGGTACACGTCACATCGAAAACCTGCCCGTCGACATCCACACGCACCTTCTGTTCGGTGGTGTAGATATAACTCAGTTTGGCGATATACCACAGGATGAACGACGCCATGAGCAGCGCCAGAAAGACCGGCGAGACATAGCGGTGCATCCACTTCAGCAAACTATCTATTGCACGTTGGAGTTCCATGACGCAAAGTTAAAAATAAAATGGACTGCACCAACCGTGCAATCCACTTTATTTGCATATTAAATATAGGTGTGTTACTCCTTGTCGATCTTGGCACGCTTGGCCATCAGGTCGTAAGCGACCGGCGTAGCGATGAAAATCGTAGCCACAGTACCCACGATGACGCCGACCGTCAGGGCGAAGATGAAGCCGCGGATGGTCTCGCCGCCGAAGAAGAAGATGGCGAGCAGCGTCACGAGCGTCGTACCCGAGGTGTTGATCGTACGCGACAGCGTCGAGTTGATGGCGTTGTTCACGTTATCCTTGAGGTTGCGCTTGGGATAGAGGCCCAGGTACTCGCGGATACGGTCGAAGACGACCACCGTATCGTTGATGGCATAGCCGATGATCGTAAGGATCGCGGCGATGAACGCCTGGTTCACCTCCAGGTTGAAGGGCACGAAACCGTAGAGCATCGAGAAGAGGCCGATGATGAACAGCGCGTTGACGGCCAGTGCGAGCGTGGCGCCCGATGCCCACTGCCAGCGCTTGAAGCGGAACGTGATGTAGAGGCCGATGGCGATGAGCGAGAACAACACCGAGTAGATGGCGTTCCAGGTCATGTCCTTGGCGATCGAAGGGCCGATCTTGTCGGCAGTGAGGATACCGTTGACGTCGGTCTGGGTATTACGGAACTGCTCGAAGGAGATGTCGTACGAATAGAGCGGCTTCAGGGCGTCGAAGATGATCTGCTCCACTTCGGCGGTAGCCTCGTCCGACGTGTCGTCGTAGCGGTACTGCGTCACGATGCGCATCTGGTTCTCGTTGCCGTACTGCTTCACCTCGAAGCTGATCGCCGAAGCGTCGGCACCGGCGTGCTGCGAGAACGCCTCGCCCAGGTTCTGGCGCACCTCCTCGGCCGAAACGGCCTTGTCGAAGCGGATCACATAGGCACGGCCGCCGGTGAACTCGGCACCGAGGTTCAGGCCGCGGGCCACGAACGAGATGCACGAAAGGGCGATCAGCACCACGGCGATCGTATAACCCACCTTGCGCACGCGGATGAAATCGAAATGCGTGTTGTTCAGGAAGTTCTCCGACCACTTGCGCGAGAAGGAGATATGTCCCCACCTGGCGACGATCCACTCGATCAGCAGGCGCGTAATGAACACGGCGCTGAAGAACGAAGTGATGATACCGATGATAAGGGTCGTGGCGAAGCCCTGTACGGGGCCGTTACCGAAGATGAAGAGCACGATACCGGTGATGATGGTCGTCAGGTTACCGTCGATGATGGCCGAGTAGGCTTTCGAGAAACCGTCTTTGATGGCCAGCGAGAGCCCCTTGCCGCCGCGCAGCTCCTCCTTGATACGTTCGTAGATGATGACGTTGGCATCGACGGCCATACCCATCGTCAGGACGATACCCGCGATACCCGGCAGCGTCAGCACGGCGCCGAACGACACCAAGACGCCCATCAGCAGGAAGACGTTGGTCAGCAGGGCGACGTCGGACATCCAGCCTGCGGTCTTGTAGAACAGGCCCATGTAGAGCAGCACGAGGATGAAGGCGATCACGAACGAAAGCATACCCGCGTTGATCGACTCCTGACCCAGCGAGGGGCCCACGACGGTATCTTGGATGATCTTGGCCGGAGCGGGAACCTTACCCGAGTTGAGTACGTTGGCAAGGTCTTTCGCCTCCTGAATCGTGAAGTCGCCCGTGATCTGCGAGGAACCCTTGTCGATCTTGGTGTTCACGCGGGGTGCGGAATATACGTACCCGTCGAGGACGATGGCGATGCATTTGCCGATGTTCTCGCCCGTCAGACGCGCCCACTCCTGCGTACCCTCGCCGTTCATGGTCATCGACACCTCGGCCGTAGCGCCGCGCTGGGCGTACTGCTCCGTGGCGCTCGTCACGACCGACCCGTCCAGCGGAGCCTTGCCGTCGGGCGTGGAAACCTTGATGGCATAAAGGTAGTAGCGGCCGTCGATCTTATCGTCGCCCTTGACACCCCACTTGAAGTCGATGTCGGCCGGGAAGAGCTCGCGCACCGCAGGGTTCGCCAGGTATTCGTTGACGGCAGCCATGTCGGCCTTATAGGCGGCACCGATGGCGGCCCCACCCGCATAACTAGGGTCGAGCACGGCCAGCAGCGGGTTCTGCGTACGGTCGTAGCGGCCTGCGTCCACCTGCCCGGCAGCGGCAACGGAATCGGCGCCGATCTCGGCGATCAGGCCTGCGGCGTCGCCGGAAGCGGTCTGCTCACCGACGGCCTCGGCTTCGGCCGAAGCGGTCTCGGGCTGCGTGGCGGCGGGGAGCTCGGCCAGCTCGGCCTTGACGAGCTTATCGGCGGCTGCCAGTGCGGGAAGCACCTCGCGGGCATCGTAGGTCAGCCAGAATTCGAGCGACGCGGTACCCTGCAACAGGTCGCGCACACGCTGCGGCTCCTTCACGCCCGGCAGCTCGACCAGGATGCGGTGCGAGTTGGGCAGACGCATGATGTTGGGCTGCGTAACGCCGAAATGGTCGATACGGCTGCGCAGGACGTTGAACGAAGCGGCGATGGCGGCATCGGTTTCCTTCTTGAGGATTTTCTCGACGTCGGCATCGGAGCTTTCGAGCGTGATGTCCTTGCGGTCGGGGCTGACGAAGATCGCAGCCAGCGAACCGCCGTTCGAAAGGCGCTGGTAGGCCTTCACGAAGTCGGAAATATAGTCTTTCGAGGTGCCGTCCTTCAGGGCCGCGTTGGCCTCGGCGATGGCGCCGACGAAGGCGGGATCGTGCTGGCTGTCGCCGGCGAGCGCCTTGACGACATCCTCGACCTGCACCTCCAGCATGACGTTCATACCGCCCTTGAGGTCGAGACCCAGGTTCAGTTCCTTCTCCTTGCACTCCTTGTAGGTGAACTTCTTGAACCCGAGGTTATAAACACCCAGATTCTGAACCGAATCGAGGTAATGCTGTTCGGCCTCGCCCTGCTGGTCGAGGGGGAACTGCGCGGCGTACTCCGACGCCTTCTTCTCTACGCTCCGCGTCTTGAACGTGAAGGAGAGCTGGTAAACACACGCAAGCGCCAAAAGGACTGCGAGTAATTTAATAGCACCTTTACTTTGCATTTGAGTTGAAAAATTTTGTTATTATCTGTTGTAATTATTGTCATTACGCATAATAGCACGCAAAGATAGGAAAAAAGAATTGAAAATCGGAAATAACGAATTAAGATTTGCGTCGGGAAGATAAAAAAACTGTAATTTTGAAGCCGTATGATAAAATATACGGAGTACAAATACCACCTTGCGGCGCTCTTCAGCGTGGCAGTATGGGGAGCGACGTTCGTTTCGACGAAGGTGCTCATCGCCAATTCGCTGACCCCGGCGGAGATATTCCTGCTGCGGTTCGCCATGGCCTACATCTGCATCTGGCCCCTGTCCGGCAGGCGGTTGTGGGCATCGGGATGGCGCGACGAGCTGACGCTCTCGGTGGCCGGAATCACGGGCGGCTCGCTCTATTTCCTGACCGAAAACATGGCGCTGGAATACGCCCCGGCGTCGAACGTCTCGCTGATCGTCTGCACGGCGCCCGTATGGACGGCCGTACTGCTGAGCCTGCTCTACCGCGGCGAACGGATGACGCGGCGGCAGGCCGTGGGTTCTGCGCTGGCGTTCGCAGGCATGGTGCTGGTCGTCCTCAACGGACGCTTCGTGCTCCGGCTCTCTCCCCGAGGCGACATGCTGGCATTGTCGGCGGCGCTGCTGTGGATGGTCTATTCGCTGGTCATCAAACGCATCGGCGGCCGCTACCCTGCCGTCTTCATCACCCGCAAGGTATTCTTTTACGGGCTGCTGACCATCCTGCCGGTATTCGTTTTCCAGCCTTTTTCGATCACTTCAGAGGTGTTGGCCCGCCCCGCCGTGTGGGGCAACCTGCTGTTCCTGGGGATCGTAGCCTCGATGCTCTGCTATGTCCTGTGGAACGCCGCGATGCACAGACTGGGAGCCGTGCGCACGACCAACTACATCTATTTCAACCCGTTGGTGACGATCATCACGGCGGCGGCCTGCATCGGCGAGCGCATCACCCCCGCGGCACTGGCAGGCGCGGCACTGATCCTCTACGGCATGTGGCGGGCGGAACGGGGATAGGCAAAAAAAGGTGCGACCCGGAAAACCGGATCGCACCCCTGGGAATTTATAGGAAAGCCTTGCGGCTGAAGTGCCCCGAACACTTCGCGTATTACTTCACCTCTTCGAACTCAACGTCCTCGGGCTGAGAGCTGTCGCCGCCATTCGATGCGCCGCCGGCATTGGCCTGCGACTGCGACTGGCCGGCATCGGCCCCGGGCTGTGCGCCCTGCGCCTGCTGCTGTGCGTAGATGTCCTGCGATGCAGCCTGCCATGCGGCGTTCAGCTCGGCGATGGCCGTGTCGATGGCCGCCACGTCGGCGTTCTTGTGCGCCTCCTTCAGCTTGGCCAGCGCACCCTCGATCGCGGACTTCTTGTCGGCGGGGAGTTTGTCGCCATACTCCTTGAGCTGCTTCTCCGTGGCAAAGATGTTCGAGTCGGCGGCGTTGATCTTGTCGATACGCTCCTTCTCCTCCTTGTCCTTGGCCTCGTTGGCCTTGGCCTCGTCGCGCATACGCTGGATCTCCTGCTCGGTAAGGCCCGAAGAAGCCTCGATACGGATCTTCTGCTCCTTGCCCGTACCCTTGTCCTTGGCCGAGACGTTCAGAATACCGTTGGCGTCGATATCGAACGTCACCTCGATCTGCGGCACACCGCGCGGAGCAGCAGGAATGCCGTCCAGGTGGAAGCGGCCGATCGACTTGTTGTCGCGGGCCAGCGGACGTTCGCCCTGGCAGACGTTGATCTCGACCGAAGGCTGGTTATCGGCAGCCGTGGAGAAGGTCTCCGACTTGCGGGTCGGGATCGTGGTGTTGGCGTCGATGAGCTTGGTCATCACACCGCCCAAGGTCTCGATACCCAGCGACAGCGGCGTAACGTCGAGCAGCAGCACGTCCTTCACCTCGCCCGTGAGCACACCGCCCTGGATCGCGGCGCCTACGGCCACCACTTCGTCGGGGTTCACGCTCTTGTTGGGCGTGCGGCCGAAGAACTCCTCGACGATCTTCTGGATCGCGGGAATACGGGTCGAACCGCCCACGAGGATCACCTCGTTGATCTGCGAAGCGTCGAGGCCCGCGTCGCGCAAAGCAAGTTTGCAGGGCTCGATGGTCTTGCGGATCAGGTGGTCGCACAGCTGCTCGAACTTGGCACGCGTGAGCGACATAACGAGGTGCTGCGGAATGCCGTTGACGGGCATGATGTACGGCAGGTTGATCTCCGTGGAGGTCGAGGACGAAAGTTCGATCTTCGCCTTCTCGGCAGCTTCCTTCAGACGCTGCAAGGCCATCGGATCCTGGCGCAGGTCGATCTGGTGCTCGGCCTTGAACGCCTCGGCCATGTAGTCGATCAGCACGTGGTCGAAGTCGTCGCCGCCCAGGTGGGTATCGCCGTTGGTCGACTTCACTTCGAAGACGCCGTCGCCCAGCTCGAGGATCGAAATATCGAACGTACCGCCGCCGAGGTCATACACGGCGATCTTCATATCGCTGCTCTTCTTGTCCATACCGTAGGCCAGTGCGGCTGCGGTAGGCTCGTTGATGATACGGCGCACCTTCAGCCCGGCGATCTCGCCAGCCTCCTTCGTAGCCTGGCGCTGCGAGTCGGAGAAATAGGCGGGAACCGTGATGACGGCTTCCGTAACCTCCTGTCCGAGGTAGTCTTCGGCCGTTTTCTTCATCTTCTGCAGGATGATGGCCGAAATCTCCTGCGGCGTATACTGGCGGCCGTCGATGTCGACGCGCGGGGTGTTGTTGTCACCCTTGACGATCGAATAGGGGGCACGCTCTATATCGGCCGTAACCTGATCGTAGCGCTCGCCCATGAAACGCTTGATCGAAAAGACCGTACGCTTGGGGTTGGTGATGGCCTGACGCTTAGCCGGGTCACCCACCTTACGCTCGCCGTCCGCCGTGAAAGCCACCACAGACGGGGTCGTGCGGTGTCCCTCGGAGTTGGGAATAACCACGGGCTCGTTGCCCTCCATCACTGCTACGCAGGAGTTCGTAGTACCTAAGTCAATACCAATAATTTTTGCCATAATCGTATATAAGTTTAATGATATTTTTTACGTTGCCCTGTGCCCCGCCCCTTCGCCCTGCGGTTCCGGTGGCCGGTCACGCCAGTAGATCGAACAAAGGTTGTACCAAACGGCAATCCCTGCCAAATTGTCAGCATAATGACAGAATTTCCCCGTACGACCGTCCCGGCAACTGCGCCCAGGGTGTTATTTTGGCAGAAAGGCCGGGGAGGAACGGGAGGTGCAAAGCAGGAAGGCAAGCAACCGGGCAGCGGACGAAGGCATACGGCAGCGACACGGGCAATCAGCAGGGGCGTCGGACAAGGACGGGGAAAGGAACAGCCGGGAAAAGAAGGGCAGTCGGGGAAAGAAAGGGTTGCCGGAAAAACAAGGGGCGCCGGAAAAACAAGGGGCGCCGGAAAAACAAGGGGCGCCGGAAAAACAAGGGGCGCCGG
>OOCB01004288.1_pt1 | contig 12316 bp, 12 predicted proteins | sample 1671351 | NCBI WGS metagenome assembly OOCB01 (sample SAMN06348148, study PRJEB24527) | human gut metagenome | biome: human gut; feature: ankylosing spondylitis patient; material: feces | host: Homo sapiens | place: China | collected 2015-10
AAAGAAAGACCTTGAGTTCATTATAAACTCTTGGTCTTTCTTTTTTTTCGGGACTATTCTTTTTTCACAGCCCCTTTTTGTCGTTAGATATCCCCGGAATAAAAGCGGTTGCTTTTGCAGGGCTATGTATGCAATAATATCATTATCTATCCAAAGGACAGATAATGATATTATTAAATTCAGAAACATGACACAGGTTAAAATGACAATATAGGTAATTGCAAAACTTATAGAAAACATAATTTAATCGTGGAAAATAAGATAAAATGAAATATCCACTTGTCAAACATGGCAAATTCATGTAATGTAGTAATTGCGATGAATTTTCACGAATAAAATCCGTCATATTTTTGAAATGAAATACTAAAAATTGAATTTATGATTTCAAATATTGCAAGTTTTGAAATCAGAATATTCAAAATGGTCAAGTGTGCGCAGTACACGGACAAAAAGAAAGGCTTTTCGTATGGATTTATTTGATTATATGAGAGAACAGAACAGAGAAAAGGAGTCGCCATTAGCTTCCAGACTTCGTCCAGCGACGCTGGATGAGATGGTAGGGCAGCAGCATATTATCGGAAAAGATAAGCTGCTTTACCGCGCAATCAAGGCTGACAAGTTGAGTTCCATTATTTTATATGGACCGCCGGGAACCGGAAAAACGACACTGGCAAAGGTCATTGCCAATACCACAAGCGCTGAGTTCCTTCAGATCAACGCAACTTCCGCCGGGAAAAAAGACATGGAGGATGTCATTGCGCAGGCGAAGAACAATCAGGGCATGTACGGCAAAAAGACGATCCTGTTTATCGATGAGATCCACCGCTTCAACAAGGGACAGCAGGACTATCTCCTTCCGTTTGTGGAGGACGGAACCGTGATCTTAATTGGTGCAACGACCGAGAATCCATATTTCGAGGTGAATGGAGCGCTTTTGTCCCGTTCCATTATTTTTGAGCTGAAGAATCTGTCCACGGAAGATATTAAGACGCTGATCCTCCGGGCGGTGAATGATAAGGAAAAAGGAATGGGCGCTTACGATGCAGTCATTGAGGAAGAGGCACTGGATTTTCTTGCGGATGTGGCAAACGGAGACGCAAGAGCAGCGCTCACAGCGATCGAACTTGGCATTCTGACAACGGAGCGGAGTGATGATGGAAAAATCCATATCACACTTGAGGTAGCTAGTGAATGTATCCAGAAACGTGTGGTGCGCTATGATAAAACAGGAGATAACCATTACGATACAGTCTCTGCGTTTATCAAAAGCATGCGCGGCTCTGACCCGGATGCAGCAGTTTATTATCTTGCCAGAATGCTTTATGCGGGGGAAGATATTAAGTTCATCGCAAGAAGGATTATGATCTGCGCAGCGGAGGATGTGAGCAATGCCGATCCGATGGCACTCGTTGTCGCAACATCGGCAGCACAGGCAGTTGAGCGTATCGGTATGCCGGAGGCACAGATTATTTTGTCGCAGGCGGTCACGTATGTGGCAAGTGCGCCAAAGAGCAACTCGGCAGTCAATGCGATCTTCGATGCGATGGAAGCAGTAAAGAATACGAAAACAGCGCCGATCCCGGTTCATTTACAGGATGCACATTACAAGTCATCCGGAAAACTGGGGCATGGTGTTGGATATAAATATGCACATGATTATCCGGATCATTATGTGGAGCAGCAATATCTGCCGGACGGACTGACAGACCGGAAGTTCTACGTTCCGGGTGAGAACGGCTACGAGAAGAAGATCCGTGAATATTTCAAAAAGATCAAGGGTGAGCCAGAAGAGGAGTAAGAGAACATTCCGGGCATGAGATGATCTCTGTTTCACAGGCTGATGAGCAGAGCGTATTTTTCCGGTATTGGATCTTTACATATATTAAAAAGCAGGAGGAATTAGAGATGAAGTCCTACGAGGAAATGACAAAAGAAGAGTTATTGAAAGAGAAGGAAGGATTGGAAGCGGAATACAAAAAATTCCAGCAGAGAGGCTTAAAACTTGATATGTCCAGAGGTAAGCCATCCCAGGAACAGTTAGACCTTTCGATGGGAATGATGGATGTACTGACTTCCGGTGTTGATCTGACCTGTGATGATGGTACAGACTGCAGAAACTATGGTGTGCTGGACGGTATCAGTGAAGCAAAACAGCTTATCGGTGATATGATCGAGTGTAATCCGGACAATATCATCATTTATGGTAACTCAAGCCTTAATATTATGTATGACACCATCTCCCGTTCCATGACGCACGGTGTAATGGGAAATACTCCATGGTGTAAATTAGATAAAGTAAAATTTTTGTGCCCGGTACCGGGATATGACAGACATTTTGCAATCACAGAATATTTCGGCATTGAGATGATCAACGTACCGATGCTTCCGACCGGACCGGATATGGATATGGTGGAAGACCTTGTGAGCAAAGATGAGGCGATCAAAGGTATCTGGTGTGTGCCAAAATATTCCAATCCACAGGGAATCACTTATTCGGATGAGACGGTCCGCCGTTTTGCAAGATTAAAACCGGCAGCAAAAGATTTCCGTATTTACTGGGATAACGCATACTGCGTGCATCATTTATATGATATTAACCAGGATCATCTGATCGAGATTTTAAAAGAATGCAAGAGAGCAGGAAACCCGGATATGGTTTACAAATTCTGTTCTACAAGCAAGATCACATTCCCTGGTTCCGGTGTGGCAGCGATCGCAACTTCTGCCAACAACTTAGAGGATATCAAGAAACAGTTGAAGATCCAGACCATCGGCCATGATAAGGTAAACCAGCTGCGCCATGTCCGTTTCTTCAAAGATATCCACGGAATCACAGAGCATATGCGCAAGCACGCAGATTCTCTTCGTCCAAAATTTGAAATGATCCTGGATACATTTGAAAGAGAGTTAAAAGGACTCGGAGCCGGAAGCTGGTACAGCCCGAAGGGTGGATACTTCATCACATATGAGACACTGGATGGATGTGCAAAAAATGTTGTGGCAAAAGCAAAAAAAGCAGGGGTTGTGATGACTCCGGCGGGTGCGCCTTTCCCATATGGAAAAGATCCGCATGATTCTGTCATCCGTATCTCACCATCCTATCCAAGCCTGGAAGATCTTACGACTGCGATCGACATCTTTGTTGTCTGCGTCAAGCTTGCAAGCATTGAGAAACTTTTAGGAGAATAATAGTAAGTTTTTAACCGCTGAAAAGCAAAAGAAAAAGACCTGTGTGTACAATGTCATGATGTTCGCATGACATAGGTACACGCAGGTCTTTTTTATGGATTATGCCTCAGTGGAAGCATCCTCTGTTCCGTTTTTCCATTTGTTGAATTTCTCGACAACTGCATCGTAGGTTCTCTGGGAAATATCCGGAAGTTTCTCTCCCCATGCTTTGGTTGCCTGTTCGAAACCTTTCTTGAAAGCTTCTAACATAGCGTCTGCCTTGTCAGGATCATCACCGGATAAAGCTTTTGCAAAATCAAGAATACGGTCGGAAGTCTGCTCTACACCCCAGTAACCGTCCTCTGCGATATCTGCCTGTGCCTGTGCTTTCACATCGGCTGATACAGTAAAATCACCTTTTGCAAGGAATTTCCACATATCATCTGCGGTGCCGATCGCAACACCCTGCTTGGTCATCATCTGCTCAACGATGCTGCGGAGCTGTGCAGTGCGCTGCTCTGCGTCAGCTTTTAACTTTGCAACGATCGCTGCGTTGTCGGCCTTGCCTGTTGTTTTATTGGAAGCCTTGTCTGCCCTGGAGTCAGAACTCTTCTCGTAAATGACACCGGAAGCTGTCTTGGAAGAATCTGTCTTTTTCGTTGTCTCGGATGTCTTTTCTGCTGTTTTTGTTGTTGTCTGTGTAGATGCTGCTGCGGCAGCAGTCACAGTGTTAATGGAATTGATTGCCATATGATCCTCCTTGTCTGGCGAAGCTGGATGCATTTGTTTTTACAGAAAACAAAATGTTCAGCCACCTGAATGAATAGTTATTAACCTTCCATGGTTCTGTTAATTATATCGGACTGGCAAAGAAAAAAGTTTAGTGCCGATTGACCTTTTGGACATAAAATGATAAGATAATAATTGTATACAAAAAACACAAAAAAAACAAGTTTTATTTTAAGTACAATCAATGCGTGTTAGAGACGATTTTGGTAAGGAGAAACTAACCGATGAAGGATATTTCAGTAAAGGCGCTGGCTAAGATCAATCTTGGGCTGGATGTGGTACGAAAAAGAGAGGATGGTTATCATGAGATCCGCATGGTGATGCAGACCATTCATTTGTTTGACAGGCTGGAGATCTCGAAGAATACTTCCGGTGAGATCACGATGGAAACGAATCTTTCGTTTCTGCCGACGAATGAGAACAATCTTGTCTATAAAGCGGCAAAGCTTTTGCAGGATGAGTTTGCGATAAAAGATGGCGTGCATGTATGGCTGCACAAGTATATTCCGGTAGCAGCAGGAATGGCAGGGGGAAGCACGGACGCAGCGGCAGTGTTATATGGTATGAACCAGATTTTTGATCTGGGACTGACAAGGGAAGAACTGATGGAGCGCGGTGTGAAGATCGGTGCAGACGTTCCGTACTGCATTATGCGTGGAACGGCTTTGGCAGAGGGCATAGGAGAGAAGCTTTCGAAGCTTCCGCCGATGGTGAAATGTCCTGTTTTGATCGCAAAACCGCAGATCAGTGTTTCTACTAAGTTCGTCTATGAGAATCTGAAGTTAGGCTCTGATATGGTACACCCGGATATTGACCGGCTTGTGGCAGATATCAGAGAGAAAGATTTATATAAAATTGCAGCAGATATGGGAAATGTCTTAGAGACAGTGACAATCCCAGCTTATCCTGTGATCGCAGACATCAAAGATCACATGATGGAGCATGGCGCTGTGAATGCCATGATGAGTGGCAGTGGTCCGACGGTTTTCGGTCTTTTTGACAAGGAAGCGACGGCAGTAGAGGCATACGAGGCGATGAAAGCCTCCGGTCTTGCAAAACAGGTATATTTAACGAGTATTTATAATAACGCGCGTAAGTAGAAAGGCATGGTATCAAAGATGACAGAAGATTTAACATTGAATATGGATGCGTATCTTCCGCTGAGAGATGTTGTGTTTAACACGTTAAGAGAGGCTATTTTGAAAGGGGAACTGAAACCGGGCGAACGGTTGATGGAACTGCAGCTTGCGGCAAAACTTGGTGTCAGCCGTACACCGATCCGTGAGGCGATCCGTATGCTTGAGCAGGAGGGGCTTGCCGTTACGATCCCAAGAAAAGGCGCAGAGGTTGCAAAAATGACGGAGAAGGATATGGAAGATGTCCTTCAGATCCGTGAAGCGTTAGACGAGCTTGCGGCAAAAATTGCATGTGAGCAGATTTCTGAGGAACAGTTAGAAGAGTTGGTTGCGACCATGCATGAGTTTGAGGAATCCACCAAGACAGATAATGTGAAAAAAATCGCAGAGGCGGATGTAAAGTTTCACGATATTATTTACCAGTCAACCGGTAACCCGAAGCTTGTGAATATGTTAAATAACCTCCGGGAGCAGATGTACCGCTATCGTGTGGAATATCTGAAAGATGAGAATAACTATCCAACATTGATGAAAGAACATAAAGATATTGTGGAAGGGTTAGTCCGTAAGAACAAAACGCAGGTGACAGAGACGATGCACCAGCATGTGAAGAATCAGGCAGTCGCAGTTAAGGCTATGATCCAGGAGCAGGAATAAGAAGTAACTGCCCGGAGGACAGGAAAACTGCATAAAAAATGGAAAACCGTACAGACTAGAAAGAGGATAAGCATTTTGCTTATCCTCTTTCGTATTAGGGGGAATTAATAGAAAGGAAACAAGCTGGAAATGTCGGAAAATCAGAAATGTCCGGTATCGACGGATTTAACGCAAAATATAGAGGAAATGGAATTTTATTTTCATGACTGTGCGGACATCAAAAAGAAGCAGATGAAGCTTGGCAGGAATCAGGATACCGCCTGTTATCTGACCTTTATTGAAGTGTCCGTGGACATGGGAACGTCCGCACTCGGAGAGACTTTAAAATACTTAAATGGACTGACAAGAGATGAGATCCTTTGTACACTGCAGGAAAATGCGCTTGGAATTTCGGATGCAACATATTTTCCGACCATTGAGGAGGCTGTGAGCGGTCTGCTCACCGGGGAGGCGATTCTTTTTGTGGACGGTTTTGACCGGGCAGTGAAAATACCGGATGACGGTTATCCGAATATGGGGATCACAGAGGTGGATTCGGAAAAAGTAATCCGTGGCTCCAACGAAGGTTTCTGCGATTCTGTGAAGCAGAATGCGGCGCTGATCCGGAAAAGAATCCGCTCGCCCCGTGTGAAAGTGAGGGGACTGAAGGCCGGGATCAGATCGAACACGAACGTCTACCTTGTGTATGTGGAGGATCTTGCAAACCCGGGACTTGTAAAAGAAATTGAAAAGAGGCTGCAGGATTTCACAATCGATGGGATATTAGACAGCGGAATGTTAGAACAGCTGGCAGAGAAAAAATGGTATTCGCCATTTCCACAGTTTCAGACAACACAGCGTCCTGACCGGGCGGCCATGGCGGTATTAGAGGGCAGAGTGATCGTGATGTGCGATAATTCTCCGATCGGTCTGATACTGCCGACAGATTACAATTCATTTATCCGTACCAGTGACGATTATTACAGCCGTTTTGAGATTGCGACGTTCGGGCGGATCCTGCGGTATCTCGCATCCTTTTTTGCAATGACGCTGCCGGGATTTTATCTTGCAGTGACTAATTTTCATACACAGATACTCCCGACCACACTACTTTTGTCGTTTGCAGAGGCGAGGCAGGGTGTCCCATTTCCGGCAGTCGTGGAAGTGCTTATCATGGAATTATCGTTTGAACTTTTGCGGGAGGCGGGCGTGCGGCTTCCCGGTGCGATGGGAAATACCATCGGGATCGTGGGTGGCCTGATTATCGGACAGGCGGCAGTCGAGGCAAATCTGGTCAGCCCGATCGTGGTGATCGTCATCTCTTTTACTGCGCTATGTTCTTTTGCAATACCGAACGAAGAATTTGCCACAGCCTTCCGTATCCTGAAATTCTTTTTTATTGCGGTCTGTGCGTGGCTTGGCTACTTTGGCATGCTCCTCGGACTGCTTGCGGTACTCACACATCTGTCGCATCTGACAAGCTTTGGTATTCCGTATCTCATGCCGTTTGTGGGAGCAGATTTGAACAATTACGAGGATGAGCGGGATTTTATCTGGCGGCAGCCTTTCCGGAAACTGCGCAAACGTCCGATTTATGCAAATCCGAAAGAGCGGACAAAGCTGACGTTTTCAAAGAAGAGATAGGTTGAGAAAAGTTTTTATCTTAAGATAAATGGAAATCTGATGAAAAAATGCGCAGATGTTAGAAGAGATAGGGGGAAGTATGTTCTCAGAAAACAATCAAATTTCAGGCAGACAGGTGTTCCGCCTTCTGACGTATGACTTTCTTGGAATGGGGACGCTGCTACTGCCGACAATGCTTGCAGATACGGCAGGGCGCGACGGGATTTTTTGCATTCTGGCGGGGATTTTGTCCACATTTTTGTACTTGAAATTATTGAGATATCTGTTGAAAGGCATGAAAACAAGTTATCCCGACTTTTTGAAGCAGAAGTGTGGAAAAGTATGCGGTTATGTGCTCTGGGGCGGATATTTTCTGTATTTTATCCTTATGGCTTCGTACACGGCGTATCTGTTTTCCACGCTGATGTTAAATGGTCTTGTGGAAAACGTCAGCTTTTATCTGGTGCTGATGTTGATATTACTGCTCGCATTTTATGGAATGGCAGGTGGGATCGAGGGCAGGGCAAGAGTGTACGAGATACTGTTCTGGTTTCTGATGATACCGCTTTTTCTGATGTTATTTGCGGCATGCAGGGAGGTGAAGCCTGCCTACTGGAGCCCGGTTTTTGTGGCGGATGGAAAAGAAGTGTTAAGCGGTAGCTATTATGTGCTGTTCTGTTATTCCATGGTGTCGATCGTGCTGTTTCTGAAAGAATATGTTGCGGATCGCAGGAAATGCGTTGGCGCAGCAGAAAAAGCGGTCTGGTTTTCCGGCGGAGTATTTGCTGTGCTGTATCTGATCCTGATCGGGCTGTTTGGCGTCGAGGCACTGGCTCAGATGAAATTTCCGGCGGTCACGATGATGAGCCGCGTGCAGGTGACGGGCGGATTTTTGAAGAGAACGGATGCTTTTATGTTTAGCATCTGGTTTTTTCCGCTGTATGCGATGTTAAACAGCATGGTTTTTTACAGTGGAAATCTGGCTGCAAAAGTGATCCGTGACTGCGGCGGTTATCTGGAAGGGAAAAAAAGGATGCTGCCGTATCTCATTCTGCTTCTTCTGGTGTATGGCGTGACAGTGCTGTTTTACAGAAATCAGCAGTTTTTGGACTGCGTGACATTCCTGCTGTGGAAGATTGGAACACCTTTTGTCGTTGGCGTGCCGATACTGTTGTGTCTGACCGGAGAGAGAAAAAAACATAAGAAAAAAGTGCGTGTGCTGGTGCTGGTATGTTTTTTGTTTGGGTGTCTTTTCTTACAGGGGTGCAATGTCGCAGAACTTGAGGATAAGGCATTCCCGGTTCTTTTGAATATCAGAGATCAGGACGATTTCCAAAATGTATGGCTGAATCATGAGTATGCAGGAAACAAAGAGGTGGATTACAACCATTTGAAAGTGGTGCTCATTGAGAGGTCTTTTCTGGAAAAAGAGGCGGAAGTGGAAGATATGCTATCCATGCTGGAGCAGGAAAAAGAGGTTCCGTGGAACGCTTATGTGATGACGACGGAAAGCTGTGACCGTCTGGCGCAGACCGAAGGGAAACTTGACACGCTGCTTGGAAATTATCTGGAAGAACTGCTGGAAAATACATCGGGCATTGATCAGAAAGCGTACCCGACGCTTGGCATGCTCTATGAGGAGCGTGCTAATCACTTAGAGACACTGTATATTCCTTTTGTCGATATAGAGGGGGAGCAGTCCGGGGCAGTGGAGGATGATACCGAGAAACCGCAGATTACAGCCTATGAAGTCTGGAAACGTGGAAGGGCGGCGGGGCTTGTCGATACGGATACCGCGCGTGCAGCATTCTTCACGCAGAACTTTGCGGATGATTACACCTTACAACTTGCACCGGAACTTTATGTGAAAGTGGATGCAGCTTCCTGTCGAGTCAAAGAAACAGAAAAAATCGGTGTCGGAGGTTTGACAGAGCAGATTGTCGCAGTGACTGTGACAGGAGAAGGCGAAATCTTAAGCGGCACAGTTTCCGCAAGTGAAAAAGAGCAGCTTCTCAACACCCGGATGGAGGACTATCTGAATGCGATCGCTGCACATGCACTTGAGAAAGAAATCGATATCACTAACAGTTACCGGAATCTCGGCGCCGATAACCGCACATGGTATTTTAAGTATCAAAACACTCCTGCCGCTTATGAGAAAGACATCAAAATCCAATATCTGGTAAAAATAAACTGGAAATCGGAATAAATGCAAAGTTTTCGGGAATCATTGAGGATAGAAGGTCGATGAGCGAAACTCGAATTTAGGTTATGAAGATTGCGAAAAATGAACAAAAATATTCAAGACACGCTCCCGCTATGTGTCACTCGCAGCGGTACTATATTTCTGTTTATTTTTCGCAATATAACATATTCTATGAGCGAGTTTCGCAAGCAACGACACAGCCTGATAAATATGAATATTATCTACATTTATCTGATTTTTGGCAAGTGAAAAGGAGATTTGAATTATGGCAAGAAAATGGATTGGATACATAGGAGTTGGAAGTCTGATGTGCGCTGCATTGGGATGCGGTATTTTGTATACAAGACAGGCCAGACTGCAGCAGGCGATTTCGGACAAAGTGCTGCGGTTTCATGTGCTGGCGAACAGCGACAGCGAGGCAGACCAGAACCTAAAACTAGCAGTGCGTGATGCGGTGGGAAGTTTTATGCAGGAAAAACTGACAGCTGTGGAAAATCTGGAAGAATGTGAGATGGTTGTGCGCCAGAGCCTCGGTGAAATTGAGGAAGCTGCGGCAGAGACAATCGCAGAAAACGGTTATGACTATGATGTGACAGCGGAGCTGGAACACACTTCGTTTCCGGTAAAAAACTATGGAAGCTACACCTTTCCGGCGGGAGATTACGAGGCACTCCGCATTGTGATCGGAGAAGGAAACGGACATAACTGGTGGTGTGTGATGTATCCTAACATGTGTTTTTCAGACAGTATGTATGAGGTGGTCGATAAGGAAGCAGGAGAAAAGCTGCGTGAAGTACTGACCACAGAAGAGTATGAGAAGGTGCTGGCAGAAGGAGACTATCAGGTTAGAATGAAATATTTTTCGTGGCTGAATCCGTATCTGGAGAAGCTGGCTGAAAACTAAAATAAAGCAGCATACTTATAAGAAAGCAATGTTTCAAAAAGCTTACGCTTGCTAAATTATAAGAAACACGCTAATATATGGCTTGAAAAGATAATGACGAGAAACAGAAAAGAGGTTTACATAAATGACAAAAGATGTACTTGTGAAAATCAGCGGATTACAGTTTGCAGAAGATCAGGATAATGGTCCGGTGGAGATTATCACAACCGGAAACTACTATAAGAAAAATGGAAAGCACTATATTTTGTATGATGAAGTGCAGGAAGGCTTTGACGGCGTGACGAAAAGCGTTATCAAAGTGAATGATGATTTTCTGGATGTCACGAAAAAAGGTGTCACCAACGTACATATGATGTTTGAGAAAAACAAGAAAAATATGTCTTACTACAACACACCATTCGGAAATCTTTTGGTGGGAATCAATGCAACGGATGTCAAAGTGAATGAGACAGAAGATAATATTGACATCAAAGTCGATTATAAGCTGGAAGTGAATTATGAACATCTGGCAGAGTGCAGCATTTCCATGAATATCATGTCGAAAGATACGAAGGATTTTAGGATATAAGGAGTGCAAGTGAGAAGAATGCATTTATGCATTCGGCGAACGATGAATGTTAATCATGTGCCGTTTTTGCACATGATATGATAATCGTGAAGTTGAGGTAGTGTATTATGAAAAATTGTAAAATGGCATTCACAATCGGTTTGGTGTTTGCAGTAATGATGTTGGTTGCAGCCTGCACAGACAGCAACAAATCAGACAATCATATATTTGATCATGAAAGTTTGGATGTTGATGAATATGTGTATCCGTCTGATTTTGATCTTGGAGATGATTTAAAGGGCACAAATTCAGAATCTGATGCAGGATTTGAAGAATTATCAGCAATGATCGGAACGTATCATTATACTTCCGATTATGGAACAGGTCGATTAATGATTGAAGCGACAGAGGATGGCATTGATATTTCTGATTATGAATCGGAGGACACCTATAGATTTCTGGCAAATGAAACAAATGTAAAAAATGAAGAGGAAAACAAAGTATATCTGGAATACCCGGCACAGGTGTATGAAGATGATACGGTTATTTTTGAGTATTACATTTTAGAAAAAGCTAGTGATGGAATTGATGTGTATTATAGTCCATCTTCTTTTGACGAAGCTGAATTATTGTACCATGCTGTCAGGGAAAACTAAAAGAGGATTGCGAGATATCATATGATAGGTTATATTTTATTCAAATCAATTTTAACAAAACCAATTTGAATAAAAATAAACTAAATTTGCAGAAAGGTGATTTCTATGTTTATTGGCAGAGAAAGAGAGTTAGCATCCTTAAAAGAATTCTATGAAAAAGACAGAATTGACGGATGAGGATGTTTTGCTGCTTACATTGGATTCACTTTATGGATGAGACAGAAGATAGCATTGATGTCAAGGTAAATTATAAGCGGAAAGTCAATTATGAACATCTGGCAGAGTGCAGCATTTCCATGAATATCATGTCGAAGGATACGAAGAATTTTAGAATTTGAGTTTATAAGAGCCATCCACAGCGGATGGCTCTTATTCATAAAAATAGAATGTTCGCAGTGCATATTTTTTATTCAAATCAATTTTAACAAAATCAATTTGAATAAATGAGTTTTACAAGGATGGTGTAGATGGGTATATATCGTTTGCGGGGCATTTTATCCGGGTGGAAGACTCGCCGCCATATGTCTGGACACAGGAGAAGAGTATTATTCCGCACCGGCAGTAATTTAAAAGAGTCAAAAGAGTGATATTGACGAGTCAGTTCAGTTATAGAGATGATGAAAGAAAATGATTAATATAAAGATACACCAG
>OOCB01004299.1_pt1 | contig 12292 bp, 7 predicted proteins | sample 1671351 | NCBI WGS metagenome assembly OOCB01 (sample SAMN06348148, study PRJEB24527) | human gut metagenome | biome: human gut; feature: ankylosing spondylitis patient; material: feces | host: Homo sapiens | place: China | collected 2015-10
CGTCAATACTGATCTTCGGTACTTGGGACACCATACCACATGGTATGCAGTCTGGTAAACACAATTCCGATTAAAAAACTAATTCCAGCATGGACACATATTATCATTTTTAGAGCCGCGATTCCTCACGCGGCTAAAGCCGCGGGTTTCCTCGCGGATTTATATGAAGGCAGACAAAGACTCGCCTTCGTAGGATGCAGCCAATTGCAGCAGGCCCTTGTCCTCCGCTCTAAGTCGAAATTGAACTCGTTTCACTGCAGAGACGGTGCTGTCCATTATTATCTCCCCGAACTTTCACTCTCTGTGTTCTGCCTGCTATACGCCTTGCTTGTCGGATTCCCGCGCAATTAATCCGTCCGGGCCTTCGTTTGTAAAGAGTTCCAACGCAATCGCCTCCACGCGTTTGTCAAACGGAAAACAATCGTCCCAGTCGCGCATGACGCCGAGCTCGCCGCGCAGCATTTCTCGGATTTCGTCGTCCGTCAGATGTTGGGCTGAATTCCGGCTCAACAGATTGCTGCGGATGATGAACGACTTATCTGTCTTGAGCTTGTCCACGACGGCTTTGGGCAAATCTCGGCGTTCCGAGAGTTCGCGGCGAACATCAAACGACGTGCTTTGCGCAAGCCGCGTGAGCAATTCCTCCTGAACACCTTGCTCGTTCCAATACGCCAGAGACGAGTGAACCGATACCGGAAGCCAGAAAATCGGCTCGTTGGGATCAATTTCAGGTGCATTGGTTCCGCTGTCGACTTTGACAAAACCGATGGCGAATACGTACTCGCCGATGCGTCCGTACGGGTTCGTGCAGGAAAGATTCACTCGGCGACGCAGATGGGCCGTCTTCGGTGCAACGAAGTCGTTTTCTTCGATTCTTATCCGCAGCTCCTCGAGCGTCTCCCTCAGATCTCCATCGGGATCGTTGGTAAACGCTTCGACAAAAGTCTTGAGCTTGTCGATGACTCCGGCCTCAATCATGTCCTCCGAGAAACCGCTGAAGTGCACAAGGTTTTGGAACACCTGAGACTTGATCGCCTCATCGCGCTTGACAAAGGCGATGAGCTCTTCAACATTGAGCTTGAAAAGGTTCTCAGGATTCTTTGCAAGCACGTTGCAGACATCGAACCCGTGATCTTTGGCAAGCTGTCGCACGGCTTCTTCGGAAAGACCGTGACCGGCAGCGGCAATTTCGCGCATCCAGACGTCGTGGTGTTGGGCAAGGCGATTGAAAAATACGGATGCGTCTTTGACGACGATTGAGGCCGCGTTCTTGTTTTGCACTCGCGACATCAGACTGCCGGCCTTTTCCGTCTTGAGCGGACAGATAAAGACGTCCTCGAGTGTATCCAGAGACAGTTCCCCCTCTTTTCTGCGGCCGCCGAACAGTGCAAGCAAAGACACCGACTCGAGCTTGTCGGCAAGTTCGTAGAAATTGTGATGCCTGACTTTGCGAAGCATGAATTCACGCGGGAAAAATCCCATTTCTTAACTCCTTGCTGCCGATCTTTTGGCAGCCAAAGTTCGTTTTGCGGGTAACCTCACGAGGCTATGTTGGATTGACCAGGCTTCAAATATTCCTTGAAAAACGCCAAGGCTTGATTGCCCAGACGATCTGCTTGCTTCAGTCCCCAGGTCATGAAGTCAGCCGCAGCCTGTCTGTCAGACGGTACGACCGGTGTTTCGGCAACGCGGGCAAGGCAACCGAGAAGTTGTCTCATCTGCCAGGCAGCGGACCTATCAAAAGGAACATTGGTCGTAGCCTTGGAGCGTGCATTGCTGATCTTGGAGTGAACAAGTCCTGCCAATACCGGATAACGCTCGGCGATGGCCTGCAATTCCTGCTCGTTGTTGCCAATCAGCCAGCCGCGTTGTCCTCCCCTCAGTGTGACTTGAAATGCTCCTCGCAAGGTGTCGTTTACTTCGTCACAAAAGACGTAGCTCCTCCAATAGTCCTTTTTGTAGCGTCCTTCGCCAATCGGTGTCGAGAAGATGTCAAAGCCATCAGGGGAGCATTGTTCTCGACAGTATTCCTGCATGATCGCCAGTGCTTTGTCGACCAGGAAGTCCGTGCAGATCACGAAATCACGAATCGAGCACTCAATGAGACCGGCCTCCGACGTTACTCGGCACTTGAGCAAATCCTGAATGCCGTCGGAGCAGTGACACACCGCGTTAAGAAGCGAAAACGGATTGACGCACTTATCGGCTTTGAATGTCTTCACAAATCCCCAATAGTCATCGTGGTCGTCGTCCTCGTCGCTGTCCCATAGTTCGTGAACCTCAATGCATCGGAAACAATCGACCGCTGCGTAGAAGTCGAGCGCCTGCTGTTGTTTCTCGTGCGGGAAATGGATAAGCACCTCATGGTGTTCATCGTCGCAATCGCCGTAGAGCTTCAGGAAGAAATCCGTCCGCGCCTTTCCGTTTTCAACAAAGATCGGGTATTCAGCTCGGATGTCATCCACTTTGAGCGTGACGCCGTCCACACGGAACTTTTGATTGCGAAAGTCCTCAACTTTGAGGTTCTCGCCTTCGACGATATGCATCACAGGCTCGTACTTGGAGTTCAGCGCCTTCATCAGGTCATCAACATTGGTAAACCAAGGCATTTTCTCTTTCCCGGCTAGGCCGGCTCCTCTCTTCTCATAACCGTTCGCTTGCATGAGCTGACGGTGTTCAAACATTTTGTTGACGGAGATCGTAAGAGTGGATGCGACAGACTGCGTCGCACTGCAACGAAAGCAGCGATCAGGAAAAACAATTGCACATCAATTGATCAACGAACGTTCCATGCGTCAATCGTTGACGCATCGAGACCTATTCTGCACTTGTCGAATTTCACGAAACAAATAATGAGAAAGTGCTGTATGTCTGACCGCGCCACGTCTTTGAACCTGAACAATTCCAACATCGGGCACTCCGTCGTCAACCTTTGGATGCTGCGATTGCTGTGCAATGGCGACTTGTGGGCAAAAGTAGCCCGCAACGACATGTACTCCCACGACGCCTTGCCGAAGTTCTTCTGGGGACTCAAACTTCGTCGTCACCTGCATCTGGGAGCATTGATCCTCAACAATGAGAAGTTCTTGGGAACCGGCGCCGTCAAAGACATCAAAGCGGTTACAGACGTCGAGATGGAACTCGATGAGGATGCTGTCATTGCTCCCGAAAAACGCATCCGATATTTGATCGAAGAAGTCTGGCCTCAATACAACTTTATCGACGGATTGATGCCTTTCCTGACGGTGCAGCCCCGTCATCCGGAGACCATCGGCGCATACTGCCGCCCTTTTCTCGGCCATCCGTTTACCGCCAAGTTGTTGGAAAACGGCATGCCGCGTGCCTTAAGCCGTGAACTGCGATATTTGGAATCGGCCTGCTCCGACGAACTCTCCGCTTTGCCTGAAGCCTTTGCCGCCAACCTTCGTCTGCTTCAGGAAAACTTCAAGCTCTCGGATCTGGAAACCCGCATTCTCGCCTTCGTCTACTGTGCCCGTGATGTGAAGCTCGTCAACCGACTGCTGTGCGATCTGTTCGACTACGGAGAGCTAGGCATGACACTCGTTATCGATACGCTCTCTCTGGCTCTGAACGCTGATCGCGAGGACGTCAAGAAGGCCCTTGCCGCCGAAGGAAAGCTTGTTTCCATCGGTCTTCTGGATTACGGTGAATCGAGCGACGAATTTTGCGAGCAGATTGTTCCGGGTGCCGTGCTGTCTCCTTCAACCTTAAGCGTGAAACTGTCCTTGTCCAAATTGCTGCAGGAGTCGTTTTTGCCCGCACCCGAACCGACCTTGAGCGTCGAACACTTTCCGCATCTGCCGATCGTGAGCCGCGTTCTTCTCCCCTACCTCAAGTCTGCCGTAGCCGGCGAGCGCAAAGGCGTCAACATCCTCTTTTACGGACCTCCGGGCAGCGGCAAAACGGAACTTACGCGTGTCATTGCCAAGGAACTGGGACTAACCGGTTACGAAGTGCAGTTCGCCGAAAAGGAAACGCGAAAGAAGGAGGAGCGTACCTCGCGACTGAAATTCTGGAAGGCTGCGGGCAACGTTCTTTCGCAAACCAACACCAATCTTTTGGTGATCGACGAAGCCGAAGACGTCTTCAACGACCTGGGATCGTTCTTTTTCAGCGGACGCACCAACAAGGGTGAAATCAACCGCCTTCTGGAAGAAAATCCGGTTGTCACGCTTTGGACCGCCAATTCGATTCACCACATCGATCCGGCCATGCTGCGGCGCTTTAATATCGTGATTGAAGTGAAATCGCCGGGACTTGCCTACCGACGCGAGATGATCGACAAGGCGTTTGATCACCGACTCTCGAAGGGCACGACAGAACGGCTTGCCTTGACGGAAAACCTCTCGAGCGCCGTGATTCGATCGATTTCGGACATCGTTCGTGAAACCGGCAAAACATCCGAGTCTCCTTCTGAGGACGAGATCATCGAGATGGCCGACCAGATGCTCAAGGCGCAGCACATGGGGCGCGTGGTTGACAACAACACGCTGTTGCCGGAGCTCTACGAGCCTCAGTTTGTCAATTCTGAGTTGGACCTCGAAAATCTGCTCGAAGGGCTGCGTGCTGCTCGCTGTGGGCGTCTTTGCATCTACGGGCCTCCGGGTACGGGAAAGTCGGCTTATGCGGCGTACGTTGCTCGGGAACTTGGCATTCCGCTGATGCGCAAAACCGGCGCAGAACTTACGAGCTGCTACGTGGGCGTGACGGAAAAGCTCATTGCGGATGCCTTTGAGACGGCGCAGCGCGACGGCGCTTTGCTTTTGCTCGATGAGGTGGATTCGTTCCTTCGTGATCGCCAGGCGACTCGGTACAGCTGGGAAGTCACGGCCGTCAACGAAATGCTGGCTCAGATGGAACGCTACGGCGGTTACTTCATCGCAACCACGAATCTGAAGGACGACCTGGATCCGGCTTGCCTGCGGCGTTTTGATCTGAAGACGAAGTTTGACTACCTGCGCCCCGAACAGGCCGTGGCAATGGCCAAGGCTTATGCGGGCAAGTTTGGTTTGACTGATGGCATCGAAGCGCTTGACCGTGTGGCCGACTTTGGGAATCTGACGCCCGGAGACTTTGCGGCCGTGGGCCGTCAGGCGGCGTTCAGGAAACTTTCGGGGACCGAAGATTTTGTCGAGCGTTTGGCTGTCGAGTCAAACTTGAAGGCTGCAGGGATGGGAAATCCGAAGCGGTGGATTTTGTAGTTGGTGATGTTGGTTGATGCAAGTTAATCAAATAATGCTTGAGTTTCTTGTAGCGACTAACGCAACTTCTCTCAGAGGCAAGGAGATAATGATTCAATAACATAAAGTTGCGTAAAACTTCTTTCAAGAAATATAGATGACGAAAAAGAAAACTACTTCCCCTAACAACGAGCCACTCGGTGACAAATCTGACAAATTGAATCCCGACGATTTTGACAATATTCTTAATTTTTTATCGGCTGAAGCGTGCGCCCAAAAGGATACCGAATCTTTCGATGAGGACACTGAAAATACGTTCGCAGATTCCTGGTACGATGCTTCAGATGAGTCAGATGAAGCGACCGTCGAAGAAATTGAGAATCTTGGATCTGCAACGGCCGTTCCAGCATCAGACGATGCAGTTGTTGATCGTTCCCAACGCACTCTCTGGACGCATAGCGACTGGGACGGTTTAAGCCGTCGATTTGAAATTTGCAGCCTCTGGCACTGGGCTAGCGGGCCGATTTTTCCGTTCGGTTCCGGCTTGATTGCGGCATGCGATCAAATTGGCAACCGCATGACATTCTTTAGGCTCGATGGTACCCGCGCAACGGACAGGTGGTTTGAAAATGAACATCCCGAAAGTGGCTCGTCTGATCTCTTGACCGAGATCATGCATTCTCCTCGGCGGTTTGCTTGCGCAAGAGTATTTCTCAAACCTAAAGGTGAAAAAGGCTATCGACTTTTTTCTGAAACTTTTGATCAGATTTCAGAGAACGTATACGTCGATGCTGCATCCTATTTTCAAAACGAAAGCGCTTGGGCTAAAAAAAGCGACGGTACTTTCATTGTGATGCATGCTGACGGCACGGAATCGACAATTGAGAAGAGCTACGCAACAATCCATTGCTTCAATCGTCACGCTGCCTCCGTGAGCACCACTCCGCCCCAGGTGAAATACGGTGAGGGACTGCATTGCAACGTGGCCGAACGTGGTTGCTGGGGGTTGATCAATTCCGAAGGTCAGGAAATTCTGACGCCACAGTTTGCCTATATTTTTGAGCAGGCAAACGGACTTTTCCTTTGCGTCAAGGATCCGGTTGAAGAACCGGACAATGGGAGTCTCATTTCGAGCGATGCCGAGATCTTCCTCTACAACGACCTGGGAAGACAAGTTCTACCTTGCTCTTATGAAGGCCTAAGCCCACTATTTAACCATGCATCAGAAGACAGCCTTTTTGAAGACGGTGTCCGCTTCTGGGCTAAAAAAGGCGGCCAATGGGGCATCATCAATGAAATGAATGAAGAGCTCAGCGGATTTATCCTCCCTGAAAAACCGTGTTCTATCAATGACGTTGCATGGAACAATCTGACGATCGTGACTCCCACCCCGGGGCCGAAAAATAAGCGGTACCTCGATAGAGACGATATCATCGACATCGTGTCCTGCAATTCGGTTCTTCTGGATCATGTTAACCAGCCGCATATTGAGACGGCTTTCAATAATCAGAATATTCTCGTTTCCGATCTAGACGAGGACGACAGCCAATACCGGTTCGTCTACATCAACGGTGTTTTCACCTTAGCCGACGAATTTGTTGCTGACGACAATAATTCCAACTTTGTACTCACTGATGCCGAGCTTAATTTCCTTGATCAGGTCAGCAACCGATGCTTCGGTTATTCCTACACCGGGGACTTATCAGATCCGATCGACAATTGGGAGAGAAAACCCATGATGGCAACAGAATGCTATGATGGTTGGCATCTGATTCAGCTCAACGTTGTGTCTGCTGGAGAGGTTGGTAGGTAATCTGCACCAGGAGGTGTTTTATGACAATAAAGAAAACCGAAGATAAGAAGCGTTGGGTGGATCCGAAATTCGAGTACCTCATTCGGATGTTCAGTCAACGTACTGGTCGTAAAGACTACGAGAATTTTGTAGTCAATACAATCTGGGCCAAACTACTCGAGCGCGGCTGCGAAATTCAGCCTATCACCCAGCAGATCGTTTTTGGCACCAGCGGAAAGCACTATTATATGGATCTCTATTTTCCGGCTGTAAAGCTTGCAATCGAATGCGACGAAGTTCACCATAAGGATCTTACAATCAAAGATAACGCCCGCGTTAAAGATATTCTCGACGCTTTAATTAAGTCTGAGGAAGAGAATGAGAATAAGGACAAACGCAAGATTACACCCTGGGAAAGACTCGCAGCCCAGAGATCCCAAGAAACATTTGAGGCAGCTTTCAGGCGCGTCCAAACATATGAAACTAGCTACTATGATATTCTGTGTCAGATCGACAAAATAGTTAATGAAATTATTACCCTGCGAGACGCTGCAGAACAAGAAAAGCCTGGTTCAACTGATTGGAAGGATCCGCAGGAAGAGATTAATGAGTTAAACCGTAAATCTCAAGCAGAACTTGTGGCAGGCTACTCTCCCGAATTTCATAACAAATTGAGCACCTATAATATATTTCGACGAGATCCCATAAAGAACTTACCTCGCAGAGGGTTGCTTATGCTTCCTAATCAAGAATACACTTTTTGGTATCCTCAGGCACCAAAAATCGAAAAGGATGGAACTCTTAAACCGAATGATGACGGCTGGATGAATCTAATTCAGGAAGATTTTTCAATCCTCGAAACTAATATCAAAAAACCTGATAAAACAGCTTCTCCTCCTCAAAGCAGCAAGGATTTTCTTCCCCGCCTGACATTCTTTAAGGGAAATAATGGGCTCGGAAAAAGTGTGTTCCGGTTCGCAGGCGTATACAAATTTGTTGAAGTTACTGAGAAAGGCCGACTTTTTCAGAGAATTGCCGACGGCATCCGGTGGAATCGCGATCAGAACGATGAATTCCCCACGAAGATTGAGCTTACCAATCTGAACAACTGATCTCCACATAGAAGCAGAGGGTTACCTAACGGCTTCCCTCTGCGTCATCGTTCCTGCCGTTGCCGCACCAGCTTCTGAAGATCGCGCATTTTTATACTAGTCCGGATGGTCGAATGCTTTCGCCATCTCAATCTCTGGACAGCTTGCGTTGGTTAGCTGTCAAATGAGATTTGCCGGCCTGGGAAATCCGAAACGGTGGATTTGTAATGAGTGATGTTGGTTGATCCAAGTTATTCAAAAAGAACTTGAGTTTCTTGCTTCAACTAACACACAAGACTGAGCAATCGCCCGGTTTACTGGCGAGTGTGAGCTTTTCCTTGCTGGACGCATCACTATGGAACAAACAGGCCGCTGCGAGTGTTTATTCCTCATCTAGGACTTGCCACGAGCTCGCAACAGCTCGACTCCATCCTCCTCTTACCAATTCTGCAAGGCCGTCATGATGTCTTGGGAAGTAGAATGCTCGCACCTTGTTTCGGAAACGCCATGTCGCTTGCCTACGTTCCACTTCATTCACTACGACGCGCTTTCGTTGCCGCTACCTGTGCGCTCGTCGGATCTTTCGTCTCCCCGGCCTCATTCGCCTGGGACCTGACGATCCTGCACGTCAACGACGTCCATTCGGCGGCTGCCGGCGTCAATGACCGCGGCCCCGTCTACGACGACACCGATGCCGTCGGCGGCCTCGCCCGAGTTACGGCGCTCGTAGCCGACGAGAAAGCAAAAGCGAAGGTCCAAGGCAAAGCCGTGCTGGCGCTCGATGCCGGCGACTTTTGGCAGGGGACTCACTTTTTCAGAACGGGCGGCATGCTTTGGGCGCGGGAAGCAATGAGACGCATGCCCTGGGACGCGGTGACACTCGGCAATCACGAATTCGACCTAGGATGCGAAACACTTGCCCGGTATGTGAAGGCACTTCCCTTCCCGGTTCTCGCTGCGAATCTTGAAAAGAATCCCGCCTGCCCGCTCTCATCCGCACCACTTCCTGCATCCGTCGTAAAGGAGTTTGACGGCGTCAAGGTCGGCATCATCGGTCTGGCCAACGATGAAGGCAAAGACATTTCCGAAGCCTGTCCCGAAACGACTTTTGCCGACCGTGCAACGGCGCTTGCGCGTGCTGCGGCTGAACTTGAAAAATCTGGCGTAACGCACATCATCGCGGTGACGCATGTGGGCTACGAGGCCGATCAGGCGCTTGCCCGCGCCGTGCCTGCCATCGACGTGATCGTCGGAGGCCACACCCACAGCGTTCTCGGAAATCACCCGCATTCCGAAGGCCCCTACCCGACCGTAATTCCGCTTGACGACGGTTCACAAACGCTCGTGGTGCAAGCGGGTCGCTCGACGCGCTATCTCGGACGGCTTACGGTTTCCTTTGACGATGCGGGCCGCATCGTGCAGTTTAAGGGCGACCTCGAAGAACTCGTACCAAGCCTTCGTCGCGACGAAGCGATGCACGAATTCGTTGTTCGGTCGCTTGAGGCCATTCGAGCCGATCAGAAGCGTTTCGTGGGAGTCAACTCGTCGACACTTCCCGACGGGCTTGATCCCTGTCGAGAAGGCGACTGCCTCTCGGGCATGGCAACGGTTGACGCGTTTCTTGCTTGGGGCCGGTCACGAGGTGCGGTTGCGGCAATTTTGAACGGCGGTGCCATTCGGGCCGCCATGCCCATCGGTCCCGTCACCTACGCCGATCTTCTCGACATTCACCCGTTCGGGAACCATATTCAATTGGCCGACGTCTCGGGCGCGGTGCTTCGGGAGGCACTCGAACACGGCATCTCGGAACCCGACGTGATCGGCCCGAGACTCCTGCAGACCGCGGGGCTTCGATATCGACTGAATTCTGCAGCCCCCATGGGTCAACGTATCGTGTCCGCTGAGATACGCACGAAAGAAGGAACCTGGGATCCGATTCAGCCCAAGAACATCTATCGCATCGTCACGATCTCCTACCTTCTGGGCGGAGGCGACCATTTTTCGATGCTTGGGCAACACGCCAAGATTTTGGAAACCGGCCCACTGGAAGTCGACGTTCTTGAAGCCTATCTTCATGAAAAACAGGACCAAGACAATCATCTGCCCACTCCTGTACCAGGGCGGATCATCGGGATGCCAGTCCGTTGAGGTTGGGCAGGATCAAGTGTTTCAGGTACTTTTCGCGTCGGCAGATAACCGTGCGAGCCGAGAATCCGCTTTGTGCGCGGCAGACTTCGGGTAGCTAGATTGTCCTTTTCCTGACTCGACATCATCGCTCTTCTTGCAACACAAATGCGATTTGCATCGCGCATACATTAGCTTTCTGCTGTCTGCTCTTGGACACAACGAAACCTGCCTAGACTCTTCACACAAATTTTTCCACATCGTTTTGAACGCATTAGCAGTTATCACTCGCCTTCCTTTCAAGAGCTTATGATCTTTTTAGCCAATTGAAGACAGTTGACAATTTGATATAGTCAGGACTATGGAATAGATAGATAACTACCTGCAGACATAGTTCCTAAAAACCTGAATCCCTCATGAACGTAGTTTTGCCATTCGTCGCGAGAGATTTCATGTTGTAAAAATAGCCAAGCATTGGGCGTTGCACTAGAAACAATTTACAAATGGTTCAGTAATGCCGCCTTAATTAGGGGGGGGGGGGAACAAGCAACTGACAGTGCGGCAGACAGCGTGGACTTCCAAGGATTGAGGTTTCCAAGCTTATCCCCGAGCAGAAAGCCAAGATCAGCTCAATGAGGACTGGCAACAGAAAATCTTCCTGGTCGTCAATAACTTACGAATCCATAAACGTAATCTGGTTACACAATGAGCCGCAAAGTACTAGGAGCGAATAGAATTGTCCTTTCTGCCTCCCTACAGCTCAGACTTGAATCCTGTTCAGACATTAAAAACGAAAAATCCGCAACCGAACTCTTGCTAAGGTTGAATGTCTCAAAATACGCACAGAGAACTCCATGAAAAACCAACACGCAGCACACGTCGAATTCTCAAAATTATTTGATTCGAAGAAGTGCACTACGCGGCCTCCGGATGTTAACTTTTCAATCTTCCCGACAAGAGAGAAGACACAATAGCCGAATATTCCCTATTTCAGCCCTATCCTGTGAGTTTAATGATGTCTACTGAAAACTTTCAGAATGTTCCAGTTGAATTTAAGCGTATGGTTGAATCCTTCTATGGATGCACAGCGGGAAACATAAATAGTCCTATATGGCTGTGCGGTCTGGAATGGGGCGGCGGTCATGACCCCAGCGTACCCATCCCCATTCAAGATCTTGAACCTTATGGCTTTGAAGAACTACACTGCTGGACCACGAAGGAGTTTTGGGCCAATTTCTGGGCCAGCGAAAGCAAATTCTGCCAGGCAGTTGTTAAGCTTCTAATCGGCATTCGCGATGGAGAATATACCAGCAGAAAACGACCGTGGAATCTCGATTTTCTAACGGAAACAAATTTGATCGGACCTAAAGGTCTGGCACTAACTTTAAATGCCTTCCCCATTTCAATGCATGGGACGGCTCAAAGATGGAATAGCTGGAATACCTATCAAGTCAGGCTGGCCGATGGCACACCCTTGCTATTAAAGGATTGGACTAATCTGCATACTTATGATGATTATTCAAAATTCGTATTTCAATACCGTACAAGTACGTACTCAAATGAATTGCAAAAAAGACGTCCTCAGTTAGTCGTATGTTTTGGATACAATGATGGCCACGAACGATTGTTCGGTGTTAAAGAAGGACAATTATCGCTGCCAGATAGTTTTCCATGTTCTGGAAGCGGAAGCAATGATTGTTTCCTTTACTTGGTTCCTCACACCAATTCGGATACATACTCACTTATTCTCGTCACTCCGTTTCCCCAAGGTAGCTATGGCTTAAACAGCGACGAAAAAATTAAAATCGTCACCAAAAAGATCACTGAGATCGGACGGAAATATTTCGGTGAGAACTGGCTTAAATCGTGGCCTCGGGAGCGTCAGCCTGATCTGCTCTCAGAATCCGAAGAAAATGAATACACCATTTTGCTCAATCGAAAAAAGAAACTGGCAGATGTTGTCCATGCCGCCAGTTTTGAGTTAGCTAAACTCGAAATTCTTGAATATCAACTTTCAAACGATAAAAGTAAAGAATGTAAAACAATTCTTGATCATATTCTTTCTGCGAAACAGGAACAACATC
>OOCB01004306.1_pt1 | contig 12270 bp, 21 predicted proteins | sample 1671351 | NCBI WGS metagenome assembly OOCB01 (sample SAMN06348148, study PRJEB24527) | human gut metagenome | biome: human gut; feature: ankylosing spondylitis patient; material: feces | host: Homo sapiens | place: China | collected 2015-10
TATCAGAATACTTGTCATATATTTCAGCATCCCTGACTATCTCCATGTTCCAATGCTCAATGTAAAAGTTGTTTAATGGAAGTCTTATATTATATGGCCGCATTAAACTCATTTCATCAGTTATTAGTACATCACAATACCAGCCTTTCACACTGTCAACTCTTCTGTATTTTTCAAGTTCTATTACATCAAATTCACCATAGCATATTTTCACAAGCTCCATCCTGTCACCATTGCGCATACATATGTCACCTTCAAAAATAAAATGACCATTTCTATCTCTTAAACCTGAACATAACCTATTAACTTTCATTTCTTTTTTCCTCCAAATGCTCAAATGCCTTTTTATGTGCCCTATACACTCTTTTCTTATATTTCTCAAAATTATAGTCGAGGTCTTTTTTATCACTGTATATAAATTTCACAATATCATTCCACTCTTTTATATCAATATATCTTGCAAATAATACTGCTGCCTCGACCGGATTTTTTAAGCTTCGGATTATCTTCTCTGCCTTTATGCTTTCTCTCGCCGTCCTGCTTTTGAGAATATCAATATATTTTTCCTGTTCGAGTATCTCAGATACATCATGTGCCATGTTTGCATCTCCCGATGAGCGGCTGCCTTTTGGCATACCTGACAAGTCAGGAGATGATATTGCCGCCATGTTTTCCTGCATATCTCTTAATCTCTTTTGTGCCATTCTTAATTTTATACGGTTCTGTCTTATGTTTCTGAAATACTCTCTCATTTTCTATACCTCCATCAATATTCTTCAGGTGCCGGATTTTCCGGCAATGGCATCCAGAACATTATCCTGTCCGCCGCAAAACTCCATCTTAATTTCCCGTTATCCTCTACAACACTCATAAGCGACTGCCTGCACTGTTCTTCATCAATCTTTCTAAATGCAATATATTCTCCCGGCTCATCAGGGCAGGCTTTTCTTCTCGTCGATACCCACTCACCAAAAGCCGGTACAAACTTTTCATTCTCCGGTAATACCTCAGGATAATTGTGTATCTCATACTGACCAGAAACAACATCTCTTTCTTCTATGTCATTTTCTTCCAGAGGATTCATTGATTCGAAACCATTCCCACTCACAGCATTTTCAGGTTCTTTTGATACTGTATCACCGCTTATATCACTTTTCTGTTCTGTTTGCTTATTTTTAATATCACTCAACTGTTTTTTAGCAGCGGCAGGATGTTCATTTTCTATAATATCCTGATTATCTTCGGCAACATTTTCATCAACATTCTGTTCATTTTTAATATCTTCATTACACATTTCATATACAAATTTAAATGCATCAGTCAACTGCTGCCATGTCGTTTCCTCTACCTCTCCGGTACGGACATTTATAATAACAGGTGGTTCATCAATGCCGTTTATTGACAGCATCAGCTTTCCTATTCCCTTTATCCTTGCCGGAAGCATATCCACACCGCTCGGACTCAAAATATCTGAAAACTTTTCAGCAAATTCTTTTTCGCTATACATCGGATTTCCTGAATACTTTTTTAAAAGCTCTGCTGCCGTTTTAAATTTTTCATTATTTTCTTTAAAATAGACATACATCCACTGTTCAAATATATTTTCAAATTCTTCGGCAGGCTTTTCAGGTGTTTCCAATGCCACTTCTATATCTGTTATCTTTTCTTCGTCCCTCACTTCTTTACGGATATTTTGTATCTGACCTTTTGTCATTTCAGGCGGGATATTGTCAGCTATAGCATCAGGGAGTGTTATCATCTCGGCAAGTTTAGCTACTCCATAATCCTTGTATGCAGCCGCTATATGCTCTCCGTATCCACCCTCCGAATATTTTTCATTTATCCTTATATACCTGCTTACCATGTCCTTAGACAAATTATATTCCGATTTGGCAAAATCATTTATATTTGCATATCCGCTCTCATGCAATATCGTTGTGTCTTTTGCTATCCTCAGCAGATAGCCAATCCTGCAAAAACTGTTTGCCGCCACGAGCATCTCTTTGTCAAGTTCTGCTTTAAATTCCTTGTATGTTTTCTTTTCAGTAAGTTCCATATAACCTCCTATGCTATTTTCTGCGTATCAGCAGACAATCTTTTATTTACTATTTCTCTGTATGTTCTAAGCCATTTAGCAATCTCTGTCTCCTCAGGCTTTTTATCATAAGCTCCATACCATTGCACTATATGATCCTTTTTAATCTCAATAGTGACAAATCTTATATCCGGATTTTTGCTATGCCTTAAAAACAATATTGTACTGGTCTGTCTGTTATGTGCACGGAGATAATTATCCCCGCCTACACAGTGATGAAGTACATGACCCTCCTCGATTATGTCACTTGCCGACTTTGGAATAACTATCTGATACTTTTCATCCTTATACATATAAACTTTTGAAAGCTGTTTTATAAGTTTTGGTATCTGTGTATATTTTTCATCAGCAGTCATGCTTTTTTCTTTTATCTTCTTTGCATCGCTCTGCATAACCATTTCCTGATGTGCTGCGTCAAGGTCACGGGGTTTTGAATACACATTGTTGTTAAGATCATAGCCAAGTTCTATACGCATTTGTAAATAATCAAGATATTTCCCCGCCCTTTCATTCAGATAATGATAACCAAATCTGTTAGGATAATCGCCCTCTAAATCATCAGGACTTTCATATCCCACATACTTTGCAAGCTGATTTATAACCCTTTTAATACTCATATGTTCAGCAATCTGTAAAAGCTGCTCATATATCCTATGTGATGAATAACCGACTGAAAGTATCTCATAAAGCCATGCACAATATATCATTTCAAACTGCTGCCCCGTCTGCTTTTGAAGCCGACATATATTCAATATTGTTATATTTCCCTCCTGTTCTACAAGATAAGGTATATCTTTCTTCTGTATTCCAAGCATATCCTCCGGTCTTGCTGCTGCCATATCCATATCATTTGTCTGGTAAAAATTAGCTGTAAGCGGCTTTGCCAACTTCCACAACTGCATTTTCACAAGATATTCAAGCTGCGGGTATCTCCTATATGCCTTAAAATATCCGTGAATATCTGACTTAGGATATTTACTTAAAAATCTGTCTATGGCACAGTATTTAAAAGCCGATTTTTTTATATTTGCAAGTGACGGCTCGTATAAAAAACCTTTTGGACTCTGATATGAGTACATCCCCGAACGATTTCTGTCATACCACTCTGTCTTATCTGTCCCGCCGTAATAATAACAAAAGTCTTTATGTTCCTCTGCCTTTGTTATGAAAAGCCTTGTCATCTCAGTATATTCATAAGCCTCTTTCACATCTTTTCTTATCACCTGTGATGCGGCTACCTCTCTTATCACAAGTCCGTCTTTGTAAGTATCTGCCTTATAGAATGTCAGTTGTTCATGGAACTTTCTTTCCCTTGCCTGGTACTTTCCCATTGCTCCACATATCTCACAGCGGCTTATGATACCCTGCTTTGGTGTTGCAACAATATTTTCACTCTGACTCTCATAGCTCACTCCATACTCAGTTGCCCGTCTGTACTCACAACCGCAAGCCGAACACTTAAAATCAGCATACCGCCCTTTTCGCTTATACCACATGATATGCTTACCGAGCCTGTCAAACTTCTTTTTGCAATATGCCTTAAACTCATCGTCAAGCGGTTCTACATAACTGCATCTTTCTTTAAGCCGCTGCATACGCCTCTTATATGCTCTGTCTGCCTTTTCACCTGCAATGGCACTCTCAAGCTGCCTTACAACATAAAACAAATTCTCGTCAATAAACCGTATCGTTTTAACTTTCTTTGCATATCCTGCCACTATGTCATATGTCTCTTTAGAATAAGCCATATCACGGCTTGCATATAGTGCTGGTACTGTCTGTGGAAACCATATCCCTGAATTTTCTATTGATTTGCCCGACCAGTTCTTTGTGTCATATTCATAAATGCCATAATCAACCGGAGTGACTATAATCCGCCTAAGGGGTTTCTTTCGATTTTTGGGATAAACATCAAGTAATAATATACTGCTGCCGTCTATATCCACCACTCCTGCCGATACGCTGTAACGCTTTCCACGCTCACTGTACTCCGTAGGAATAGGCGGTATCTTAAGTATTGCTTTTTTCTTCATCTTTCTCTGCCCCCTTAGTACAATGACTCAATCATCTTTTCCATAGCTTCTTTTCCATCAAGATAATATGCTTTTATAACCGCAATAAGCTGTTTGTCAGTGCCACAGCACACTCCCATGCTGCCCGTCTTATGTTTGCCTGCCGCACTTTTCATACTGCCTATTATCTCTTTAATACTTTTGCCTTTTCCTCTGACTGCTGCCGCAAAGGACTCATCCCTGCACAAAGTCATAGCCATTGCCGCAATAGTATTAAGTATCATCTTCGTATCCTTGTCTGCATATTTCTTTTCGATATTCAGCTTACCGACAGCCGCAGAAAAAGGTGTACAAAACGCACCCATGCCGTCAATAAAATCATCCACATCCTCTTTATCCAGTCCGTTCTCCTCTGCAAGCACATAAAGATTTTCCTTGTCACCCTCCTCTAAAAGTCCCTCAGCACTCTTGTTTATTTCCTCAGCAGACTCAAACTCACCAAACACCTTAAACATTTCTTCCTTTGCATCTTTTTTAACCTCTCTTGCCATGCGAAGCTCCTTTCCCTGTGGGGATATTCCCCACAGATTAAAATAAATAGTAAATTACTGTATGTGATACGCTATAAAGCGGTACAGTCAATAAAATCTGCCACCCATAAGACGCTTTACTACATTTAGTCCAATATACTCGCCCGCTGTCATTTCAACTCTCTTAAACGGCTTATATAAAGACTTTTCTCTCATACCGAGTTTTATTGCAATCTCCTTAAGTGTGTATAATTTTTCTTTGTCAAATAAATCAAATAACTGTTCCTGTAACCACTGCTTTAACTCCAAATCTCTCTGACGGTTTTTATGTGGTCCGTCATCACCTTTATGTTCTTCAATGGAAAGCGGTATAAGATTTAACTTAAAATTTAATCCGCCCTGACTCCTGAATACTATGTGATGTAATTCTGCCATTATCTTTCATCCTCCATCTCAAAATCATATTGCATATTTGCAATCCTTTTACGAAGCTGTATAAACTCCGCTTCACTGTATTCATTTTTCTTTTCATCAACTACCGAAACAATGTGACCGCCCAATGCCATATCTGCAAGCAGACCGTCAATAAGCTCAAGGTTCTTAATTCCTTTATAACCCGACTCTCTCTGAGCCTTAAATCTACCGTCATTTATTCCAGCTGCCAACAGTGCATCATCTATGTGAAGCTCAATATCTGACCGCTTTGTAAACTGACTGAGGACATAATCAGCTATCAAAAGTGCTGCCCTATGCTTTGTAGTACCTGAAATCTTTCCGTACTTTTCAACCGTGTAAGTCTTACCGTTCACGATAGTTTCAAAAACTACGGAAAAATTCGCAATACCGCACCTGATAGAGCCTGTCCATGTCATATCAACAAACACCCTGCTCTTTGGCAGGTCAGGTTGCACCGGTGCAACTTCCCTGTTTTCCATCACAACGACCCCTTTCTTTGTTTTCAATGTGCCATATATATAAAATCCACCTACATAATCAGAGTAAAAAATCTTTGAACCCGTATATGTAAACTTATTTTTATAAATCTTTTCAAATATTGATGATATATCATCACCTGACTTTACCATGTCATACATCTTTTTCTTTGTGAGTGTAGTAGTGTTCACACGCTCGATAGGTCTTTTAAGATTGCGGCTCGCAGCCCACCTGTGGTGACTTCTCTTTTCCTGTTTTGTTATATATCTTCCATAACCTTCCAGTCCGAAATCATCATCAGGCTGTGCAATCTTGCTTTCGCTCCTGCCAAACTTCCACTTGCTCTCCGCCACATCTCTGTCCATGGCATTGATGATGATATGATGGTGAATACGCACTTTCTTTGTATCTTCACCCTCCGGGACATACTCAATCACATAAATATATTTAAGCTCATCAAGCCCCTGCTTTTTACGCTCTCTCTTTAATGCTTTAATATAGTTATTTATATCTTTTCTGGCTCTATCCAATGTCGGATAATATCCATCTTTGTATGTAAGCGTTATAAGGAGATCACCTTTAACAAAATTGGTATTTAACAGCCTGATAACAGTAAGCTGTGCATTTTTATTGTTTAGATTTTTCTGTGCTTCTCTTGACTCTCTGCTCTTTTTAGTCTTTGGAGTATCTTTTCTGGTATTCCATACCGGATAGATATTGCACTCAACAAAGTTGCCTGATATTATCGTCTTTTCACATATCCTGCATTTTCTTATATAATCCATTTTTGCTTTTACCGGATCAGCCTGTCCTAAAACCGAACTGTCATATATATCATCTAATGTAAGCTGTGCATGAGGTACCTGCGGTTTGGTTTTCCATTCCTTACCATATACATCCTCAAAGCTGTACTGATACCATCTGCTCTTTTTTCCCTCTTTTGCCATGTGCTACCTCATATGTCCCATTTTTTAATACTCATTACAAGGACGGTAAAGGGGTTGTCCCCCTTGCAAAACCTTGTTTACTATGGTATATTTGAATTGCCATGTGCTTGTACTTTGTGCAAGTCACAATTAAGCCGCTTTTTCCCAAGCGGCTTTTTTCATGCTATTTTTATTTCAAAATAAATCTCAAACCAGACATCTGCACATACATACGCATCAAGTTCTTTTTGGTCGATTTCATCCTTTGATTTATTGCGTGGTATGCAGTGAAAACCTACTTCTTTTACATTCCTTTCAAGCAGCTCCCCGGCTTTTGAAGCAAGATTTCCAACATACCCGACATAAAGAAGCGAATCCGCTTTTATATGTACTCTGGTGGCATTTGCTATGCTGTCTGTAAGTTCTTTTAACTTCATCAAATCACCCCGTATTCTGCTAATGTGACTATCACACTCACTGCCCCGGCTACAAATACTGCTGCTACGAACAATGTTGTGTGTGCAATAATCTTTAATCTTTGGTTGTCAATAACTGCTCTCTCGTTTTCAAGTTTATACTTCTGACACTCCAACTGACTCTTGCGTATCCTCTCGTCCAATATCCTCTGTTCCTCTACTGATACTATCTCCTGCATTTTTCTTTTCCTCCTGTTCTTTTCTTTTCTGTTCCTCTGCTTCTTTTTGCTTTCTCAACTGATACTGTAAGCAAATCTTTTTTATACCCATGATGATTTCTTCTTTTTCTTCCTCCGGTGTATCTATCCTGCGGTATCTGTGTACTGTACCATCTTCATAATGAAACTCTCCAACATACTCAAATGTTCCCTGGTCAGTAGTGACTGTCTCCATGGTTTCCACCTCCTGTTTATAGATATGTTTTGGGGAATTTGTCCTATTATTGTTTTTTGTTCTGTATTCTCCTATAATCTAAATACAGGTTGCGCCAACAACCGAGTATTTAGAAAGGGGATTTTCGTATGAGTGAATTAGCTGAAAAAATTTATACATGGTTTCAATCTCATCCACAATATAACTTTTCAAGAGACTTATCTGTCAAAGCTCTTGAAGATGCTGCCATTAAAGAATTAGTAAAAAATGGCTACATCCGAGTTACTGCTAGGGCTCTCGGTTATATTTGTGCTGAAATTCTTTAATTTTTCCTCTTAACCAATTAGGAATATATATCCGCCTTATTTCCTTTAGGATACTTTTTAAAGGCGGATATTTTAATTCAATCTCTACCTCTTTTTTTCTTCCGTTCTCAAATATGTCTATGTCATATATCCCTTTTCTCTTATTTTCTCTAAATTGAACAATATATTGATGACCGTCCATTTTAAATACTATGTACTTTACTGACACATCTACATCAAATATTTTCATTTTATCTCTCACCTCACTGTTGCTTTTCACTCGATACTCTCCTATACTCTAAATACAGGTTGCTGCAACAACCGAGTATTTAGAAAGGAATACCACCACTAATGGCAAAATTAAATATTGAATGTATCCGAGACATCATGTTGGCACTTGAAGATAAACCTTATAAAGAAACTTATGATGTTTCAACTTTACATGAACATCTGCCACAATATAGTAATGATGAACTCGAATATTGTTGCTATAAATTATACGAAGCAGGCTTTTTAGAACTTAGTGTTACAACTGTGCCAATGACTTTATTTCTAACCTACTTAAATAATTTCAATTCTTTGCAAGATAGCGTAGGGCATAGATAAATTGCAATTACATTCATGCACAATTTTGCAATTTGTACATGCCCTATGCATATCTGCTTTTTCTCCATGCTGTTCTCTGTATTCTTCTACCTGTCGTATAGCACATTTCATGTAATCTTTATCTACTTTTCTTAAATGCTCTATTGCAATCTTTTCGTTAAAATCACAGCGTTTTTGTTTATAACACAAAGAACACGGTAAGCCAAAATCAGCATTTTCTTTTCTATCACTCTGATAGTCAAATGCTCTTATATGCTGCATCAGACAATAAACATCTCTTTTTGTCTGTTCTTCACCATATTCCTCAACAGACTCCTTCAACATTTCAAGTGCCTGCTTATCGTCAAGACTATCAAGTAACTCCTGTGCTTCCTTAAACTTTCCCTCTGCCAGAAGTGCAAATGCCTGTTCCTCAATTTCACTTCTGCGGTCGTATTCTTCCTGTAAATCTTTTACGGCTTTTATTTTCTGTTCATGTTTACTCATCCGGCTCACCTCGCTTTCACATATCTCCACAAAAGACTTAACACAAACCCGTTAAATGTCATTCCCTGTTCCTCGGCTTCCTCTTTTAATTTTCTATGAAGTTCTCTCGGAAGTCTTAATGTTGTTACTATCATCCACACACACCTCATTTCAATTTGATGTCATAATCATACGAAAAAAGTCGGGGTTTTCCCCGTTGCTTAGGCAACGGGGTTTGTCAAGTGTTGTTTTTTTATGCCGTTATTTTTGCCGCCATTCATCAAGCTCTGCATGTCTGCTGTCCCTGCGTTGTCATTGTTTTCTGTCTTTCCTGCTGAATCCCCAACATATAACCTAAGATAAACATCTTATTATCCTCGTTCAGTTTCTGAAACTCCTTAGCCGTCTTTTCAATAAGCTCCTTTTTACTACTTTTCATCATCCTCACCTCTTTCTTTTCTCAAAACCTTTACACCTACTACCAATGTTGCTGTTCCAACCGCTATCTGCACAATCGCAAATAATAACTGTAAAATTTCCATAACATTTCCACCTCTCTATCTATTTGACAACTCTTTAGAAAAAGCATATTATTTAACCAGGGAAGCAAGCGGGTAACTTGCTCCCCCTTTTGCATCAGGACAACATTTTGTAGATGTGGTCGATTAACTCTATGAGTTTATCAACCAATGTTGTTAGTCCCTGAAGCATTAAGACGATACCGTTCATTATCGTCAACCAGGTAAGAAGTTTCGGCTCCTTATCTGGTTTTTTGTTTTTCTTTTGCTTTTTCTTATTAGACATTGTTTTGTCTCCTTTCGTTTTGGTTGATAAACCAACTATACCATTTGTAATATGGTTTGTTAACACTATTTGAATACTTTTTACAACTTTTTTTAGTTGACTAACCTAATCAGCTATAGTATTATATTTACAACTTATAAAAATGAGGTGATTAAATGACTGCATGGGAAATTTTTAAATTTATACTCGATATTGTTTCTGTTATATGTGATGCAATATTGATTGTATTTCTGGCAAAATATTTAAAGGCAATTCATAATGATGATAATGAAGAGGAGGATTGATATTTTGGAACTTCATGAAAGAATCAGATTTTTAAGAAAAGACACATTAAAAATGAGCATGGATGCTTTTGGCAAACAACTTGGAGTAAGTCGTGACACAATCAACAATATCGAGCGTAATCGTCTTGCACGCCCAGAGCAAAAACTTTCATTACTCAAATTGATGTGCAAAGAATTTAATGTAAGTGAAAAATGGCTTTTGGACGGTGAGGGTGAAATGTTTGTCAACAACGAAACAGAGTACAATGCACTTATTGAACAGATGCTGTCAGGTGAAAACGAATTTGCTAAAAATATTTTTAAAACATTTGCTCTCTTCGATGAGAAAGACTGGGAAGCGTTGCAGCATATGGTAGAAAAGTATAACTCTGTTGCCGACTCAGACGACATATTACGATATGATGAAAATCCGGCAGCTTTAGTTCCTGATACTCCGGAAGAATTAGAAAAGATAGCCCCGCCTGTCCAGGTGGAAAAAAACGAGGTGAGTTGATACACTCACCCCTTTTTACATTTATTTGAATATTATCAGTATTGTATCTCCTGCAAATGCAAGGTTATAGTAAATTGTTTTTGTGCTTCTGTAATAAATTGCATATATAGTTCTTTGATAATAATTTATGTATTTTCTCCTCATATACTCCCCCTGTTCTGTAAAGGGTGAGTGTGCAGAATAAGTATAAAACAAAATACAGACATACTCTTAAAAATCTCCTGATGTCAAAACGGGAGATTTTTGACATTTTATGTAAAATACAGTATTATTAACTAAAATTTTATAATTTTATACTTAGGAGATTACTTATGAGCATTTTAAAAAAAATATTAGGTGTATTCACCGGGTTTGGTTGTATCGTATATATTTCAATGATATTTACTGAAAAAGAAAAGGTTCTGTTCATTGCTTTAGCAATAATTTTTGGACTTTTTACATTTCTTTTATTTAGACCTAAAAAAAGTGATACCGAAAATCTGCACACAGTATCCAACTCCAATCTACACTCAATTACATCTATTGATACAACATCAATTACTCAGCAACAACAAGTACAAGCAGATTTTACTACTTCCACAAATCCGACATATAATCGTATTATCACTGATGACGAAGTTCCTGCCTTAATACAAGCTGGTTACGAAAAAGTAATTAAAATGCAAGAACAATCAAACAATCCAAAATTTCATAGAACAGAATATGAAGAAGAACTCTCTTTTGAATTTATTCAAAAATATTCTAAGAAGGTGGCATTACTCACTAAAGATTTTGAAATGCTCTATCGAAAAGCATTTGAAGTACAAGACCCTACACAACAAATCAACTTACTACATGAAGCACTAACTGCTTTTAACAATGCAAAAAACTTTTGTTACTCAAAAGGAAAAGGCGGTACTATTTACTTCCAAGACACTTGGGAATATCTTGATAATTCACGCAATCCTTGTTTTTCATATGAAGATATGATTACAAAATCACTTAATGAAATACTTTTTGAACAAAACACAATGATTCCTAACATATTACAAATAATTTCAAAAAATAATGGCATACTTCAAAAAAATATATACCAATATATGCCAAATATTGAAAAGGACAAAATACGCAATGAAATCAAAAAGCTAGAAAGCCAGAACAAAATATATCGTATAAAAAAATCAAACAGTTATGAACTATATATACGCAAATAAAAAATATATTGAACCTCTCAAACGGGAAACTTTTCAAATTTTTGTATTCAGAAATTGAAGATTATAAGATAGAGGAATATGGCAGCAAAACCGTTATTGAAACAAAATCTAAGGGTGCTATAAAAAGAGCAGTTGTTGGTGGTGTTTTAACCGGTGGTGTTGGTGCAGTCATTGGTGCTTCAACTGCCAAAAAAGAGTCAACGGTAAAAAAGACGCAGGGACAATTCATATTATATATTACCATTGGCTTTGATAAAGTAAAAACTACTTTGGCTCTTTCAAATCCGCCTGTCGGTGCTTCTGACTTTTTAACTGAAGCCATGGCTATGGAAGATTAAAAATTTTGAACCTCTCAGATGGGAGGTTCTTCTTTTGACATTTTTGTATATTGCAAATACTTTTTGCATATGATATAATGTCGGTAGACAAAGAGAAGCTATTGTTCCATAGCGAACACAAAACAAAACCCCCGATGTTGCCGCATCGGGGGTTTTTATTCCTATTTTGATGTGGAAGGCTTAATACCACAGGTTAGTTGCCGATTATTCATTACCATCTAACCATTTGATGATGTAATGACAAATCACACCACCCATGACAGTAACAAAAAGAGAGGCTATATACTCCATAACAAACACCTCCTTCCCTTGCCGGTATAGGAGAGGCAACAAACCTATATTATCATATAAGATGACATTTTTCTACAACATTTTCCAAACAACTAATCTTAAAAATGGGAGGTGCTGTTTTGACATTTTTGTATATTGCAAATACTT
>OOCB01004308.1_pt1 | contig 12262 bp, 6 predicted proteins | sample 1671351 | NCBI WGS metagenome assembly OOCB01 (sample SAMN06348148, study PRJEB24527) | human gut metagenome | biome: human gut; feature: ankylosing spondylitis patient; material: feces | host: Homo sapiens | place: China | collected 2015-10
CAGCTATCATCAGCATGCTGGTCAATGCTCTCTATAATATAGTAGACCAGATTTTTATCGGTCAGGGTGTCGGCATGCTCGGAAATGCTGCCACAAACATCGCATTTCCAGTCACAACCATTTCAACCGCCGCTGCACTGCTCCTCGGAATCGGCGGTGCATCTAACTACAATCTTGAAATGGGAGCTGGAAGAGAACGAAAAGCAAGCGAGATTGCAGGAAGTGCATTATCGACACTTGTTATTATAGGTACAGCCATTGCCGCAGCGATTTTAATCTTTTTGAAACCACTGCTTATCTTTTTTGGCGCAACAGATAATGTGATGCCTTACGCAATCGATTATGTAGGCATTATTGCTATCGGACTTCCATTCTTCACCTTATCCGTCGGCGGCAACCACCTGATTCGTGCTGACCGCAGTCCCACTTATTCTATGGTCTGCACTCTGATCGGAGCGATCATCAACACAATTCTTGACCCACTGTTTATCTTTGGTTTCAAATGGGGAATCAAGGGCGGTGCATGGGCTACTGTCATCGGCCAGTTTATTTCTGCCATGCTGGTTGTACTTTATTTTGCAAAATTTCGCCATATGCATCTGGAAAGAAATATGTTTAAGCCTCAGCTGATCCACCTCAAAGCAATCTCTTCGCTTGGACTTGCTTCGTGCATCAACCAGATTGCAATTGGTGCTGTCCAGATTGTAATGAATAACACTCTTCGTTATTACGGAGCGTCTTCTGTTTATGGAAGTGATATCCCGATTGCATGCGTTGGGATTGTGTCAAAAGTAAATATGGTTTTTCTTGCGATCTGCATTGGAATTGCCCAGGGTGCACAGCCTATCTGGGGCTTTAACTATGGAGCTAAAAAATACGACCGTGTTCGTCAGGCATATCGTTATTCTGCAACGGCATGTACGATCATTGCCACATTCTTTTTCCTGTGCTTCCAGATCTTTCCACATCAGATTATCAGCATGTTTGGCGGCGGAAGCGATCTGTACTTTAAATTCGCAGAAAATTATCTGAGGATTTTTATGCTCCTGACTTTCGCAAATGGTATCCAGCCGATGTCCTCCGGATTTTTTACTTCTATAGGAAAGGCTGGCCTCGGTATCATCATGTCTCTCACCAGACAGGTGATCTTCCTGCTTCCATTGATCATTATCTTTCCTATGTTTATGGGAATTGATGGCGTTATGTATGCAGGACCGATTGCCGACGCAGCTGCATTTGTACTGGCGGTTGTTTTTGCCCGCAGAGAACTTGGAAAAATGAAAAAAGCATAACTTTCCATATTTCAAAAGAACAACAAAAGCTGTATTTCAGGTTTTCTCCTGCTAATACAGCTTTGGCTTTAAAAATCTATTATTCACAGATATATTCTTCTATTTCTGTTACTCGGTTCCCCTTCTGTTCCTTCCATATCATAAGATACAGTTTATAATTCAAAGAATCACGCGCAATCGTAAAAGGTTCTTCTCTCAGAAGATCTGCACGAATTCCCTGGCTCTTCAACTCCCTCTGACGCTGTTTTGCTCTTTCCAATGCTTGCTGATACTTCCGTTCCATATCATCTCCAAAAAATCTTCTTGGATAATCTGCCGTTGCCTGCTGCAGTCTCTCTGACAACAGATCTACAATTCTGCTGTGCTTCGTCTGATGCAGCATAACCGCAAGTCTCTTCGCCCAGAATTTCGCAGGATGCTTTCTATAGAATTCTAACATTTTCAGTAAAGAAGTATCCTCACATTCCGCTGCCAGTTCTTTCATATAAACAATTGCTTTTTCAGAAGGTATCCAGGGATTTTCCCTGGGCACGATATATTTCTCCGGCACTGCCGGATAGCAGCAATAATTTAATGGTGGAAATTCTACAAGTGCCGCCAGTTTTATTTCTTCTTCCGTGCAATATGCCTCACCAAGATAATCATATTTATCCCTGAGAATCGCAAGGCGATACTCCAATTGTCGCAAATATTCATAGTCTTTTACCCAGAAATGACCAGTATATGCATATTCATACAGATGGACTTCCAATTCCAGATCCTCAAAAAACAATGTCAGCACTGTATCATCCTGTTTTATGACAAGCACAAATCTGCCATCCTGCCTGGTCATGGATGCCTGCAGTTCTCCCTGATAATCGCTGTGATATTCCCCCGTCATACGAACATTTCGAAAAACCAGAAAGCTCTCGACCGCATCATTCATCAGATATACCAATGGAATATCCATGCTGGCTGATGCCTTATCCGATATTCTTCCCGATTCTGTCCGCATCTTCTCCGGAATGAGCAGTTCAAATTGATCCTGTTCCAGCAACTGTGCCAGTTTTTCCAAAGTTTCTTCTGTCATTTTTCTCCTAACATTCTCTAATACTTCTATTCCCTGCTTTTATATTTTACCAAAAATCAGCTGATCTGCCATTTCACATGGCTTCCATTCTCATCTTTGTTTACGAGCAACTGATCTTCAATCTCCTGCTTCAGTTCTGACACATGAGAAATAATTCCAATCAGTCTGGAACCTTCTGCCATTTCCTGCAACACACGAACCGCCTGATTGCGTGAATGTTCGTCCAGTGAACCAAAGCCCTCATCAATAAACATCATGTCCAGGTTGATTGCAGCTGAACTCTGCTGAATCTGATCCGCCATTCCAAGCGCAAGCGACAATGCCGCCATAAAGGATTCTCCACCGGAAAGAGTACGAACCTCCCGTTCTTTTCCTGTCACAGTAGAATAAACCATCAAATCAAGCCCTCTGTTCTTTCCTTCACCAGCTTTTTCCAGATCATACATACGAAGTTCAAACTGTCCGGCAGACATTTCCTGAAATCGTCGATTCGCCGCGTATAAAATATGTTCCAGATAATACCGCTGTACATAAGTTTCCAGATCCATACGTGAGCCACTAACGTTTCCGGAAGTCATCCGATACAGTGTATCGATCCGTGCATGTTCTTCCACGATTGTTTTTCTCTCTTCCAGCCTTCCGGAAAGTGCGTCAAAGACCTCTCTGTCATCCCTGTTATCCATTCGCAATTGGTTATAAATCTTTTCTTTTTCCTGATATTCTGTCTCTGCAGCTTCTCTCTCTTTCTGAATTTCTTCTAGAACAGGTTTCTGCTCTTCTCCAATCGCGCTCTCTGCAGAATCTTTCTGTGCCTGCGCTGCTGACTTCTTTTCATAATAAGCATTAACCGTTTTCTGAAACTCCTCTGCCGCTTCACGGCTGTACATCTCCACAAGCTCTTTCCATTCAGATTCTGTCATCTGCTTTATTTCCATTACTTCTGTATAAGAAGTTTTTCGATCTTCCACACACTTCTTCTGTTCCGGAATCTCCTGCTGGTAACGGCCGATCAGTGTTTCTGCCTGTTTCTGCGCATTTGCGGCTTTCTTCGCTTCTGACAGAACTTTCTGATACACTTCTTCTGCCTGGTTTTTACTGCTTTCAGCCTGAAGAAGTGCCGCCCTTGCCTCTTCTTCGGTCTTAAATTCAACGGACCCTTTTACATTTTCCAGCGCGGCCTCACTTCCTGCCAGTTTTTCAACAGCAGCTTTTTCTTTCTCTGTACACTCATCATAAGTGTCCTGCAACTGTTTTTTCTGCTTTTCCATATTTTGAAGTGCTTCACGGATTTTTGCCAGAAGGCGTACACCCCTCTGTAAGTTATTCAGTTCTTCTGCCAGCTGCTGCTTCCAGTTTTCCAGAGAATCGTTCATTTCTGTCACGCTTGACTGCTCTGTTATAGAAGAAATACTTCTATGCAAACGTTCCTGAAGCTTTTGTACACTGGCAATATAGGTATCTTTTCGTGTATCGTATTCTGATCTGGCCGCCGCTGCATCCCCTGCAGCTTTTTCCTGATCTTTACGCAGTTTATCCACATTCGCCTGCATATTTTGCAGTTTTTCCTCAGAGATATCCACAGATTCCACACCTTTTTTCGCAGGATGTGGATGTTCTGTAGAACCGCACACCGGGCAGGGTTTTCCCGATTCTAATTCTGCAGCAAGAAAACCAGCCTGCGCGTTCAAAAAATGCAGTCTTACTTCTTCGTATTCTGTGTTTGCATCATTATGTTTTTTCGTTATATTTGCATAAGTTTCTCGTGTTTTAATTGCTTTTTTGCGGCACTGCTCTGCCTGATTTCTCAAGTTCTGAACATCCACGATCTCCTTTGAAACCGCATCTGCTTCCTGCTTTTTATTCTCTGCGAGTACCAGCTTCTTATCCACTTCAGCCAACTCTTCACTCTGTTTTTTCCACTGTGTTTCCTGCTCTTCCAGAGCCTCCTGCTGCTTTCGCACTTTCTTTGTGTTTTCTGTTGCCAGAGCACAGTTTTTCCTGTCTACTTCTGCCTGTGTATGAAGTCTCTTTATCTGTTCAAAAAGCTCCAGTGCCTTCTGGACTTTTTCTGAGATTTTACTGCAATTCTGCAATTCCTGATCGCAAATCAGCTTTTTCTGTTCCTCTGCATTTTCCGCTGTTTTCCGCGTTTCTTCCAATATTGGCAACTGTTTTTCCTGAGTCTTTAATGATTGTTCCAATTCTGTCAGCCGTCTCTCCGCATCATTTAAGAGAACACCGGTCTCTCTGATCTCATACGCATTTCTGATACGGCTGATCAGGGCTGTTGTTTTCACTATTTTTGCTTCATCATCTGCACATTCCTGCAGTTTCCGTTCCGCAGTTTCTAACTGATCAAACCATTTTAAAAGTGCTTCCGCCTTGGTATATAGTTCTCTTTTTTTGTCTCTGTTTTCAACCGATTTCCGATAATCTTTTTCTGCCAGATCAGTATATTTTTCCAGCCAGTCACACAGTTTTTCCACTTCTTCCAGAAGGTCAGTAAGGCGTGTCATCTCGCCCTCTTCCAGTTGTTTTTTCAACTGTTTCAGAGTCTCTGATTCATATGTTTCAGGTATACGGATCCTGCTCACTTCTCCCTGACATTGTGTTTTCAAAACTGCGATTTCTTTCTCTTTTGCACGCTTTCGATTCCCCAGTTCTGTCACAATATCCTGATACATTTCTGTATTAAAAAGCTTTCGAAAAATCACTTTTTTGTCATCTGATTTTGCACGGAGGAGATCCATAAATTCTCCCTGCGCAATCATAGCAACCTGCATAAACTGACTCTTTGTCAGGCCTACGATCTCCTGCAGTTTACGATCCGTTTCTTTTGATGGATATTCCATTCCATCCGGCATGATCAGACTTACCGAACCTGTATTTTCTTTTGGTTTACCCTTGTTTGCACCTCTTGTGATCGTTTTGAGATGTCTCGGAACACGGCGCACTGTATAGATTTCCCGTTTTTCATCACGGCCTTCCGAAAAGACAAGTTCGACATACGGTTCTGAATCAAAATCCACATACTGGCTCTGCAGAACTACGCCTTCTTTTTTGTTTAAAGAAGAGCTGGCTTCGCCATATAAAGCAAAAACGATCGCATCAAAGATCGTCGTTTTTCCCGCTCCGGTATCCCCGGTTATAAGAAAAAGATTCTGATTTACTTTCTCAAAATCAATTGTAGTTTCTTTACCATATGAGCCAAATGCCTGCATTTTTAAACGTAAAGGTTTCATTTATTTCACCCCCTGAACCGTATGTAGTACATCCTGCAAAATCATCTTTTCTTCTTCGTCCAGATCTTTCAGGAAAGAGCAGCACAGCTCATACGGATCCAGCAATTCTTCTGTCTGTAACGTTCTGGTATAATCCGTTTTCCGCTGATTTTCCCTCCGGATCTCCAGCAGATTCGGAAATGCCAGACGGATACGTTCCTGCATATCGATCACATCCAGATCTGCCTTATCTGTCAGTATCACCGTCACATAATCTGTGCAATTTTCTTTTAAAACGTCTTCCAGAGTTCCTTTCACAACTTTTACTTTACGCAGAGGCTTCAGAGGAAGGACTGTCGTGCTGACCGCTCCCTTTGCATCCATTTCTACCATAATAACACCTTTTTCCTGCTCTGCTTCACTCACAGAACACGCAAGTGGAGTTCCACAATAGTGAAAAACTTCACTTCCAACCTTCATCGGTTTGTGGATATGTCCAAGGGCTGCATAATCAAATTTATCCAGAACATCCGCAGATACTTCATCGATATTTCCTACTGTGCGCATCTCAGAATCCATACGTTCTATATCTTCGGCACGCTTTCCTGCCGGAAGATAGAGCTGATGGCTGACCAGGATATTTCTCTCTTCTAAGTTTATTTTTTCTCTTTCGATCAACTTATGAAGCGTCTCATTGTAAGACAGGTTGTTGCCTTTTTCATCAGTTCCAACAATCTGTTTTACCATAGACGGTTTCACAAACGGAAGCAGATAAAAATTTACTTTTCCAGATTCATCTTTCAGAGTAACTTTTTCAATATATTCTGTTTCTGTTCTCGGCGGCTGCCCGATCATGTAGACTTTCTGTCTGGAAAGCACCTTGCGGAAGCAGTCCACTCTTGGCGCGCTGTCATGATTTCCACTTATCATCATGATCACTGCGTCCGGAACGGATTCGGTCAACTTCTCCAGAAACTGATCAAATATTTCGACCGCCTCCGCGGACGGAACGGCCTTATCATAAATATCTCCCGCGATCACGACGGCATCCGGGCATTCCCTTTTTGCCAGTTCTGTGATCTCATTTAAAATATATTCCTGATCTTCGCGGAGGTCCCGGTTCATCAGTTTTAATCCTATATGTAGATCTGATAAGTGAAAAAATTTCATACACAGCTCCTTTTCAGTCAGTCTTTTTGCCTCTACGTATATCATAACATTTCGATTGTTTGACTGCATCTTTTTCTTTTAAATTTATTATAGTATAATATTGGAAAATAGGATAAAATTTATAAAGGAGTGTGATAGATAGCGTGTCCAATATAAAAGACCAGGTTCTTAATAATGTCGAACAGATTGTGCCTGATCCTGATGAACAGGCAGCTATGGATGCCTATAAAAATGGTAATCCTGATTATCAGCCATCTGTTTCTCAGGAAGATTTGCTCAAAGAATTAAACTTAAAGCACAGCCTTTGAATAAAATTTCATTGGTTTTGCTTTAATGCAAATTATTTTTTCTTTCTGATTTGTTTTTTTGCCTCTTTTTCAAGATTATAAACTCCTGTAATATTTTTCTGAGTTTTCCTCTTCATTGCACCATGAGGAGTGGTTGTTGCAATTTCTGCAACAACCACTTTCTCACCTAATTCTCCTTCTGTAAAAATGCATCCTGTACAATAACCTCTTTTACAATATTAGTCATTATTTCAGTATTGATCCAGCATTTTGTCCAATACTGCCGACATAAGAAAAAAGTTCCTTTTTTTAACTGTAAACTTTTCTTTGTCCTCACAAAATTATATAATAGAAGTGAGCATTTATTATTTCGGGCGGTTTTACTTATGAATTCAGGTGTTACAGATACTGAAACAATAAGACCGGAGAATCGGGAGGAGTTGATCTTATGTCGAATATAGAAGCTGTTGGAGGTACACGACTATGAGTGAGTATACCATCCTGCCGCTGATCAATGCATCATTTCAGCCGGGTGAGGCGAAAAGGACGGTAGCCGGTTTTGAAGACAGGGATTTTCAGAAAATTGCACGTGCTGAATATTATTATTTTACCGGGCAGGCGGAGAAATGCAGCCATATAGCAGAACGTTACCTGATGAGCCATAATATAAAGCTTAAGATGTCTTCCTGCCTGTTATATGTATATTCGAATCTGACACTTGGCAGAGCCGTGGCATCCAGAAAAGGGATATGGGAGATTCGGGAATGTCTTGAAAAAGAAATGAAATATTCTTCGTCTGCGGAGGATAAAGCAATTAGTGTATTTGCAGGATATATGTCTTCCGTACTTTTGCATCTTCCGGTAGATGAACTTCCGGATGTGGAATTTTATGCAGCTGCACTGCCTCCTGGAATTAAGATGTTCTCTGCCTATGTGATAGCTCATATGGCGTATTTGAAAGGTGAGTACGGCAGAGCGCTTGGAATTTGTGAGGCAGCATTCATGTTCAGGGACGGCACCTATCCGATTAGTATGATTTATCTGTATTGCATGATGGCAATGTGCCAGATAAATCTGAAACATCATCAGAAAGCAAAAGACACATTGATGCTGGCATGGAATATGGCGAAAGAAGACGAATTCCTGGAACCCTTTATTGAACATCATGGTTTGCTGCAGGGACTTCTGGAGTCATGTATCCGTAAGGAAGATTCAAAACTATATAACAAATTATCGGATAAGGTTATCAGTTTTAGCAGAGGATGGATGGCAATCCACAATCCAATGTCAGAGAATTTCGTAACAGATGCATTATCCACGGTGGAATTCTCGATTGCCATGCTGGCAAGCCGTGACTGGAATAACCAGGAAATTGCAGACTATCTGGGATTTTCACCCAATACGGTTAAAACTTATCTGAGCAGGATTTATGTGAAGCTGAATATAAAAAAGAGGGATGAACTGAAAAAGTATATGCTGAAATAGCAAAATATACTTTTTCGAGGTGAAACGGAGATTACACGGAAGCAGTCAACATGATAAAATCTTTATATACAGAAATTACCAGCAAAATTCGATGTTTATTGGGAGGAAACTATATGAAAAAAGGATTTTTGAGCGTCCTGCTTACGCTGTTCATGATGCTGGCTGTTATGCCGGTGACGGCGTATGCGGTCCCAAATATGAGGTATTGTGATTATTGCAATGGTGAGCTGAGAGAAGCGTACACTTCCGGCTATCAACTCCGAAACCAAAATTTTCATTATGAAATTTATTCATGCACAACTTGCCATCATGTTGTTGGTAATGATCTTAAAACCCATTCCTTCAGTGGAACAGCCACCTGTACAACGGGCAGAATCTGCAGATGTGGCTACGAATATGGTGCTCTCGGTCACAATTATATAAGTACTGTCACTCAAGCCCCCACTTGTACGCAAGACGGCGTTCGTACCTATGTCTGCAAGAATGACAGCAGCCACACTTACACCGAGCCAATCCCTGCTACAGAGCACAACTACGAAAGCTCTGTGACGACAGAAGCCACCTGCACTACAGAAGGTGTCCGCACTTATGTCTGCAAGAATGACAGCAGTCACACCTACACAGAGCCTATCCCTGCTGCAGGGCACAACTACGAAAGCTCTGTGACGACAGAACCTACCTGCACTACAGACGGCGTTCGTACCTATGTCTGCAAGAATGACAGCAGTCACACCTACACCGAGCCTATCCCTGCTACAGGCCATAATCTTGAAAAGGTAGAAAAGAAAGACGCCGGCTGCACTGAAGATGGATATGAAGCCTACTGGAGATGCCAGACCTGCAAAAAGCTTTTCTCAGACGAAGCTGGGACTGCGGAAATCATCAATCCGAAAGAGATCAAAGCCACAGGCCATGATCTGAAAGCAGTCAAGAAAAAAGAAGCCGGCTGCACAGAAGATGGATACGAAGCCTACTGGAAATGCCAGACCTGCAAAAAACTCTTCTCAGATGAAAAGGGAACGAAGGAAATTAATAATCCAATAGAGATCAAAGCCACAGGACATAATCTGGAAAAGATAGCGCAGAAAGAAGCCGGCTGCACAGAAGCCGGATATGAAGCCTACTGGAGATGCCAGACTTGCAAAAAACTCTTCTCAGACGAAGCTGGGACTGTGGAAATCATCAATCCGAAAGAGATCAAAGCGACAGGCCATGATCTGAAAGCAGTCAAGAGAAAAGAAGCCGGCTGCACGGAAGCTGGATATGAAACCTACTGGAGATGCCAGACCTGCAAAAAGCTTTTCTCAGACGCAGCAGGAACCGTGGAAATCAGCAATCCGACAGCGATTAAAGCAACTGGTCATAATCTTGAAAAGGTAGAAAAGAAAGAAGCCGGCTGCACAGAAGATGGACACGAAACATACTGGAAGTGTAACACCTGCAAAAAGCTTTTCTCAGACGCAGCAGGAACCGTGGAAATCAGCAATCCGACAGCGATTAAAGCAACCGGCCATAATCTGAAAAAGGTAGAGAAGAAGGATGCTACTGCTACAGAGGAAGGAAACAGCACATACTGGTTCTGCGATAAATGTAATAAGTATTTTAGTGATGCAAAAGCAGAAACTGAAATAAAAAAGGAAGACACAGTGCTTGCAAAACTTTCTACAGTAAACAAAAAGGAAACAGAGGCATCTTCAGCAAAGACAGCTAACGCAACAAAGGTGACCAGTACAACGGATAAAACAACGAAGTCCTCTCCAAAAACTGGTGACAGTACAGATGTGCAGTTATATGTGATTCTTATGATCGTTTCAATAGGTGCTGCTGCAGGAGCTGGCGCTAAGAGAAAGCTTAAGACCCACCGGTAATGACTTTAAAGAATTAAATTTAAAATAACTTCTATATAACGAAGGGGCTGTTCTCGACAGCCCCTTCGTTTTTGTTTTATTTACTTTTCTTCAGAATCCTTGTCTGCAGCGGAGCCATGACTTCACTCTCTGTTCCATAAAGCAATTCATACTCTGCCGGAACCGGAACAGCCTGTGGCTTACGCGCATAATTCTGGATGAAGAGATATTCGGTATCCTCGTTTTCTCTTACTGTTACAGAAACTCCTTCCGGAATAATCTCTATTGGAGATTTCAGACCTGCTTCTGCAGCTACTCTGCCGTAGAAATCCTGATAGAATCCAATTTCCATATCTGCACACACATAATATACATGGCCTTTGCCAAATGCCTTGTGTGTCAGCACCGGATATCCCTGATAGAAGTCTTCGCCATAACGCATCAGCACTTCTGCATCAGAAACCTTGACCAGTTCGCAAAGGTTTTTGCAAGTATATACATTGCTGATTCCAAGATGGCTTCCTGCCTCCGGGATCGCATGGTTTTCTTCCCAGTCATAAAGCGCATCTGTCTCTGTGCTGCGGAGTCCTGCCACATCCATAAGCCCATACGGAGTTCCGCCAAGGAAGCATCTGTCGGTGCCGTCAACCAGTCCCGACCAGTAGGAAAGCACCAGAGTTCCGCCGTTTTCCACATAAGCACGAAGCTTTTCTTCGTATCCATCTTTGAACATATATGCCATCGGAGCCGCCAGAACTTTATAATCGGAAAGGGAATGTTCCATTGCGATCACATCCACATTCAGCCCCTGTTCTCTCAGAGCACGGTAGTTTTTCTGGACTGCTTCGCGGTAGTGCATATCTACATTTCGTGGTCCCTGCACATCCGCGATCGCCCAGTCGTTCTCACGGTCATAGAGAACAGCCGCCTGCGATCTCATGCTGGTTCCAACCGTCTCCTGGATCTGCTCAAGAGCCTCGCCAACCTCTGTTACTTCGCGGAAAACGCGGGTATCATCTCCGCCATAATGATCGATCACTGCACCATGGAACTTCTCCGAAGCTCCCTGGCTCTGGCGAAGCTGGAAGTACAGAACGCTGTCAGAACCATGTGCTACAGCCTGAAGAGATGCAGCCAGATGCATTCCCGGTTTTTTAAGTTTGTTGATCGGTTTCCAGTTTGTTGCAGACGGACAGGATTCCATAAGAAGGAATGGTTCCTTCCTGATACTGCGCATCAGATCATGCTGCATTTCCGCATCAACTGCAGTAAGATATTCTTCTTTTTTGTGCCAGCTTGGATAATTATCCCAAGATACCACGTCCAGAACATCCTTGAATTTTTTGTAATCCAGACCGTCATAATCATACATCAGATTTGCTGTTACAGGCAGTTCAGAACCACCCTCGCGGATCGCATCAACCTCATTTTTAATGAAGTCGATCGTCTGGTATGTCACAAATCTCTTCCAGTCAAGCTTCAGTGCATGAAGTTCATTTTCGCCTTTAGTTGACGGACTTTCAATCTGGTCAAAGCTATTATATCTATGGCTCCAGAAAGTAGTACACCAGCGTTTATTAAGGTTCTCGATCGTGCCGTATTTTTCTTTCAGCCATTCACGGAACTTTGCCTGGCAGAGCGGGCAGTGGCATTCTCCTCCAAACTCGTTAGAGATATGCCACAGCATAACTGCCGGATGTTTGCCAAATCTTTCAGCTAATTTCTTATCAATCGCATGTACTTTTTCTCTGTATACCGGAGAGGTGAAGCAGTGGTTATGTCTGCCGCCGAAGAATCTTCTTGTTCTGTCCGGGTCCATACGAAGGACTTCTTCGTATTTGTCTGCCATCCATTTCGGTCTTGCTCCTGACGGAGTTGCAAGAATGGTATG
>OOCB01004323.1_pt1 | contig 12172 bp, 10 predicted proteins | sample 1671351 | NCBI WGS metagenome assembly OOCB01 (sample SAMN06348148, study PRJEB24527) | human gut metagenome | biome: human gut; feature: ankylosing spondylitis patient; material: feces | host: Homo sapiens | place: China | collected 2015-10
TTTTTTTTTTTTTTTAATGATACGGCGACCACCGAGATCTACACTCTTTCCCTACACGACGCTCTTCCGATCTAGAAAAAGCCACTCTATTTTGTGAAATAAAATGGCTTTTGTTTGTCGTGCGCTATGTTTCACGTGAAACAATTATAGTTTTGCAGGCTTTGCGGGGCTTTTCAAAAGAGACTTAATAATATTCGCCTTCGGTTCCTTTTCAAATTTCCCAAAAACAGGGATTGCCTTGGGAATTACCTTGATCTCAAACGGCATATCCGGTCCCAGCTCCCCATCAACCGTAGATTCCATAATTTTGAAATCGGGATCTAAGCATTCAATCTTAAAATAATGATCTCTGAGATACAACACATTCTTATCATGAATATGTTCCCCTGTTAGCATTTTCATCAAAACCGGTGTCATTTCGATCAGAGGCTTTCCTTTGATAGCAATAAATTCAAACTTCCCATCCGTAATAGATGCTTCGGGGGAAAGGTTCGTAAAGCCACCCGTCCCTGCTGAATTCATAATCATATAGAAATACAAATCCTCCTCGATGACACCTTCGCTTGTCGTAATGCGAAACGGCACCTTTCTGAACTGCGGCAACTGCTCCACGCCCTTTAAATAATAGGAAAGGCTGCCAAGTGCGTTTTTCACATCCTTATCCACAATCTGTGAAACATTTGTGAAAAAGCCGCCTGCGCAGACATTGATAAAGAAAATAGAATCATTCACCAGACCCAAATCAATATCCACCGGCTTTGTGGAAACAATCGTTCTGCAAACATCCTCTACCTCGCCGCTTTTAAAGCCAAGGTAGGTTGCAAAATCATTTGCCGTGCCGGAAGGAATGATGCCCAAAGGAATATGCAGACCACGGCGCATCATAGCATTCAGCACAATATTCACTGTACCGTCACCGCCGGAGGCAACAATAATATCATAATTCGGGTCCATTGTGGCAATATGCGTGTCAATGTCTCCGGGATGGAGCGTGCGGAAGGGATGCACCTCATAGCCGCCCTCCTGAAAGATACCAATACAAACATCTAAGTCAAATTTAAAGCTTTTATTCCCCGAAAAGGGATTATAAAATAATTTCAACTTTTTCATACAAATACCTTCCTTTATAAAGAGAATTTCTATTTTAAGATGATTAAAAGCCCCTTGGTTAGGTTTTATAATCTCTGAAAACAAAATCCTGCAAGCAGTTTTTGTTTCAGAAGATTGAAAACGCTTTTATAGCACATCACATTTGTTCGGGTGCTTCGATACCTAAGAGTGCCAGACCCTTTTTCAGCACTGTTTTTACAGAGAAAACAACCGCCAGACGCGCCTGTCTTACCTCAGGTTCACTGCTGAGAATCGGGTTATCGTGATAAAATTTATTGAACGCCTGTGCAATCGCAACCAAATGTCTGGTAACAACAGAGGGCTCCAGCTTTGCCGTCGCATCCTTAATTTTATCCGGGAATGCCTCCAGCAGCTTGCAGACATCCAAAGATGCCTCGTCAGAAAGTGCCTCAAAATGGATATCACTGAAATCCGTTTCACCTGCACGCTTCAGAATAGAGCAGGCACGCGCATGCGTATACTGCACATAGGGTCCTGTTTCACCATCGAAATTCAACATTCTTTCCCAGCTGAACACAACATCCTTGATTCTTGTGTTATACAGGTCATTGAAAATGACCGCGCCAATGCCGACCTGCTTCGCGATTTCCTCTTTATTTTCCAGATTGGGATTCTTTTCCTCAATAATACGCTTTGTTTCCGCGCACGCCTGATTTAACAAATCCTCCATCAGCACAACATGCCCATGACGGGTAGAAAGCTTCCCACTATCCAGAGAAACCAGACCGAAAGGCACATGAATCAAATCCTTGTACCAATCATAGCCCATTTTATGAATGACCTCAAACCACTGTGCGAAATGCAGGTTTTGGTCAAGCGCAGTCAGATAAATGCACTTGTCAAAATTGTAGGTTTTCTTGCGGTAAAGCGCCGCAGTGATATCTCTGGTTGCATAAAGCGTGCCGCCATCCTTACGGATAATCAGACAGGGGGGCATATTTTTATCCTCTAAATCCACAATCATCGCGCCTTCGGATTCCTTGAGCAGGTTTTTGTCCTTTAATTCCTGCACAACCGCATCCATCTTGTCATTATAGAAGGATTCTCCTGTGTACGCATCAAATTTCACACCAAGCATTTCATATACGCGCTCGAATTCCTTGATAGAAATATCATAGAACCATTTCCACAGCGTCAATGCTTCTTCATCGCCCTCCTGCATTTTTACAAACCACAGGCGCGCTTCATCGTCCATTTTCAGCTCGGGATGCTTTTCTGCTTCATCATGGAACTTTACATAAATCCGCATCAGCTCCTGAATCCCGTCCTTCTCTACTGCTTCCTTGCTGCCCCATTTTTTATACGCAACAATCAGCTTGCCGAACTGTGTCCCCCAGTCCCCCAGATGGTTGATGCCCTCGCAATGGTAGCCCAACTCCTCGTGAATTTTATAAATCGCGTTGCCGATTACGGTAGAACGCAGATGCCCAACATGGAAGGGCTTTGCAATATTGGGAGAGGAATAGTCGATCACAACGGTTTTGCCTGCGCCCATATCGCTCTTGCCATAGCTTTCCTTCTGCTCCAGAACGGCAGAAAGCACCTGCTCCGCGTATACACTCTTGTCCACAAAAAAGTTGATATATGCACCGACCACCTGCATCCTTGCGATAAACGCAGGCTTTTCGATTTTTTCGATTAACTCCGCAGCAATCATCGGGGGTGCCTTGCGGAATACCTTCGCCAAACGAAAACAGGGGTACGCAAAATCGCCCATTTCCTTTTTGGCAGGAATTTCCACTGCCGCCGCCGCATCCTCAACGGAAATTTCCGCTGCCGCCGCCAAAAGTTTTGCAATTTCTATTTTAAAATCCATAAATTGATACCTCCAAAAGCCCTGTAAAAAAGGGACATACTTCTATTTACTATAGCATGAAAAAGGGGGAAAAACAAGGGTTTTGGGGCGAAAAGCAGCGCAGGTGCGCCTGCAAACTTTTGTACAACAGAATGAAAGCTTTCAGAAAAATTCAAAACAGCCTGCCGGAAGGACATGACAGCAAGCCATGCCGGAAAGGCACTTTATACTGCCCGAAGGGGCTTGAAGGGAAGGGTTTGGAAAGGGAAACCTTGTTGCCCTTTCCTCGGTTGCGGAGGTTTGGAACCCATTACGAAACGGGTTCCAAGTTTTTGTTACTTTTTAGCATAAAAAGTAAGGAAGAAATCCTCTGTTTCGCCGAAAAAGTTCCAAACGGGCGAAACCTCATCTTCACCAAGAAAAATTATAGCGCGACTGCGCTCAATCAGTGCGCAGCACTGCTGCTTTTCTCTCTTGCCCATGCGGCTTTCATCAACCCAATCGGTGCTTGCACTGCTACTTTTCCCCACAAAAAAAGACCCTTTTCGGGTCTTTTTCCATCAACCATACTTCACCGTCAGGTTCACATAAGAAATATGCTCCCGCATGGCGGTATACGCCGTCTGATAATCTCCGCCCTTAATCGCTTCGATAATCTTCCCATGCAGCTCAATCGTCACATCAATGACTCTGGGGTTCTGCGTCAGCGATTCACGCATTGCCAGACGAATCCCGTTTTCAAAGGAATCCTTCGATGCAAGCATCGTGCTCATCAAGAGCTTATTATGCGTTGCCACCGCCACCTGCATGTGAAACATAGAGTCATAATCCACGAACTGATTCACGTCATGGCGAAATTCCTTCATTTTTTCATAATAATACTCCAGCTGGGCAATGTCATCCTTCGTTGCGCGCTTCGCGGCATAGCTCGCCGTTTCTCCCTCTAGCATATAGCGAAATTCCAGCAGGTCATTCAGGTCAGAATTTTCAACCGTAATGCTGAAAGGCGCAATATTTACGATATTATCAATTTCATTTACAAATGTGCCTGCCTTCGAACGGCGAATAAAGCCAAACACCGCCAGTGCCGTATATGCCTCGCGCAGCGTACTTCTGCCAATGCCAAGCTGCTCGCTCACCACGTTTTCATTCGGCATCATATAGCCTGCCGGCAGCTGTCCATTTGTAATCAGCTCCTTAAAACGCTGAAATAAATTCTGGGAGATATTATTTTTTCCCAAATCTTTTTTCAGATATGCGGCATTTTCTGCTAAATAGTCTCTTTCTTCCATTCAGGATGCGCCTCCCCTTTCTCATTTGTGTTTTGTATTTTTATACATACCTCATGGTATCATAAATATACTTGCATGACAAGAAATTTTTCATATTTTTTTATAAATATCTCTTATGTTTTAAAAAAAATTCGTAATATCCCTGTCTTTGCAAAGCACTGTGTTTACACGAAAAACAAAGCCTTCTATTTGTATTTTTTCCTGTTGTCTGATAAAAAGAGGACTTCCTTCCCTTTCTGCAATAAAAAAAGCCTTGGTATTCATTAGCCAAGGCTTATTATACAAAAATTTCAATTCTTTTCCATTTTTTTAAGTTCTTCCTCAATCAGTCCGTCCTTGTTATATTTTATGCCCTTCGCAATATTTTTTTCTCTTGTCTTTCTGGCAATGAAAAACGCAATCAGGCACATCGCAACAGGAATCAGCATAAAGACGAAGAAGCTGATATCGTGGAATATAACGCCGACAAAGACCGCCAGCAGGAATACCAGAAAAATAAACACCAGCCCCGGCTTTGCCGTTTCGGATTTTGCGGCAATCATGCCCTCAAAAATCACAAAGACCAGAAACAGAGAAATCATCTGCCCATAGGACAAAACAACCTCTAATATACCATCAACGGGAAATAAAAACATACCCAACACCTCAATTCTCAATTTTATCACTTAAAAGACATTGTAGCATTTCGTATACATAATGTCAAATCGTTTGGGTTTAAAACTTTCCGCCGCCGCCGGAAAAGGAGCCGCCGCCGCTGAAGCCGCCTGTATGGTGGTGATTGTTGTCATCCTCCCGCGGAATCGGCACCATAGTCGTATGCGTATTTGCAAAGGTATCCTGATTCGTCCGCAGGTAACAGCCGTTTTCCTTCAGATATGCTCTGCCGTCCGTAAAGGGATGCACATTTTTACAAGCCTTACGCATGCTCATAACCGAAACGCCGGCAATCACTGCGGAAAAAGCTGCCGCAAGCAGAACAATCATCGCAATGCCGCCACCGCTCGAAACAGGACTTTCCGAGAAAAACGCATCCGATTTTGGTCTGCCTTCTGCGCCGTAGGTCTGATAATCCGCACAAAGGGAATCCACATCCCACCAGAGCTGCTCCATGCCGCCATAATAATCTCCATCAGAGAAATAGCCGCTGATTTCGTCCCAGATGGCATCTGCATCCGCATCCGTAATCATTTCCATTGCTTCGCCGCAGGTCACAAGCTGTCCTTCTCGCTCGCCCATATCCAGAACAAAAATTGCGCCGCTGTAATTCTCCCCAACGCCCAGATTCTGTTCTATGTAAAATTGTGCGCCGTATTCCCTTGTTGATAAGCCTTCGGTATCCTTCGTGGTGAGGTATGCAAAATCAATATCATATTCCTCCTTCGCATCCTCGCAGAACTGCTGCAAATTCTGCTCCTCCTCCGCCGTCAGCAGGTCAGCATTGTCAAATACCCTCTGCTCCGCCGCAGAAGCAGGCAAAACGGAAAGCAGGAGAAACATCATCATCAGAAGCACAAATCCTTTTTTCTTCATCACAGCACACCTCCCATCGCCAGCAGAGCAAGCACAATCATAACAATCACAAAGGAAATGCAGAAAATAATCACAAACCATTTCGCAGTCCGGCTGTTGCTGACAGGCAGCTCCCCGACGATTTTCCCTGTCTGCCCGTTCATCGCAAAGAGATATTCCTTCCCTTCATATTTGCTCATCAGCATCCAAACGGGCAGGAGCATATAGCTTTGCTGCTTGGAGGAAAAATCCGTATGGCATTTCACGCCGTAAACACGCTGATAGCTTTTGCCGCCCTCCGCCGCCTTATGCTCCACGCCGGGGGTAATGCGTTTTGTCATGCGGTCATACAAATCCTTCGGCTCGTATGTATATTTTTCTGCCAGAAAGCCGCTCAGATAGCTCATATCAAATGGCTTTTTCTTTTCCAGATGAAACGGTTCCAGCGCATCCATCAGGTCATCCTGCATTTTTTCCGAAGCATCCAAAGGAATATTTTCAAATTCCATCGTTCCCGCGCGGTGAATGTGATACAAATCCGTTTTCGTATAAATAAAACGCGTATCCGACCATGTGATGACATTTTCGCCCGTCGCATGGTAATCAAAATCCGCTTTGCAGTCAAAGAGCCAGAACGGCACATATACGCCCGTAATCTTTTCCAACCGCTGCTCAGAGGTATAGCCCTTCGGAAGCAGCCTTTTTCCCTTGCAAAGCTGCAAAAACGCCTTTCTTGCGTCCTCCTTATCCGTCTCAAACGGCAGAATCGCAGAGGGGCGGTATTCCCCCTCCAGCTGTGTCGGCAAAATCGTCGGGTTGCCGCAGAAAACGCAGAAGGTTGCCGCCGTTACATCATCCGTCACAATCTCGCCGCCGCAGGAGGGGCAGTGATACGCGCGCAGATGGCTCAGATCTTCGTCCGTCTCAGTAATATTTTCCTCATAATGATAGGAAATCTCCGCCGTATTTTCCGCAGCCTCGGCTCTGGGCTTGACTTCATAATCATCCTGCTTCGTCTCGGCCCCTCTCTGCTCCAGCTCCTCTCTGGTAAATTTGCCGCCGCAGTAATCGCAGACCCATTTCTGCTCCTTCCCATCATAGCGCAGATACGCCATGCAGTCGGGGCAAAGGTAGGTCAATGCTGTCTGTTCCATTTTTCATTCACATCCCTTCGGATTCCCGTTATCGTTTATGCTTTGGTTTCAGCTCCGCCAGATAGCCTGCCGTAATAATACCTGTCGGCAGAGCGAACACCGCAATCCCCACAAAGGAGGTCACAATGGCAATGATTTTGCCGATGCTCGTCGCAGGACAAATATCCCCATAGCCGACCGTTGTCAGCGTGATGGTCGCCCAATAAACCGCATCCAGAAAGCTTGCGAAGGTATCCGGCTCAACCTGAAATAATATCAACGCCGACAGAAGGATATACCCAACTGCCAGAAGCCCTATCGTGAAAAGGTTATCCTTTTCCTTATGAATCACCTGCATCATCAGATGAAATCCCTTGGAATAGCGCAGAATCTTCAAGGGCTTCATGCACTTTGGCAAGCGCAGGATACGCACTGCCTTCAGCGTCGAATACAGCGGTGTCAGCGAGGAAAGAATCGCAATCAGGTCAACCACGGCAAAAAATGTAAACGGATAGCGCAAAAAGGGCTTTTTCCCCTTCAGCTTAAAATCCGCCGTACCCCATCTGAGCAGATAATCTATGATGAAAATAAACACCGTTATGCGGTCAATCCGATAAAATACGGGATTTGCGCTGTTTTTCACACAAAGAGGCAGTACGCTTGCAATAATGCAGAAAATCATGAATCGGTCATAATACAGGCTGATTTTATCCTCCTGCTCTCCCTTTTCAATCATTTCATAAATCCGCCGCCGCATGGGCTTTCCTCCTTTTTCTGCCGTTCCTTCTATTCGTAAAAAAGGATATCGGCATACTTCACCGATATCCCTTTGTTTTTTTGCTTATTCTACTTCTGTTTTCTCTGCTTCTGCGGCTGTTTCCTCGGCTTCCTCCTCAATATCCTCCTCGGAAATCTTCGCAATGCCGACCACGCTCACGCCGTCATCCAGATTCATCAGCTTCACGCCCTGCGAATCCCTGTTGTAGCTGGAAATTTCTCTGCCGCGCAGGCGGATGATAACCCCCTCGGAGGTAATCAGCATCAGCTCATCATTTTCACCGACCATCAGCACGCCGGTCAGCTGTCCTGTTTTTTCCGTCAGCTGATGAACCTTCAATCCCTTGCCGCCGCGGTGCTGCAAATTAAATTTATCCGTTGTGGTGCGCTTGCCGTAGCCGTTTTCGGTTACATTCAGAAGCTGTCCTTCCGGGTCAATCTTCACTGCGGAAACAACATAATCGTCCTCCTTCAGTGTAATCGCCTTCACACCTGTTGCAGTTCTGCCCATGGGGCGAACATCCTCCTCGGAGAACTTAATGCCCATACCGCTGCGTGTTGCCACAAAGATTTCATCCCTGCCGTCTGTTGTCATCACGGAAATCAGGTCATCCTCCTCGCGCAGATTCAGCGCAATCAGACCGCTCTTGCGGATATTTGCAAAGCTGGTCATATCTGTTTTCTTGATTAAGCCATGCTTTGTAATCATCACAAGATACTGATCCTCGCGGAATTCATTTGCAGGAATCACCGCCATGATTTTTTCATCCGCATCAATCTCCAGAAGGTTCACGATGGCAACCCCTCTTGCCGTTCTGCCGGCTTCGGGAATTTCATAGCCCTTCATGCGATACACCTTGCCGCGGCTGGTGAAGAACAGCAGGGTATCATGTGTAGATGCAAGGAACAGGTCTTTTACAAAATCCTCCTCCCTTGTCTGCATCCCGATAATCCCTCTGCCGCCGCGGTTCTGGCTCTTATAGGTATCCAGAGGGGTACGCTTTACATAATTCAGATTCGACAGCGTAAATACGCAGGTTTCCTCCTCAATCAAATCCTCCACATCAATTTCGCCGGGATTCTGCATCAGCTTTGTGCGGCGTTCATCGGCATATTTCTCCTTAATCGCCGTAATTTCATCCTTGATTACGCCAAGCAGCAGCTTTTCATCCGCCAGAATGGTCTTGTAATACGCAATCTTCTTTTGCAGCTCTGCATATTCCGCATCGATTTTTTCCTTTTCCAGACCCTGCAAACGGCGCAGCTGCATTTCCAGAATCGCCTGTGCCTGCAAATCAGACAGGCTGAAGCGTTCCATCAGTCGTTCCTTTGCATTATCATAGCTTGTGCGGATAATTCGGATTACCTCGTCAATGTTGTCAATCGCAATCCGCAGACCCTCCAGAATATGCGCTCTTTTTTCCGCCTTATCCAAATCAAAGCGTGTTCTTCTGGTAACAACATTTTCCTGATGCTTCAGGTATTCCGCAAGCATCTGCTGCAAATTCAAAACAACAGGCTTGCCATCCACCAATGCAAGCATATTTGCACCGAAGGATTCCTGCAAGGATGTATATTTATACAGCTGGTTCAAAATGACATTTGCGTTATAGTCCTTCTTGATATCAATGATAATCTTGATATCATCCCCGGCGGAGGCATCGTTCAGATCGCTGATGCCCTCCACGCGCTTTTCCTTCGCCAGCTCGCCGATTTTTTCCAGCAGACGCAGTTTATTGACCATATACGGAATTTCAGTGATGACAATACGTTCTCTGCCGTTATGCGTTTCAATCTCCGCTGTGGAGCGCACAATAATCTTGCCGCGTCCGGTGCGGTACGCCGCACGAATCCCGCTTTTCCCAAGGATATTCGCGCCTGTGGGGAAATCGGGCCCCTTGATATATTGCATCAATTCTTCCACATCGGTTTCTCTGCCCTCGATTTTGTTCTCAATCATGCAGACCACGCCGTCAATGACCTCGCCGAGGTTATGCGGCGGAATATTCGTCGCCATACCAACCGCAATCCCGCTTGAGCCGTTTACCAAAAGGTTCGGGATACGCGCAGGCAAAACTGTTGGCTCTTTCTCGTTTTCGTCATAGTTCGGTACGAAATCAACGGTATCCTTCTCGATATCCGCCAGCATTTCCGCCGTAATCTTGGACATGCGCGCCTCGGTATAACGGCTTGCCGCAGCGCCGTAGCCGTCAATAGAGCCGAAGTTCCCGTGCCCGTCTACCAGCATATAACGCATGGAGAAATTCTGCGCCATACGCACCATTGCCTGATAAATGGAGCTGTCACCATGAGGGTGATATTTACCCATGGTATCCCCGACAATACGCGCGGATTTACGATAGCCCTTATTCGGGTCCAAATTCATTTCATTCATGGAGTACAGGATACGCCGCTGTACAGGCTTTAAGCCGTCACGCACATCAGGTAATGCACGGGCAACAATAACGCTCATCGCATAGTCGATGTAGCATTTCTGCATCTCCTTATTGATGTCTATGGTTATGACCTTGTCTATCTCTTTCTTTTCGTCACTCATACGTTCACCTCTTAAGACCGTGAGGCTCTGCCTCACCCTCCGCAAGCCTTTGAAAAGGCTTGACCTAAACTTTATACAAATATTACATTTCTTTCAGAAATATAAGATTTTCATTCTGATTTATCACGCCGCAGAAAGGTTTGGAAAACAAAGGGTTTTCCAACTGGAATCCGCAGAGGGGGCTTTGCCCACTCGAGGAAAACTGGAAGTTTCAAGGTGTTTACACCGCCGGAACTTATCAGTTTAACCTCTATCTCAACAAGAAAAAAGCTTGAAGCCGAAGGCTGAGCTTTTTTCTTACGAGCTATGCTCGTTAAAAATCCATCTCCGCATACTGTGCGTTCTCTTCGATAAAGATTTTTCTGGGTTCAACCTCATCCCCCATCAGCATGCTGAAAACCTGATCCGCAAGCACTGCATCATCAATCGTTACCAATTTCAGAATTCTATGCTCCACTGCCATTGTCGTATCTCTCAGCTGGTCGAAGTCCATTTCCCCCAGACCCTTATATCGCTGTACATCCTTAATCCCGGTTCTGCCGATTTCCTGATACAGCGCCTCAAGCTGCATATCGTCATACACATAATAATGCTGTTTATTCTTCTCCACGCGATACAGCGGCGGCTGTGCCACATATACCTTACCGCCCTCGATGAGCTGCGGCATATAGCGATAGAAGAATGTCAGCAGCAGGGTTCTGATGTGTGCGCCGTCTACGTCGGCATCGGTCATGATAACGATTTTATGATACCGCAGCTTAGACATATCAAAATCATCGGAAATCCCCGTACCGAAGGCGGTAATCATATTGCGGATTTCCTCGGAATTGAGAATTCTGTCCAGTCTTGCCTTTTCCACGTTCAGAATCTTGCCGCGCAGGGGCAGAACCGCCTGTGTTCTGGGGTCTCTCGCCTTAATGGCAGAGCCGCCTGCGGAGTTCCCTTCGACGATATAAATTTCACATTCATAGGGGTCGCGGCTCGTGCAGTCTGTCAGCTTGCCGGGCATACGCGTATTTTCCAGACCCGTTTTGCGGCGCACCAGCTCTCTTGCCTTTCTGGCAGCGTCTCTGGCTCTGGAGGCCATCATGCCCTTTTCGATGATGGTTTTGCCGATGTTCGGGTTTTCCTCCAGAAAATAGGTCAGATATTCGCTCAGAACGCTTTCCACCGCGCCCTTCGCTTCGCTTGTGCCAAGCTTTGCCTTCGTCTGCCCTTCAAACTGCGGGTCCTCTACCTTAATGCTGACAACGGCGGTGATGCCCTCTCTGACATCCTCGCCAGAAAGCTTTTTATCTGCATCCTTTATGATGCCTGCCTTCTTGCCATAATCGTTCAGTGTCTTTGTCAGCCCCGATTTAAAGCCCACCAGATGCGTGCCGCCATCAGGGGTATTGATATTATTCACGAAGGTGAAAATGCTTTCCGTATAGCCGTCATTATGCTGGAATGCAACCTCAACCAGAACGCCATCCTTCTTGCCGGAAGCATAGAAAATCGTATCATACAACGGCTGACGGCTATGATTCAGAAAATGTACGAATTCCTTGATGCCGCCCTCATAGTGGAAGGAATGCTCCTGCTCCATGCCCTCGCGCAAATCGGCAAGGTTGATTTTCAGCCCCTTTGTCAGAAAAGCCGTTTCGCGGAACCGCTGCTTCAGCACATCATAATCAAAAACGGTTTCCTCAAAAATCGTATCATCCGGCAGAAAATGCACATACGTCCCTGTAATCTCGGTTTCGCCCACAACGGTCAGCGGCTCTGCAACATCCCCACGGGTATATTTCTGCTCATGAATTTTCCCATCCCGATGCACCTGCACCACAAGCCATTCGGACAACGCATTTACAACAGACGCACCAACGCCGTGCAGACCGCCGGAAACCTTATATCCGCCGCCGCCGAATTTACCGCCTGCGTGAAGTATCGTATATACGACAGTAGCCGCACTTATCTTTTCCTTAGGATGAATGCC
>OOCB01004331.1_pt1 | contig 12150 bp, 8 predicted proteins | sample 1671351 | NCBI WGS metagenome assembly OOCB01 (sample SAMN06348148, study PRJEB24527) | human gut metagenome | biome: human gut; feature: ankylosing spondylitis patient; material: feces | host: Homo sapiens | place: China | collected 2015-10
GCCCGCACCGGGGCCGTGCTGGATACGCCGGGGCTGCGCCTGCTCGACGCCGTGGACGCCGAGGGCAACCTCGCGGCGAGCCTCCTCCTCGACGACGCGCCCCGCCGCTTTTGCAGCTACCTCATCGGCGCGCACTCCCGCACGCACTACACGCCCCACGCGGCGGACCTGCTTTTCGCGCACATGCTCCGCTCCGCTAGGGAAGCGGACAAGGAATACGTCCACCTCGGCCTCGGCGTGAACGACGGCATCCGGCGCTTCAAGACCAAGTGGGGAGGCCGCCCCGCCCTGCCCTACGTCATGGCGAGCTGGCGGGAAACGCCCCGCGAGACGGGCAGCGAAACCATAAGCAGCCTCGTCCGCATCCTCCTCGAATCGCCGTCGGATCTCTCCAAGCGCCAGATTTTCGACTCGCTGCCCCAGCAGCGGCCCTTCGCCATGCTCTGGGAACTGACGAAAAACGGCAGGACCTCATGGATAGGCGGCACGGCGCACTTTTTCTGCTATTCGTTCGAGGCGGCTTTCCGCAATCTGTTCGAGCGGGTGGACACCGTACTGTTCGAGGGCCCGCTCGACGCGGACTCGCTGGACGAGGTGGCCCGCATCGGCAAGACGCCCGACGGCAGGCACCCGCCCTTGATCGATCTGCTTGAGGAGCCGGAAATCAGGCTGCTCGAACGGGTCGTGCAGGGCCCCACCGGAAAGCTCGCCCGCTTCTTCAACGCGGCGAACCCCAACCCCGCCGACGTGCGGGGGCTGCTCGCAACCACCCGGCACTGGTATGCATTCTTCTCGCTGTGGACGGCATATCTCGAACGGCAGGGCTGGAACCAGTCCGTGGATCTCTGCGCGTGGCACACCGCGCTCGAAATGGGCAAATCCGTCATCGGCATGGAAAGCCTTGAAGAACAGGTGGCGTCCCTGGAGTCCGTTCCCCTCGGACGGGTGACCGCCTTCTTCAGAGGCTGCCGCTCATGGAAGGGCTACGCCCGGCGCAACATCCATTCGTACCTCGACGGGGATCTTGAGGGGATGCTCGGCACGAGCACCGAATTCCCCTCGCGCACGGAACAGATCATCGACGGCAGGAACCAGCGTTTCCGCGAGCGTATGCGCCCGTTCCTCGAAGAAGGCCGCGCGGCGGTTTTCGTGGGGTCGGCCCACATGCTGCAACTGCGGGATATGCTCGCCGAGGACGGCTTCACGGTCCGGCAGGCGTACCCCACGTGGCGGCACAGGCTCCGCGCCGCGATCAGGGGCAGGAATGGCGGTTAGCCGGGGAAATCCGGGGTTCGGCCACGGGCCCCGAAAGCCATTCCCCCCGGACCCCCTCGAAATGGGGGAACGCCATTTTCCGCCATTTGGTGAAATCGAGCCCTCGGAATGGGTAAAGGGGCTGAAAAAGGGCTCCCGCAGGCCACAGTCTTTGGAGAAGATCGGGGTCGTGAATGAAATCGGTTCCCTCCGCAGGGGGGATAGTCATAAAAAGTTTTTCGTCCCGGCGGAGTGCGATAACGCCGGCGGGCCCCGCCTGTTTCCCCATCAACCTTTTCCCTGAGCGCGCGGCGCGCGGGTTCCCGGAGAATGCCATGCCACCATCACGTTGGGCGTCGTTTGCCGCCGAGGCAGCCGTGCCCGAGCAGCTTGTCCCATACGTGCGCGCCGTTTCCGATCTCGAGCCGCTGGAATGCGGGGGCTTCCTCGCGTGGCGCAGCGGCCCGGCGCTGGTGCTTGTCGGGCATGACGCCGGGTTGAAGCAAGGCGGGGCGGAACAGGAGCGCAGCCGCCCGGAAGCGGCCCGCCTCGACGCGGCGGTGGGTGAAGCCTCCTCCCTGCGCGGCATCGAGTCCCTGACCGTCCTTGCACCCTTCCGGCCCGATGCCGCCCCGGAATGGGCCGTTTCCACCAAACCCGACGCCTATTGGGGCATCCCCCTCCCCACGGATGCGGCGGACATGGCCTATGGCCAAAAGCTCCGCAACCAGCTCCGGCGCGCCCGCCGGGACATTCTCATTGCGCGGGAAGGCTGGAAACCGGATCATGCCGAACTGGTGGAACAGTATATCCGTTCGCGGCCCTTCGCGCCGGGGACGCGGCATCTTTTCCGGCACATCGGCCCGTATGTGGAGGCCGTGCCCGACGCCCTGCTGTTCGCGGCGCGGGACTGTGAAGGCGCGTTGCAGGGCTTCGCCGTGGGCGATTACACGGCGCTCGGAACCGTTTTTTACCTGTTCGCCTTCCGCGCCCCGGAAAGCCCGCCCGGCACGGCGGACGCCCTTTTGGACGCCCTCGCCGCAGAAGGCATCCGGCGCGGGCATACGCTCCTGAACCTTGGCCTCGGCATCAATCCGGGCATCGTGTTCTTCAAACGCAAGTGGAACGCGACGATCCTCCGGCCCCACGTGGAAACGTCATGGGCGGTGCAACGGCCCCAGGAAGCCGGCCTGCTCGGGTCCCTGAAAAAACTGTTCGGCATGTAGGAGAACCCCATGGCAAAAGACGGCGGCGCGGCCGATCCGCTGCGCAACCCCCGTTTTCAGGAACCTTCGGTTTGGCAGCTGTTCCGGGAAAGCCTGTTCGGCAAACCCCGCCTGCTCGACTGCATACAGGTGGAAGTCACCTCCGTTTGCCCGGGGCGCTGCGTCTATTGCCCGCATACCACGCAGGCCGGATACTGGCGCTCGCGGCACATGGAAGCCGCGACTTTCGCCCGCCTGTGGCCGCTCATGCAGGAGAGCGGGCGCGTGCACCTGCAAGGCTGGGGCGAACCGTTCCTGCACCCGCGGTTCATGGATTTCGCGGCGCTGGCGCGCAAGGCGGGCTGCCGGGTCTCCACAACCACCTGCGGGCTGCGCATGGACGAAACGCTTGCCGGGCAAATCGTGGGGAGCGGCATCGACATTGTGGCCTTTTCCCTCGTGGGCACCGACGAGGCCAGCAATGCCCCGCGCGCGGGCGTGCCGTTCAGCCGCGTCCGTGAGGCCGTGCGCACGCTCCAGCGCGTCCGCAAAGCCAAAATGGGCGTGCATCTTGAGCTGCATTTCGCCTACCTCATGCTCGCCTCGCAGATGGAAGCCGTGGAAGGCCTGCCCGATCTTATGGACGAACTGGACGTACACGCGGCGGTGATCAGCACGCTAGACTATATCGCGGCGCCGGGGCTGGAGGCGGAAGCCTTTTCCCCGCACGAGGCCGGGAAACTGGACGCCGCCCGGGACATACTCGAACGCGTCGCCGAAGAAACCGCCAAACGCGGGCGCGGCCTCTACTACAGCCTGCCCTCCCCTCGGCCCGATGACGGCTGCGGCCTGTTCCCCTGCCGGGAAAACGCAGCCCGGACGCTCTACGTGGACGCGGAAGGGCGCATGTCCCCCTGCATCTACCTGAACCTTCCGGTGGATGCGCCCGCCTCTTCGCCCGAGGCCGTGAACCGCCGCGTGTTCGGGTCCGCCGTAGAGGAAGATCCCCTCGGCATCTGGCAAAGCGGCCCTTTCCGCATGTTCCGCGATGCGCTGCAAAGCCCGCTTCCGGATATCCCCTGCCGCACCTGCCCCAAACGTTTCGAAACGGGGAACTGACGCCTACCCCCTCCCGGTAAAACGATGCCCCGGAAACTTTAAATTCCGGGGTTCTTCTTTTGGGCTTTCAGGCGGGTAACGCACATCCATGACATCGTGGAGACAGACCATAGCTTCGCTTAAATTCGGGCCCCCGATTTGTTATTGAACGCCCTACCCTACCGCAATCCGTATGAGCCATAGGCAGGAAGAAGGCTCGATAGCGCGTCCCCCCTATTGATAGTGAGGACCCCGTAAAAGATCGGGAAGGGCTTGAAGGAATGTTTCCTTCACACAGCGTCGCATAGAAACGACGTGCTTTGGGAAAGCCTTTTGGGGATGTGTTTACTTGAAATAGGGAACAGCTTGAAGCGTTTTTTTCTGTTTTGAAATCAAGAACAGAAAGATCTGACTTTTTCTTTCTTTCTATAATGTAGGATAAAACGAAAAAAAGGCCGTCCAATCTGGACGCGCAGAATATCCGTCCATTTCGTCCTCTCTTGGATGTATATATTGTTTTTATTATCTATTTTTGAATACGGACATTTCTTTTCGTCATAAATATGATTGTCCGCGAAGAGCGGCCATTCTGTCCTTGCATGTTGGACAGGCATACTGTCCCGGGACACGCTGGGCGTCCAGAATGCAAGGACAGCGTGTCCTGACATGCTATCCCCGCTCATTGGACTTCCAAAATGTCCCTACTTCCCGGCGATCTGCATGTCCTTTCAGTGTGTCCGATCTGAATATCCTCACAAAAAGGACATACGTTTTGTCCGGACAGTTTGTTTGAGCATAATGGCCGATCAAAATATGCATAGCCGTTTTTCCGGTCAAAATATCCTGCCATACTAGACGCTCGAAAAGGACTCTCATATGTCCCACTCAAAATGGACACTCATAATGTCCATGCAAACCATATTTGGTTGCCTGTCTCCGCCAGAGCGATTGGGAATGCTCCGGTGGGGAGCAACAGCTCTGGACCTGTAGTGATACCTTCCGTTTCTGAGGGAGGAACGATGGTTGGGGAAAGGAGCATATGGGGAAAACGGTCCCTCAGGCCTCTTCTTTTGGTGACCGGTGGAGGATAGCCGATTGTTGTAAGGACGGTGGCCAACCGGAGAGGCGGGGGGACGTTCCTGATGATGGGGCGGCTTATGGATAATGTGGGTGTCCACTAAGGGAGTCCATATTGGATGCTTTCAGGGCGACGAGCGGATACTCAAAAGATTTGCAGTTCCTCCCTGTATGTTGGAAGAATGCAATATGATATGAGCGTGTCCATTTGAGCGTCCATTATGACAGTCCGTTTTGAGTGGATATTTTGTTGTAAAAACTCAGTTTTTTCATGTTTAAAGAATGAGAAAAAACATTCATCTTATAAACATGCTATCAGAATATCTCTGCGTGTTTTTTTGAAATATAAACATATGGACATGCAAAATGGACACTCAAAAAAATGGATCAACATGTACTCTCAAAATGGCCTCTCAGAAAGTCCGCGCATAAAGGAGGGGATGCAATAACGCTACGTAGAGAAGAATACCATAAGCTCGGGTACGTGGTTACATGTGGGGAATAATCAGGTTTGTCATGGCCTCACGAACTTGGGGCTAAAATGAATACGCATTGGAGCATGTCGGCATCAGCAATGGTACTGGTGCAATAGGGGAGGGTAGATGTTCCGCCGTAGAGTTTGTTTTCCTGCGCCGTTGAAACGTTCGTTTTGTCCAGGGATGGGCCCATGCTGACATCGTTCAATCTTTTTGAAATCGTGTTTCGCCCTATGGTGAATAAAGGCATGGCTCGTGGAGTAAGCGCTATCCCCCAACGGGCTCCGGGGCTGAAAGATTTTTGAGTGGGCGGTCTAAGGGCTGGGAGGATGGCCCCCCTGAAGGCAATGGAAGAGGAATATGATAACAGCCGATGATTTCCGTGTGGCGTATCCCTGAGAGGGTGGATACTCGCAAAAACATATTTGATATACGAATTTTTTCGGGTAACCATCCGTCCTTCAAGCATTCTTTTTTTGTATGTCCGCTTGTCTGAAAAATAACAGGTATGGATTTGTAATATACTGAAATAAAATGATTTTATCTCAAACAAAAAATCCATCAAGGGAACCGCTCTTGATGCGCGAGCCCATCCGCTGCGTAAGGGCGAACATTCATCGAAAGAAATATAGAAAAAAAATAGACTAAAAATGTTGTGCTTCAACGTTTTTTATTCTATCTGAAAACCAAGTCGTTCACTAAAAGGAGATTCCGATGGGCAAGATCATTTCGGTCGTCAACAACAAGGGTGGTGTGGGGAAGACGACGATCACCGTCAATCTCGCACATGCCCTGGCCATGCAAGGGAAAAAGGTGTTGATCGTCGATGTGGACAGCCAGTGCAACTCCACTTCCTTTTTCAACCTCGCTCCCGGCTGTGCTTCGCTTTACGAGCTGCTTGCCTCGGTTTATGACGAAGAAGCCCCCGAAATCAAACCTGAATCTTGCATCTATCCCACAGAGATCGGTTGCAGCATCCTTCCGAACGTTGAGGAGATGGCCTTCATCGAAGCCGAATTCTATAAGAACGAGTCATACATCGTCGCCCTCCGTGAACGGCTGAGAGAGTATGCGACCAAAGAGTTTGACATCACCCTCATCGACTGCCCGCCTTCAATGGGGGCTTTCGTGTATATGGCGATGATCGCCTCCGACTTTATCATTGTGCCCATCCGTGCGGGATCGCGTTTCTCGCTCGACGGTATCACGAAAACCATCAATGCTATCAACCAGATCCGCCGCACGAAGCTGAACGAAGGGCTTGTCCTGCTTAAGTTCCTGTACAATATGGCTGACTTGCGGCGGCTTGCGGACAAGCACTCGCTGACCATCCTGAACAACCGCTATCCCGGACAGGTCCTCACCGAGTATATCAGTGAGGCGACCATGCTCCGATCTTCCGAGATGCTCTCCGAAACGGTGTTCCAATCTTCACCCCGCAGTAAGGTGGCGGCGAAATTCCGCTCCGTCGCCCGTGAAATCCTCGCCGCCCTCGGCATGTAAACAGGAGCCTCTGATGACCCCCGGACAGACGCATCCCCGCAGACGCGGCCTCAACGAACTGATGGAATCCGTCGCGGCCAAGCTGGCAGAGCGCCCAGATCACATCGCGGCGGCCAGAGTCCTTGAGGAGATGCAGGCTGACGCCGCGAAAATCTCGCATAAGGCGGATGGTGTGGACGTGCAGAATGGACAGTCTGAAATGTCCTCCTCCTCCTCCTCCTCCTCCTCCTCCTCCTCCTCCTCTGTGGACGCGCAAATTGATTCTCCTGAGTGTCCTGACAAAGTGGACGATCAGAACGGACTTGCAAGTGGACTCGCCACGGAGGCACGATCTGGCGTCTCTGTGAAGACAGAAGCTGAGGACATGCAAAATGGACAGCCTGATATCACTGTCAAAGTGGACGCTCAGGCGTCTCAGCACTCCCCTTCGCAACGAGAAGCAACGGGAAAATATTCTGAAACTTCAAGCCTTGAGTCCCTGAGCGCGCCCTCTACGTGGACGCCGATAGTGGACACTCTACATGGACATTCAAAGGCATCTTCGGCTGTTTCCCGTCCCGATGGACGGAAACGTCCTTATCAAGTGGATGTCCAGAATGGACACTCAGAATATCCTGACAAAAGATCCTCTCACCATGAAGAGCTGCCTGAGCGGAATCCAGAGCTACCGGTGGAGAACAGACTAGAGGCGGGGACTTCCACGGAGCAGGGGACGTCTGCCTCTCGTAAGCATGATCAGGAACAAGCCGTACCTGTCCAAGCCGCTGCGATGACATTGCGTTCGCCCACATCAGACGCTCTGAATGGCCGCTCACGCCGGACAGCCAAAGTTGACGTGCAGGCAGGGGCCCGGTGCAAACCCAAGAGGGTCGGAGAAGGGCAGATCAGCCTCCTCAGGCCTCTGGCTCCAGTGCATGGGGCCAATCCGACGAAGCTCTTCAAGTGGCTTTACGGGATCGGCAAGAAAGAAACCATCGACCTGACCCTCCCCATCATTGAGGAGACCATCGGTATCGATGCGCGCACCTGCCGTCGGATCATCGCTACATGGGCGGAAACGGGCGTGTGCGAGAAAACGGTCCATCGGCGGGGGATGCGTATCAGGCTTCTTATGGATGAAAAGGAGGCACTCGGCGCGCCGCGTGCCGCTTCCCCTTCCGTGTCGGCTTCTCCGGCGGATGAGCTGGAGAGGGCGCTGCCCGAGCTGTGCCCGAGGCTGATGGAGGTCGGTTTCACCGCCAAGCACCTGCGCCGGATCAAAGAGCTCCTCGCCGTGCAGAACATTGACCCCGGTTCCCTCACGGACGCCCTCCGGTATGCGGAGTACGAGCTGGAACACGGCCAGATGGTGGACAGCAAGGGCCAGCCCGTTTCGCGTCCGGTGGATTGGGTCTTTCGCTGCCTGTCCAAGGACGGGACCTACCGTATCCCCACGGGGTATGTTTCTCCGGCGGAATTACGCCGCCGGGAACGCGAAGAGGCCGTGCGCCGGGAACGCGAGGCATTGGAGGCCGAGCGGAGGCTGCTCGAAGAAGAGGCCGCCCTTGCCCTTGAAAAAGAGGTCGAAGCGATGTTCCGTCAGATGCTCGATGAACCCGACGGCCCGTTTGCCGCACAGATCCTGGAGAAGGTTCCCGCCGTCCTGCGTTCGCGCGGGGGGTTGGAAAACCCGCTGGTGCAGAAGGCCTGCCGGATGCAGATCAGCTATATGCTCCAGGACGCCGTCGGAGCGGGGCAGTAGGGCTATTCTGTGTGTCCATTCTGTGCAGACATTTTGGGCGGATAATGTGCCCGTCCGGGATGCGTGCGGTTGCGCATGGACAGGCAGCCCGTCCGGAAGGCCCGGACAGCGTGTCAGGGCAGGATGTCCGGACATGCTGGACGCCCAATCCGTCCGAGGATGTTGTGAGCGGCCTGTGAGGCAGGACAGAATGGCCGCACACGCCGGACAGTCTTATTGGCGATGTCCCGGACACTCTGACAGGAAAAAAAGCTGTAAAAACAGTGTAGACTCTCGTGAAGGGACAACTTGATCGTCCATTTTGATCGGATAATCTGATCGGACATTCCCTTCGCCTATAGAAAGAGAGAAAGAAAAACTCTTTCTCTCCCCAACGATTCAAGACAGAAGGTGCTGCTGCGAATGGCTTCCAAATCGACCAAAAAAGATCTTGTCCAACACATAGCGAAGGCTCTGGAAGTGAGCCCTGTGGAAGCCGAACGGGTTATGCTCGTGGTTATGCGGTACGTCCGGCGGCAATTGCTTGAAGATACGTCGGTGATCCTGCCGGGCATCGGGACGCTGGCCGTGACGGAAACCGCGGCCCGTCTGGGGCGCAATCCCCACACGGGGCAGCCGGTGCCCATTCCCCCGCGCAAGACGATCAAGCTCAAGGTGTCCAAAGACCTCAAGGAAGCGATGGAGCCTTCCGAAACCGTGCGCACGGGCGGGGCCGATTTTGACGCCCAATAGCTCCGCCGTTCCGGAGCACGCCTGAAGGCGGGGCTTGGCCGGAAGGGGCTTATCCCTCGAAAAGGACGATCCGGTTTCTGCCGGACGTCTTGGCTTCATACAGCGCCTGATCCGCATGGGTCAGCACTTCGCAGATGTCCGCATCTTCCCCGAACGAGCGGTGCGCAATGCCGATGCTGACCGTCAGCTTGCCCGTCCGGGAATCGGGATGGACAAGGTCCAGTGCGGCCACTTCTTCCAGGATGCGCTGTGCCACGGTCATGGCCGAATACTGTCCGGCCCCGGCCAGAATGATGGTGAATTCTTCGCCGCCGTACCGGAATATCCTGTCCGAATCCCGCAGGAGCGCTTTTTGCGTGGCCTGCGCCACGGCTTTCAGGGCGGCGTCCCCGGCCTGATGCCCGAACCGGTCATTGTAGTTCTTGAAGAAGTCGAGGTCGAGCATCAGCAGGGCGAGCGGCGTGCGCGCCGGGATGCGCTCCATCGTTTCCTCAAGCGCCCGGCGGTTGTATACGCCGGTCAGCGCATCCCGGAAGCTGAGGTCAGCATACTGGTCCCGTTCCTGCGCGAGCTGGCCGGAACGGGTGTTCAGTTCGTCCATATGGCGGCTGATGTCCGGCAAAACGTCGAGTACGTCCTGCAATTCCCGGATGCGTACCCGGGGAAGTTCCGAGATGGAGTGCCCGGAACGGATGGTCCGCAGCGCCTGAGAGAGCAGGGACAGGGGGCGGAGGATCTGAAGGTGGATGAGCAGCAGCGTGGCCAGCAGCCCCGCGAGCAACGCGGTCCCCATGATCGGGAACAGTTCCTTGATGCGTGAAACTTCCTCGTTGATGTGGGACATGCTCCGGTAAATCCATTCGGCCTCGTGGGTCGAAACGGCGTCGCTGAGCTCGCGCAGTTTGCCGTCGAGGGTGTTCCAGAGCTGTTTGGCTTCCACGTGGCCTCTCGCGAGCTGCGTCCAATTGGACACGATGCCGTCCCAGTTCGTCCGGAATTCCCCGCAGTCCTTGAGCAGCGTCCGTTCAGGGGGGGCGGCCTGTTCCGCCTTGGCGCACATGTCCATCAGCGGGCGCAGGCTTTCCTGCAGGCCCTGCTTGTTGGCCGTGTTTCTGGAGAAATCCTTGTCCAGGTGCCGCGCACTGTGCCTGAGGGGATAGCTGTATTCCATCCCCGCCCGCATAAGCAGCCGCCCGAGCACGTTCGAAAAAAAGATTTCCGCATGATGGAGCCGATCCTCGGCCAGATAGCTCTGCTGCCTCAGCTCAATGAGACGGAGGAGTTGCGGCCTGATCTCATCCATTTTGCTGGAGAAGTCCACCGACGTCTCCTCAAAGACCGATTCCGCGATCAGCGCCTGGGCGGTGATGCCCGCGTTCCGGCTGATGGTGGGGTCGGACGCGCTGTACACCAGCGCGATGTTGCGGCGCATGTTTTCGACGTTGAGGAGCATCTGCTGCTTGGCAAGGATCTGCGGCAGATGGCTGTTGCTGGTGGAGAGCGCCAGATTTTTGATCCGTTGAAGGTCATTGGTGAAGATAAAAGAGACGAAGGCCAGCAGCGCCAGCAGGGGCACTGAGACGAGCACGGGGAAAAGGTTGATGCCGAGTTGTCGTTTCCGCTTCGGCTCCGCGTTTCGGGAAGGCTTGCAGTACATGAACGCGCTCAATAAATGCTGAAGGGGAAATATTTGCGTACGATGCGGTCGTACTCGCCGTTCAGTTTGATATGGACGATGGCTTCGTTGATCGCCTCGATCAGTTCGGAATTGTTTTTCCGGACGCCGATGTGGGCATAGGCGAGGTCTTCGTCGGGCGGGAGGGGATCATCCAGTATGGCGAAAGGCTGGCCGCGCTCGCTCTGGAGGAATTCGTACCCGGACAGACCGTCCACGAGGATGGCGTCCAGCTGTCCGGCGCAGAAGGCGTCGATCAGTTGCCCATAGGTAGGAAAACGGATGATTTCAGCCACGTTGACCCAGTGACTCCGGAGGAAGCTCTCCTGCTGCGTATGATCCTGGACGCCAACGCGTTTCCCTTTCAGGCCTTCGGCGCTGACGGCCACGCTGCCCGGAAGCCCCAGATAGATGGAACGGGAGTGGTAGTAGCTGTTGGTGAAATCCATATACGCCAGCCGTTGTTCGTTTTTGGCAAGCCCGGCAACGATCATGTCCAGCTCGCCCCGGCGCATTTTTTCGAGCAGCGTGCCGAAAGCAAGGGGCTCGACCGTGCAGGAACGGCGCATGGCCTTGCACAACGCCTCAGCGATCTCCGGGTCGAATCCGGCCTGCGTGCCCTCGGCGGGAAAGGAGAAGGGCGCATAATCGTCTTCCACGCCGATGCGGAGGATTTCCTCGGCTCCGCTGCGGGGCGGGAACCCCGCGAACAGCAGCGCGAGGAGGAACCCAGCCAGAAGAACGGGCCGGAGTGAAGAAAAAGACGGTATCGTGATTCTCAAGGGAAACTCTCTCGGGGGGCAACCCGCGGCCCCTGCGCCGTTTTCGGCGGGGCTCGCGGGACGCTTCAATGTGATGCTCTCGTTTTCAAGGAGGAAAAAGCGTTCCTCAGGCCTTAACGTCGGGAAGTTCCCCAACAACCAAATCGGGAAAACGACGGAGCGGTGGGAACCCCGGAGGAGCCGGGATAAAGCCGTGCGGCGGAACTGGCGGCGGGTAGCGTCAGTTCCCGAAACCGCTCGATACGCGGCGTCGGGACCGGACAGCCGGATGGGGTTGGCCGCTTTTCCTGAGGTGCGGCCTGTCCTTTTCTAAAGGATATTTCGGCCCGTTGCAATCAGTGTTTGGGGAGGAATAACGCTTTATTATGATAAATTGTCCCACTTTATGGCGAAGTGGTGGATGGACGTGAAAGCGGCCCCGGGCCTGAGGAGAACGCCTCCGGATGCCGCGGTTTTCGGAACAAAGGACCGGTGCGGGCAAGATATCTGCACATAATCATATGGAATGGCTATAAAATTGCAGGGAAGGCTGGGGATGCCACAGCGGCGAATGCCGGGGAGAAGCGGGCGGGGAGAGCGGGCACGGGAGCAATCATGCGGGGGAGAG
>OOCB01004340.1_pt1 | contig 12133 bp, 10 predicted proteins | sample 1671351 | NCBI WGS metagenome assembly OOCB01 (sample SAMN06348148, study PRJEB24527) | human gut metagenome | biome: human gut; feature: ankylosing spondylitis patient; material: feces | host: Homo sapiens | place: China | collected 2015-10
GCAGTGCGGTAACGAGCCTGCTGTTCATGCACATAATCGGTACGGATACGGGCAATGGTGTCCGGCTGATAGCGGTGCATATAGATCAGCGCCTTGAAGCCGTTCTTCTTGCCGCTGTCAAACAGCCAGTATATCGGGCGTTTCTGATAAATCTTGCAGTGGTCGGAGTAGAAGTCATTCAGGAAGTAATTCCGAATCACATCCTTCGGCTGACCCTTGCCGCCCAGTGCATCGGCAATGAATTTCAGGTTTTCGTCCAGCGTATCCTTACCATACACTACTTCTACGAACTTCACAAAACGACCGACGATGTCATCTTCAAAATACTCGTCATCGCTGATAGGTATAATATTATCCTTATCCGCTGCAAATGTTGAATACTTGGAATCATCCCATTCACCACCTGCATAGACAAGACCGTCCACATCCAGAGAGTAGCGCCCGAACATACAGCCCACGGCGTAGGAGATAAGCGAAACGATCTCGTCACGCATAGTGCGGACATAGTTACTGCCATTCATGGATTCGGGTACATCATCCTTGCTGTCAAACACACGATGCACGGTCACATCCTTATCCGCCACACCCGGCGTCAATTCGTCCTGCAAGCCGTAAATGTCAATAAAAATGCGGTTGAGTTCTTCTTCGTTCTTTTTGAGCTGCAGAAAGCGGTTTTCGCATTCCTGCTTCCAAGCAGCGTATTTATCGGAAATCAGTTTTCCCATATCAATTATTCCTCCAAAAGTTCCGCCGCCCTCTTGCTTACGGCATATTCAATCAGTTTCACTCTGTCTTTGTCAAGATTATACGTGCTGTGTTTAGGCAACTTAAAGTTCAATAACTTTCTGACTGCGTTTCGATTATCGTGCGTTAAAACTTTTTTTGCCTCCGATACGAAATCGTCATATACACACGGCAGCTGTGTTTTAGCGTATTTCCAAAAGCTTTCTTTGCTTTTAAGTGCGTCTGTGCCGACAAGGTTAAACAAGCTGTTTCCATGGTCAAACAGAGGTGCCGGAGCTATAATTTTGTTTGTATGACTGTCAATAAGAAATCCGAAATTGCCGTAATGTCTGTCCGTGTTAAAAATCAACGCGTCAAAGATAATCATATCGTTTAATGCTTTCTCAAATTCAGCACCTAAGTTTTTATAATAATCTCTTACCGCCTTCATTCCTCCGGAACGAACGATTCTTCCCACCGGTACAAATGAAACATCCTTGCTTGTAAACAATTCGCAGGTTGAACACAATATACCTTTCCACTTTGAAATACTATACGGTATAGCATCAACGCCGAGAATTTTACCTATTTGATAAGCATAAAATTCCGAATACGGCTCGTTGCCGGTGTTGGACGCACCTTGTGTTCCGCCTTTGTATAAAAGAATTTTGCCCTTTTCCCTGCGCCAGCATTTGGGCAGTATACCGTTCGTTGTAAATTCAGGGCTTGATGTAAGCCTCGAAGCATTACCGCTTCCGTATCCGGTAAATGCTATTTGCCCCAAAATACGGCTGAATCTGTTATCGTACAAATTTACTCTGTCAAAATCATTATTATTGCTTTCGGATTTAAGCCAATAACAGTCGTTTAGACTCAGACCGCTTGACACGCGAATAATATCAAACGGACGGTTTATACTTAATCCCATTGTAGACAGCAGAGTGTCAACATAAGCACGATTTTTCGGAATAGAACGGTGCTTTATCCATGATTCAACGGCTTCTGCCGACACTTCCGCTAAATCAAGTGGGAATAATTCTCTGTTTTCATCGTGTATCTTTATTATTTTAACGCCTGCCTCTGCCTTGTTTTCAGCCGAAAACTCAATAAGCGGCGTGTCGAAATGCGTAAGAGTATAAATCATTTTGCGACACCTACCTTTCAATATTAATTTTGTTATTTTCAAAAATTATATTCATCGGTAACTGCTAAACCAGCGGACTCCGCTTGAAATCCCATGAGGTTTCGTAGGAATCCCAGTCACTTTGTGAATGGAAAATACACTTATGGACTATATCAGAAATACTCTCTTTTGATACAATAAATGGAACATTAACCAATGTTCCGCAAGTATAATGCATAGTGGGAGACATCAAATCCATATACTTCTGTGCAACTTTCGTATTAAATAAAGCAAGAAGGTCTATTTCTGTTGTTTCGTCTTTCGCAAATAAACACGGGGCGCACGTGTCAAAAGCGAATCCTCTCGGCATTTGGCGCATACTAATTAGTCCGGTTGCTACATCCGACCATGTTAGACCAGCGCGAAAATAATACTGTGTATTTCGCGGAAACGCCCCTTTGTATGCCCTTACTTCATGACCATCATCTTCCCAGTTTAGTACATATTCGTTATTTCCATACCAACGTCTAAAGCTCCCGCCCTTGTTGTAAGGATACCACTTAAATGATTTATCAGCTTGAAATGTAACTTTGTATCGCTCCAACTCAAACCAAAAGCGAAGGAACAGATCGTTGCTACCAGTTTGAAGTCCAACTTTACCTTCTGCGACCTCTGCAACAGAGGAGTTGACCTCAAAATTTAATATTAACTTAGTGGAAATCCAATATGCTACCGGCGACCCCGGAATTTTGGAGAAGTTGGACTGGTCTGCTTCATACCGGTTTTCTCCGGAGAGGAACATATCCTCTTTTCCTTGCTGAGAAGTCGGCTCAATCAGACGGCAGTACTCGCCCTTATAATCTGTAATATGGCTCTTTCGGAAAACAAACGAGGTGGTCTGTACCACTTCGCCGCCGATTTCTTCAAACGCTCTTGCACCGAGGTGTGCCATATTGACAATATCCACGGACAGCAGTTTTGTGCGCAGCTTTTCAAAGCTGGACAGGAACATCCAAGCGTGCTGTGTGATCATCGCCTGATAGCCGTTTCTTTTTGCAATTTGCCCGCACTTTTCGATAAATACGGCAAACAGATCACTCTTACTATCCGGATAATTCTTCTTTACATAGTCGGACAGCTTTGCACCCATACCGGAAGCCCCCATATACGGCGGATTCGTCACCACCGCATCATACTTCTGTACCAGTGCTTCTGCCACCTGCACCAACGGCAGTAATTCTATCAATGCCGTCTCACGGGACATATTTATATCTTCCGTAATCTCTGCAAAGCGGTCATACAAAGCAGACCAATCCTGCGGTGTTACAGTCAGAATAGAACCATATTCTTTTGCATCATGCAGTTCGCTGATGATGGTATCCATAGCTTTTTTCAGCTTGGCATCGCCATTGCAGAAATACTCCAACGCAAAAGAATCCACATGGTTACTCTCCGCAATGGCATATACATGGGGCTGAATACCACGGCTGAAGAAGCGGCGGTCATATTGACGGGCTTTCATCATTACCGCAAAATAAGCCAGCTGTGCCGCACGGTCATCAATATCCAAGCCGTACAGATTGTTCTCCACAATGCTTGCCACCGCTTCACGGGTGGTATAGCCGTAGGATTCATAGATCTTCATCAGCACATCGAACATATACGCAAGGATATGACCCGAACCGGAGCAAGGGTCAATCACTTTCAGCTGATCCGGTGTCAGTGCGGTGTATTCCTTACGAATCTCGGCAAGCTGTGCCTGCACTTCCGGTTCCTGCTCGGCTTCTTCCAGATAGTAATGCCATTTGGTATCTTCCGGGTCACGGTTTCCGGCAACATAGGCAGACTGTTCTTCCTCGGTAGGAAGAAGCTGTTCTTTCACATCCGGATGTCCCTCCAGCCACAAACGGCCAAGAGAGTTCTCGACCATGTAACGAACGATCCAGTCCGGTGTGAAAAGCTGGGTTGCTGCAGGGATGTTTTCTTTTGTGATTTTCACATTCTTTTTCAGAGCGGCGAAAACATCATCTTTTTTCTCACTGTTGTAATACTGATACAACCAACCGATAATCTGAACAGCATCCTTCCAGTCATCCTCCGGTATCAGCTCAATCATCTGCTGAATCACACTACCTTCACGAAGGAGGTTGTCCGGGAACAGAAGCTCGGTATAGTCAGCAATTTTCTGAAACATACCCGGAAGCACGTTATTCAGGGCATTGCACTGCGTGATCAGAAGATACTTATACAATTCATCATTGTCATTGGCTTCCTTATAGGCGTAGACTTTCTCCATATCAAGTCCGTCCAGCTCCAGATGAATGGCTTCGGAGATAATCTGCGGCTTGAAGTTGTTTTCCTCGTCCGTGAACACACGCACATGGGATGGGAGGTAGCCGTTGACCTCCATAAAACGCAGGGCAGAGAAGCGGTTGAACCATGTGTAGGCAACCTCCTCCATAACCTGCTCATATCCTTTTTCTTTAATCTGCGCAATCAAGGCAGCTCTCTGCTTCTTCTCGGTAGAAGAAAGCAAATGCCCACCCACACTATCATCATTTGGATTTCCGACCTCTTTATCGGAAATACCGTATTTCAACGCTCTCTGGCTCACACGGGAGATTAATTCCCGGCGAGCTTCAGTGGCGAATTTTTTTATCGCATTCTTGTTCATAACGGTCTCCTTAGCTTAATTTGATTCCGTCGCAATCCTTCATCATTGCAGTGAGGTACGCTCTCATTCGTTCAACATAGGCATCGATATCTTCCTGACTTTCCAAAGTCTTAGAAGGGAATGCCGCCTGACGGTATACATTCTTGATAACCTTCTTCGGAGCCGGAGGAGTTACTGCTCCACCTTCATTCGGTTTGACGGTTGGTGCAACCGGAGGCTTTGGATGAACGATACCATCTATTTTATCGACTGTGTCATCCTTATATTCCCACATCTGAGGTACCAGACCATCAAGAAGCTGCAGGCTTTCCAGCTCTGCCACTCTTGCTTTCTGCTGATCAAAGAATTTATCTGCACGCTCAGATATTGCTCTGGCATCATAAACATCACCGGCAAGAGTATGGATTTCTGACAAGCACTGACGGATGATTTCAAGGATCTCAGCACGCTTTGCTTCAAGAAGCCTTCCGTGACCCTCACGAACAGTATCCATCAATCCGTTCAGTTCAGGGATACGTCTGTAAACGTTACTCTGTCCGGCATCCACTACGGTAATCTTACGAATCTGATTCAGTGCCTGATTTGCCTCCTCTTCCTTCTGAAGATAAGAGAGGTCGTTTCTCAGCTCTGCTTCCATACGAACTGCTGCATCGAACACCTGCACCTGATTCTTGAAGAAACCTTCAACGTTCTGCATGTCATCCTTATTATCAATGAGGCTGCCTTTCTCCTTCAGAAGTCTGTCAATCAGAGCTGTATTATCCTTACGCTGAGAAAGCACGCTTTCCATTAGGCTGAGAGCTTTCGTCACAAGGTGGTGGTCAGGATATTTATGACCCTCATAACGTTCATTCAGCTCCTTATAGTGTGCCTTCTGTTCTTCAAACTTCTCAACAATATATCTAACGAGTCCGTCTTCATCATCCGGTATGTCCATTACATCGAAGTATTCACGCAGCAATTCTTTGACGGCACGCATCTTAGTTGCCGTAATGATCTGACGCTTAGAGATGCTTGTTCTGCCAATCTCACTCTTCTTACGAAGCATATCCGGAAGTTTTGGATTACCCGGCTGGATAGTTTCGCCACCGTACTTAATCGTGACCTTCTGGTCGTAAATCAGCATCGCAGCCACAACCGCAATGTCGATTTCCTTCCATCCATAAGGGATCGCCTGATAGCGGCTCTGTACATCTGCCATCGAAGTAGGAAGATTTTTTGCGTACTGCATCTCAAGATACTCTTCCATCTTCACAGCTGCATCATGGTTTGCTTCAAGACCGGCCATAACACCGTTCAGATGTTCACCCTGCAGTACTGCCAATATATCAGCGTCTGTATCTGCATTCTTTGTAATAAGACCAAGTTCACTATAAACATGAGTAACTAAATATTCCAGTGCTTGATCCAGCTTGCTCTTGGCATCGCCGCCCTTAATCTCGATATGCTCTCCGTCCACATAGAATTCAGCACCGATGATAGCCTTCTTCAAATCTTCCTCTGCAGATGCTTCATACTTGTTAGCCTCATCCTGATGATTTCGAATGATGTCCTGTACGGACTTCGGTAGCTGTGCTACATTGTGCTGCTTTACATATTTACGCACTTTCATTGCTTTTTCCAATGACTCGTAATATGGTGTTTCAGCAAGTACAACGATCGCTTGATTCTTAGACTCTGTCATAAGACGAAGTTCACTCTTCTCGACAGTGTCTGTTGCTACCGTCATGATGCGAAGTCTCATTCCCCCTGTTACCGCACCAATGCTTGTAGTGTCTACCATCTGGTCAAATGGGAAATCGTACTTTCCGTGACGATATTTCTTTGTTGTATAAATATCAGCAAAAATCATCTGACCGATACGCTCCACGATTGCAGAGGTATCGACCTGAGTATTTTTGTAAATGTCTCTTTGAATATCCTGCTCTTCATCAGTCAGGAAATTATAAGTGTCGCCGGTTCTTCCGATATAGTTCTGGCTAAGCAGACGGTCGAGACTGCCACGTATCTTTTCACGCATCGTAATCTTATCCAGACGGATATCATTGGCCATAAGGATTACGATGTTGTCAAGATTAGCCGGAATATCATCGACATAACGAATAAGGTACAAGAGCTTTAATACGTCCACATCCTGCTGCTCAATGCCATCTCCGTTATCTGCTGCCTTCTGGCAACGCTCAATAACACGACGAATAGAACTGTCAAGGAATGTATGTACGGTATCGTAGAACAGATAAAACGGCGCTAATGCATACTCGTCCTTATCCTGAATCTTCTGTGCTGCTTCCTGGAATCCTGAAAGCATCGAACGCTCGCCACCGGAAAGATGCTTACCGGAGTTACCATGTTTACGGATTTCAGCAAATACCTTCTGCATGATAATGAACTGGTAAGGTACGAACGGGAAGTTTCTGACAAAATCCTGCGGGCCGGTATATCCCTTAATGTCCAACATTGCATCAGTAAAGCTGAACAGATTACGAAGAACGGAATCATTCTGGCTATATACCTGTTCCAATGCCGGTTCCACTTCAGGCTTTTTCTTCAAAATACGTTTCTGGATAACTTCATCTGCGGAAGAAGAAGTCAGCGAAAGTCTGGTCTTGAAACGGGCCTGAATACGAGAAAACTCATTTTCACGAGCCTTGATGATTTCATCGATAGCTTCCTGACCGGTACAAACAACCCAAATCTTACCGCCGCACTCACTGCCGATTTTCTCAACAAGAGACTGCAGGTTAATAAGAAGGTCTGTATCGCCGCCTACATACTGACCAACCTCATCGACCATAAATAGCAAGCGGAAGTCATCCGTCTTATTGTCCACATAGTCTTTCATTTCAGAAACAAGCTGTGCGATGCTGGTCTCTACGGTCTCGGTTCCATTGAACCAGTTTCGTGCAGCATCCTCGCTCATACCGAGAACCTCTTTCAATGTATCAACAACATCGTCTTCAAAGAAAGCAAAGGCATCTCTTGACTCAAGCCAGGGACCACCGTTTTTCTCCTCAAATACACGACGGAACTCTGCTGTCTTGCCACGCTTTTCGATGAACTGCTCCAGCTTTGCCACCTTAAGATTCTCTCCATAAAAACCAAGGTAGTTATAAAACATCTTTGCAAAAACACGAAGAACAGCAGTCTTGTCCTTGTTGATGGAACCCTCAATATCGATATTGAAAAGGATAGTATCCGTATGACCCTTAGTAACGGAATCAATCAACATGAATGTTGCCGGATCATCCTCAAATTTTTTACGAAATCGTTCTACTGTACGAACACCCTGTACCTCCTGATTAGCAAGCAGGTAGGAGAGCATTTTCAGGAAGTGAGATTTACCACTTCCAAAGAAACCGGAAATCCAGACGCCAATATCTGCAGTGCCTTCATGAAAGGACTCTCCATATTTATTAAAGAAAGTAATGAAGTGCTTCTTCAAATCTTTGGTGATGACATACTCATCCAATTCCTGAACAAGAACATCAGTAGCATCTTGGTCTACTTTAACGACACCATTGATTTTACGATTAATATCCTCTTGGAATAATTGTTCAATAACCATTGCTGTTCCTCCTTAAATCACATTGAAAGCTCGGTAGTAAGGATTTTTCTTCAGGCGATTGAAAAGCTGCACATCACGGCCATCATAATTGCCCGGATAGAACACCAGAATCGGAACATCTGGAAATTCTGGCTGCATCGCATTTAAAAGGTCATGGACTCTGATAAACGGAAATGCATCTCCCACTCCTGTGATGACAAGTACGTCACCGGCTTCATGTGGTTCATATTTCATCTTATTTACAAAAGCTGTATTATTAGCCATACGGCTCATCTGGTCTCGAATAAATTCTTTACCTTTTTTCTCTTCCATCGCAGGTATTGTTTTTGCGATGCGCTTATCTTCACAGATGGAAAGAAACACTTCATATAAGTTATGTTCTATCAGGTGACAGTTCATTGACTGATCTGTCATAATCTGCTCGATAAAGTGTCTGACCATCATCTCATCGGATGGGTCATAACAGAAGATTCGTATATTTACCTCATTGCTTAAACCTTTGCCTTCAAGAAACTCCGGTTCCTGCATCAAGGCTCTGAGGTTATCTAGTCTTTCTTTCAATTCACTCATTTAGACCTACCTCCTTACGAAAAGCAATTGAATGCAGGAAGAGCAATCTCATCACCATTTTCACGGATTGCATTCTCAAGCACCGGATGAAGCCATACCGGGTTGAGCTTTGTCGCTTTAATGCTATCGATATACTCATTCTCCACCAGCATCTTTGCAATGACCTGTTTCAACTTCGTAACTGTGGAATCGCTCCATGTTGCCACCCGGTCATCCTGCTCCTGCAAGCGCAGAAAATAGCTGTTCAAGTCTATTTTACCGAAAGTAGTGTCCGATAATCTGTACTTCTCACCGATGACTGTAATCATAAAATCCCAAATCAATCGGTACTGTTTCATCATGGCGTACAGACATATCTGCTTTGCCACATCAGACGGTTGTGTTGCGATTGCCTCCACCAGAGAATTATCTTCAAGTGCATCCAGTCTTCTCAGGCAGGAAAGTGCCATCTTTCTCACCGACTTTTCTGTCGGATATTGAAATAAATTATCTGAAACGATACGTTCTACTACTTCTTCATGGTTACATCCTTCGTGAATCAACTTGGCAGTAGTTCGCACTTCATAAAATAAAAATTGTTCTCTTGTTATGGCAGCATTATATGGGCTTGCTGCCTGTAGAGCTGCTTTGTTATTTCGCTCCATCCAAATCCTCCTAACGAATTTTAATCTTCGTTATTCTTAGTTTCTTCATCTGGCAAAGTTTCTAAAATATCACTAATCTGACAATTCAATGCCGTACATATTCTCAAAAGCACATCTGTGGTAATATTGTCTCCCTTACCCAGCTTTGCCATTGATGCAGTACTGATTCCACTAAGTTCTCTCAGTTCTTTTTTATTCATGCCCCTATCAATAAGCATTTTCCATAACGGGTTATAACTGATACGCATCTGGTACCTCCATTTATTATGACTCTTCAATCACACCGGTTTCTGTAGCAATTTGTTTCTCTCTTGCTGCTTTCTTTGCCCACGACCATCCTAATAATTCTCCTCCGTTTTCATGAAGTTCAATAATCTTAGTCGAATGGACAATGTCACGTGTCACATCATAAAATGTATCTTCTTTATCAAATGCAATAAAAATCTGCTTTTCACTCTGGTTGTATAGCTCCATGATTTTATCTATCGGCAAGTCTGCAATATTTTTAAAAATATTAGAGTCATGTGCTATAACCGGTAGCTCCGTGAGCTGTAAGAGTGCAAGGTCAAAAATAATTAATCCCTTGAAGTTCATACCTGCTCCGGTGTCGTCTTCTGTCCAAAATTCATAAGTTGGCTTTCCACTTCTGGAATTTCCAAATTTTATAGCAGGCGTACAGATGGGTCAATAAATGTCACTTCATAATTTGCTCCGAGCTGTCCTCCTACATTCACAAATAACGGTGTGCTGCAGCCATCATTCGGACAAACACTGTGTTCTTCCGCCACAAGAAGAGTTCCATATTGCTCTTTGACAGACGGCGAAATTGTTGCATCAACTGTTGTTTCTTGAGACTGAGGAACAAGTTCTGTTGTTTTCTTACGCTTGCGCTTTATTGTTGCTGCATTACAAATAATTTCTTTAAATCTCTCTGCAATTTTATTTTTGAAGTTTTCGTTGTCGATTCCGGGACATTCATCGGCAAATGCCACGCATAAACCTTTAATAGTATCGTCCGTCTTTGTATCGATAAATTCTTCAAAATACTGAGAGTCCAAGTCCTTATTTATTTTCTTCGCCAAAGTGGTAATGTTGTGCTCTCCGTAAAAATAACCACGCAGCGTCCCAGGCACATGTCATGTAACAAAGTGCCACCATTGGGATTGAGATAAATTTTCTTAAAAAGTGTCCTCGTAAATTCTTCCGGCGACAGGTCTCCTTGAAAATACGTTTCTATTTTTTTGAGCAAACACTTCGAATTCAGCTTTTGCCAATCCCAAACACCTTCATTTTGAATCAAGCGTGTACAACTGTATATAAGCATGTACAGCGTTGTTCGGTAAAAAATGCACTTTCCTATATACTTAAGTCATAGGAAGTGAAAAACGCATCTGAATATAGATACACACTTTAATAAGTATATCACAGAGCTTTTCGTTTGTCAAATTTGTGTTTGCCATCGCAAATTTTTGTTCAGCGATACAGCAACATAATTTCACTCATTCATTTCCTATATTAATCACTTCAGCGGTTTGCGCAGACAGCTTTCCAGTGCTGACGCGACTTTTCAATTAAATATATTGCTCCCGGCAACCGGAAATCCAGGTGGCACACATGAGATGGAGATTTCTCCTGACCGTGGTATCACTATACCCTTTTGCCGGTAGCATCAAGGAACCTCCATCTCGGATTGACAAGATGGAGGTTTTTATATGTCAAACAATGCAAATCAGAGTAAACGGCATCGTATGATTATTACCAAATCCATCAGCCGATTTGCACGAAATACGCTTGACTGTCTTAAATACATACGTCAGCTTAAAGAACGTAATTATCAACCTGCAAAATAATATTCTCTATATTGGAACATCTCCCGATTATCAGTGGTTATTTGGTCAGATGATTCAGGAATTGCAGCTTTGCAGACCACGGTATGATGAATTGATTTCTTTGCAGCTGCGAAATATTTTTGTTTTGATAAGCCGTGCAATCATAAGTGCAAAGAAATTCAGCAGCACCAGTGAAAAAGAAGTTGCTTTTGCGATGCACTATTTTCGTAAGAATTACAACACAGAAATCAGCATTGAGGAGTACTCCGAATCCAGAGGGCTTAGCAACTGTTGGTTTATTCAGTGCTTTAAAGAAATCACAGGTTCCAGTCCGCTGCAATATATCTTAAAGCTGCGAATCTCCAACGCACAAAGTTTGTTAGAAAATACGTACTACACCATTACTGAAATTGCAAATATGGTTGGATACACCAATTCGCTTTATTTCAGCAGACTGTTTCATAAATACATTGGTATGTCACCAAAAGAATATCGAAAAGTAAAACTCAAAGAAAATCTCAGGGAGTAAAAAACAAAACTCGTTTGGCTAAAGCTAAACCAAACGAGTGATGTTGATTTTTGATAAGAAATAAGGAATGGCTACATTATATCACAACACTTGCAGGCAAGACGGGTATTAACCCAATACTACTTGTTTTTAATCCGGAGCAGACTAACAAAGTAATTGTAGAATTTATCAATGTATTAGATACTCACGGGCTCTATGATAATAAAGGCATATGGAAAGCTATACAAAATGCCTTGCGGTTGAACGTTCGGCAGTCGACAATCTTTGATAAGTTCAAGAAGGACCGCACCTTTATATCGGTGCGGTTTCAGACTGTCGATAAACCTATATAATTTTTGAAAATGGGGTCGCAGGGGCGTAGCCCCCGACAGGGTCTAGGGGCGGTAGCCCCAGTAAAATCCCCCTTTCCCGGGGAAAGGGGGCAGGGGGATAGGGGTAGTGAGTTAGAAGTTTGTTTCAAAAACATACTTTTTCTA
>OOCB01004343.1_pt1 | contig 12114 bp, 3 predicted proteins | sample 1671351 | NCBI WGS metagenome assembly OOCB01 (sample SAMN06348148, study PRJEB24527) | human gut metagenome | biome: human gut; feature: ankylosing spondylitis patient; material: feces | host: Homo sapiens | place: China | collected 2015-10
CATAGCGACCTCCAGGGGTATGCGGCTGTGGGCAAAATGCCTCTGTTGCTTTTTTATTTAACGCTCATTAAAATACTCGGGTGACCGTTTCTGTCAAGCGGTTTTTGATGCCAAGCGATGAAGGAGTTTGCAATGGGAAGGCCACCATCCTATGATCATACGATGTTACTGCGTGAAATCATTGATTGCCTATGGGAGCGCGGGTACGCGGCGACGCCCATCAGCGTCATCGTCCAGGAGACGGGAGTCAACGCGGCAAGCCTCTATGCCCGGTTCGGCAGCAAAAAAGGGATCATGCTTGCGGCGCTGGACTTGTATGCTAAGGAGACAATCGACGCGCTTGAAGCCTTGCTGGCCGCGACGCAACCGGGAGCCGGACAAGTACGTGCCATCTTGGAACATGCCATGGGCAGTTTTGAGGACCCGCGTGCGCGAGGGTGCTTTCTGGTAAACACCGTCACCAACATTTCGACGGATACGCCGGATTTCGCAATGGCGGTAGCGGATTATATGGAGCAGATACGCGGCAGAATCAAGGACGCGCTCAAGCGTGCGCCGGGCTTGCGGCCAGAGGTGACGCCGGAAGATGCGGCACTGTACGTGCAAGTGCAGGTTTGGGGCCTCAAAGTCATGGCCCGGATGCGCCCTGACAAAGCCGCTGGAAAGGTTGTTGTCAGGCAGACGCTGACAGCGTTGTTTACGGATGAAGCCGTAGCCTCCCTAGAGGCATAAGACGCTCCGCCAGCCTGCAGAATACGGAAAAATTTGATTGAAATAATTTATTTTTTACTCTTTTGGCAAAAGAAATTTTGGGAAGAAGGCACGAATGTTCATATATTCGTGCCTTCTCGTTTTATAGAGTCTTTATCGTCTTATTTAACGTGCATCACTTGTTTTTATAAACTGGTTTTGTCTTTATAACATGTTTTTTGTTTTAATAAGATTTTCATACCTCTTCACTTTTGTTGAGCCGAATCTTGTAAAGAAAAATATGCGGGTATATAATGTAGTTACTGTCAGCGGAATAGGGGAAGGGAGGCCAAAATGAAGATTATCCGGTGTTGCCGGTCCGGCTCTCTCTCTCTCTCTCTCTCTCTCTCTCTCTCTCTCTCTCTCTCTCTCTCGTAGTGTATTCGGTTCCGCTCGGTGAAAGCCCGCGCCTCTCGGCGTGGGCTTTTTTCATCGGGAAATAACTACATCTTTAACGCCGTAAGTTTCAAATTCATCCTGAGGAGGATGTAATCATGACCTTATCGAGAGGAGCTATCGGGAACCTGGTCAACAGGTACCGTGCCGTCCTGCGGAAGTGTCGCATGATGAACGTATTCGGGTCATTAGCAGTGGCCGGCATGCTTGTCGCGGGAAACGCGGGGTTTGCCGGCGCGGAGGAATTATCAGGCGACATTTCCCCGATATCTTTATCAGGAGATACCCGAAATATTATTGGGGTTGGGGATATAAGTCTCCGGTCGACCGAGCCTGCGCTGCGGTATCTCATCAATGTGTCGGGGCAAGGGCAACTTGATATTTCCATGTCCAACGGCAGTCCGATGGCTGTTGGAAATGCTGATGGGATCTATTTAAAGGATTATTCTGACTATGATCAATACGAGTCGGCTTTCCATGTAGCTGGTTCGGGAAGTTCCGGTTCTTTTGTGGGGACAGGAACCTTCTCAATGGTGGGCGGCGGAAAGCTGTTGGGCGTGTGCGCTTTTTTGAGTGAAAGTAAAGGAACGCTGACTCTTTCTGGGGATATTACTGGTGAAGCCGAAGCCGTGATGAACGGCTCCAATGGGTATGCCTCATTTGTTGCTGCAGCGGCAGGGGGAAATCTGGTTTTTGGAGGGGACAGGACGACATTACGGGCGAAAGCTTCTACAGGGAACAATGCCAATGGGGCCTTCGTCAAGTATGGAGGTATGATTGACTTTGCCAGTAAGTCCGTATTGATTGAATCAAAAAATACGGATTCCAACAGCGTGGGTATCAACTGTGCTGATGGTACGGTCAAAACAAGTGCTGATACGGATCTGGATATCGTGGTGGAGGGAAACAAGGCTACAACGGGTATCCAGCTTACGGCGAGTTCCTCCGATGTGCAGCTTGCCGGGAATCTTGATCTGACGGCAACGCAGACAGGGCAAGATTCTTTTGCTTCAGTACTTGGTATATCAAATGACTCAGGCAAAATGGTCGTCTCTGGCCCTACCTCGTTACGTTTGGTTACCAATGCCCCCTTTGATGCCAAGGGTATTACCGCTTCCGGCAAAGCTGATATGAGCTTTCTTGGGGATGTCGAGATTGCGGTTAGGGGTAGCGCATCCGGTAGTGCTCTTTATACGACCTACCGTTATGATTATTCGACTCAAGCCGGTATCTGCCCGGTTATCTCCCTAGGTACCGACGGGAAGGCCGTAACGCTGAATTCTTCAGGTTATGGCATAAATAATCAGGGAGGAAGCGTTTCCCTCACGGGACAGCGAATCAATATAACGGGAAGCACGGGCGTCTTTGTTGAGGGGGGCGGCAATGAGAATGTTTTCGCAGACGTCCGGTTTGATGGGCCTACGACTATAAATGCGGACAAGGCGATTGTCACGAGTATCAAGGCCGGAGAGCAGGTCGGCGCTTCCGTGACCTTTGCCTATAACCCTACGCCGATCAATGTCCCCGTCACGAAGGAAAGCGCGGATTCAAAGGTGAGGGGGAGTGTTACCGGTTCCTCCGGTACAATCAACAAGGAGAACGCAGGTTCTCTTGCATTCTATGGCGATATTTCCAATTTTAGCGGAGTGTTTAATCAAAAGGGCGGAACGACGTTCTTGAGTGAAGGTGCAGCCGGGTATTTTGGCAAGGCGCAGTTAGCCGTGACGGGTGGCGCACTTGTCGCTCCTACCTTGTCCTTCCAAAAGACAGGCAAGCTTACTCTTGCGGGCGGTACGCTGGAAACGGGAACGGGACAGATCTTTACGAGCGCTTTGAACGTGGACGGGGATATGAAGGACCCCGGCGCGGTGAAGCTGAGCGACAGCAATTGGAAGTTTGACTCAGGGGTGATCGCGTTTGATGACGCCAAGTACAACATTGTATACGCCCAGACAGCGGCCGGTCTGCTGGGGGCTGGTAATGTTGCGGCGGACAATGTGTCCGGCTCGGGCTCCGCAAAGGAGATCACGTTCACCGGAACGCTTGTCGAGTTGCCCCCTGGAGATCCTGACAGCTTTGAAACGCTGCAAAAGGCCGTTTTGGATACCGGAATCGACAGCATCAAGCTGGGAAGCGATATCGTTTTATCCAAGCGCTTGCAGGGAACCACACCCGTCGCTCGCTCATTGGCCATCGACGGCAACGGGCACACGATAAGCGGAGCCTACCCGGGCCTGTGGTTCAAGGGGATGGATTCCGGGACTGTTTCCATCCAGAATATTGCCTTTGACGGCTTGAAGACGTCTTCTGGCGACAGATACGAAGGGCCCGTGTCCTTCGGCCCGGCCATTTTCTTTGATATGGGGTACTTTGCCGATAACTGGAAGAGTACCGCAAAGCTGATTATCGGTGACGGCGTCCAATTCAGGAATACGGAAAGCGTAGGTGACGGCGCCGGCGGAGCCGTCAGGACCGCGCACGGCATTGTGGAAATAGGAAACAACGTCGGTTTCATCAACTGTACGGGAGGTTCTGGAGGCGGTCTCTACAGCGAATCGTTTACCACGATCGGCGACAACGTTGTCTTTGAAGGCAACAAGGGCCGCAGAGGCGGCGCGCTGAATGTGGTTGACGATTATGGAGGCTACCTCACTGATCCCGACTATGCGTCCGGCGCGCGCCGCGTAAAGTATGTACACATCGGGAAGAACGCCCTTTTCAAGAACAACAGCGTTGAATTGCTGGGTTCCGGAGGGAACGGCGGGGCCATCGAAGTGCAGTCGGGAGAGCTGAGTATCGATGACGGCGCCACGTTTACGGGAAATACCTCCAAGTCCACAGGCGGCGCCATAGCCGTATGCGATTGGAGCCCCCAACTGCCCGCCAAGGCGGTATTGGGATCCGCGGCGTTCACTCAAAACAGCGCGGGAAGCTATGGCGGAGCGATCATCAACGAAGGCGACGCGCGCTTCAACGGTCCTGTCTCGTTTGTTGAGAACACGGCCGGCAAGATCGGGGGTGCCGTTTGCAACCTGAATACGCTGAATATGGCGGCGGAATCCACGTTTTCCAAGAATACGGCTGGAGTGGGCGGAGGGCTTTATAACGAAGGGATTGCTTCTCTGGGCAAGGCTTCCTTTATTGAAAACGCCGCTGCCGACGGTGGCGGAGCCGTATTCAACGTGCACCAGCTGACGTTTGCCGACGGAGCCGTTTTCTCCGGGAACAGCGCGACGGACGGCGGCGCCGTTTATAACGATTTCTCCGAGGATAAGGACGGCAACGCCGTGAGTGTGGGTTCCCTCGCATTCAACGGCGGAGCGCGCTTCACCGGCAATACGGCCGGCGGGCTTGGCGGAGCCATCTACAACACCCGTTCCATTACCCTCAATCCCGGCGCGGGGCAGGAGATCGTGTTCAGCGGGAATACGGACTCCACGGGCTCGAACGCGATCTTCATGGGCGACGGTTCCAGTCTGGACATCACGGGAGACGGCAAGGTCGTCTTTAATAATGCGCTGTCGTCTCAAAGCGCAACGCCGGCCCTGAAGAAGACGGGGAGCGGTACATTGCTGTTCAATGCCTCGATGGATGGTTTTCTGGGAACGGCTGCCTTTGAGGACGGGCGCACGGAAATTGCTCAGAAGTGGCTCATCAAGAATACGGTGACCATTACGGGCGGCAGATTGAAGATGCCTGCGTTTTCCTTTGTTGCCCAAGGTGAAGGGAACAATGTCGCTGGCGGCAAGCTGATCCTTGCTGGTGGCATCCTGGAGACCGGAACGGGACAGATCTTTATAAACGGATTGAACGCGGAGGGGGATAACAAGGATCCCGGTGCCGTAAAGCTGAGCGGAGACAATTGGAGCTTTGATTCTGGACTGATAGCGTTCAATGACGCTCTGTACAACCTTACGTACGCTCAGGCAGCGGCTGATTCATTGGGAGCGAACAACGTAGAAGCGGGTGAGGGGGCTGGCTCCACCTCCGCGAAGGAGATCACATTCATCGGAACGGGGTATGTAGATCCTGTCCCAGATCCGGTTCCCCCTGTGGAGCCTGACCCAGATCCGGTTCCTCCTGTAGATCCTGTCCCAGATCCGGTTCCCCCTGTGGAGCCTGACCCGACTCCCCCCGCTCCTGAACCGAAGCCCGATGAAGATCGCACGGGAAAGGTCTCCGTTGACGAATTGAACAACAACCACGCCAACAACATTGTTCTTGGCAATGTGACCATCACTACCGGCACAAGTTCGGATTCGGGCAAGGATTTCGTTGTCGGCGCGAGTGCGAAGGACGACAAGACGGACTCGATAAGCGGCAGCATTGGTGGGAAGAACATCGATCTCGGTTCCTCCGGTCGGAATATCTCCGTAGTGGGCGGCCATTATCTGACATTGGTTGGAGGTTCCTCCGATACGCCTTTGGTCACGGCAGGGGGAAATCCCGTCAATGTTCATGTAGGAGGTACTGGGGAAGGGGCATCCGGTGTGCTGAACCTCGGCACGCCGGTCATGGATTCCGGCGGCACGCTCTCGGGAAATATAGAAATCGCCGCGGCGAGCACCGTCAATGTCCGTGCGGGAACGCACGTCATCACGGGTGAAGCCAATGAAATCACCGGCACGGCGGACGTCGCCGGGATGAACAACAACGGCGGCACGATCAACATTGCCGAGGGGGCACATCTCCAATCGACGATACGTCAGGCCGATGGGCAGACGAATGTTTCCGGCAAGCTGACTTCCGCTTCTGTCGAGCTTTCCGGAGGTGCCCTGAATGTCTCCGGCGCTGTGGATTCTTCGTCCGTCACAGCCTCCAAGGGAGATATCAAGGTTGCGGGAACGCTGGCGGCGGACGTCTTGACCACATCTTCCGATGTCCAGCTCAACATCGGCGATCAAGGGAGCGCCGGTAGAGTGGTCGCCCGTCAGGCTCAGTTGCAGGGCGGCAGGGTATTCCTTGATCCCGCGTGGAAGGGCAATGATGCATTGGCTGATGCGTCGCACGGCGTCTTCACCTTTGTGAACAATGAAATAGACGGGTTGCTCACGGCGGGGCAGAATTCCCTGCTCGTGTTGGGTGACACGGATACCGGTTGGGCGCTGGACGCGTTCGGCAGATCCAGCCTCCAGTGGGGACAGAACGGCGTAACCGCCGCGCTGGCTATCCGGAAGCCGCAGACGTTGAACGGTACGCTAGGCGCGGTGATGGTGGACGGAACCAAGACCAGCGCTCCGGTATTGACTCCGAATACGGCGACTTTCGCTGACGGTTCTTTGCTGCTCGTTGACGGGAGCGGTCTCAACGGCGCTGCGGCGTTGACGTCCCAGGTCGGGACGCTGAATGTGGATGCGGGCGCCAAGCTGCTTATCGACAACATCACGCAGGGCGAATACGCGATTACGTCCGGATTCTCGGTCAGCAACGTGCAGGGCTGGAACGGAGACAACCTTTCCACGCCGGATAATCTCATTGGGCTTGTGCTGGGCAAGGATGCCGACGGTTCGATGAAGGTACAGGCCACAGCCCGGCGCTCGTCCGATGTTTTCCGGGGGCTTTCCCTCGTCAACACGATGGATGCCATCTGGGGCAAGGGGCTGAACGACACCGAAAGCGGCAACATGGGCATCCGGTTCCTCTCTCGGGCGGTGAATGAAAACCATCTGCCCAAGGCGGACACGGTGCATACTGTTGACGGCGCGGCGCAGATCGCCGTGGCCGGAGGCGTGCAGGGTATGGCCGTCGCGGCGGCGGATGCCCCGGTTCGGGCGATTCAGGATCACGCGTCGCTTTCACATATGACCACCACGCGTGAAGGGGCCATTCGTAAGGACGGATTGAACCTCTGGATCAATGCCCTGTATGGAGCGGAACACGCGCGCAATTTGGGCGCGGGCTCTCTTGATGGCGGCTATAATGCCGATTTCGGCGGCATCGTCTTTGGCGGCGACTACGCGTTCGGCGATTTCCGGGTCGGCATGGCCCTGAACGCCGGAAGCGGTACGGCCCGTTCCCGTGGGGATTTCAACGCGACCAAGAATGATTTCGATTTCTGGGGCATGAACCTGTACGGGAGCTGGTCGCGGGATCAGTTCAATATCGTGGGCGATCTCGGTTATTCCGCCAACAAGAACGAGGTGAAGCAGGATCTGTCCACAACCATGCAGCTCGGCCAGCTCAGGGCCGATGTGGATACGGGCGTGCTGACGGCGGGTCTGCGCGGCGAATACCGGTTCGAAACGGATTGGGCCGATGTGACGCCGCATGTCGGGGTACGATACTACAACCTGCGGACGGATGGGTTCACATCTCGGATCGACGATCACGACGTGTTCCGCGTGGGACGCGATACGCAGGAGATCTGGACATTCCCGATCGGCGTGAGCTTCAGCCGCGACTTTGAAACGTCGTCCGGCTGGAAGGTGAAGCCGAGGGCCGACCTTTCCGTAGTGCCCGCTGCGGGTGATCTCAAGGCAAAGACCAAGGTCCGGGTGCCGGGCGTCGCGGCTTCCGATACGATCAAGGCCCGGATGATGGACAGCGTATCTTTTGACGGCACGCTCGGGCTTGAGGTGCAGAAGGACAACATCTCGTTCGGCCTCGACTACGGCATCCGCGCTTCGGAGCATAAGGCGGGACATGGCGTGAACGTGAGCTTCACCTACAAGTTCTAACCTCCCAATCAGAAACAGAAAGCCCGGCGGTCGGAGAATATTCCGGTCGCCGGGCTTTCTGTTTCGGTGAGTGGGGGGAAGGAGGAACCTCCCGGCCTTTGGGAAGCCGGGAGGCCCGCTTTTGGGGGAGGAGGGAGAATCAGAAGCGTCCGCGCAGGGCCTTTTCCATCCGGTCCATGGCGATGCTCAGGTTTTCATACGAATTGGCGTAGGAGATGCGGAGGTGCTCTTCATCCCACGGCACGATGGCAAGCCCCGCGTCAAGCAGAAATTCGGCGGCCTGCATGGGCGTTCCCAGACCGGGGATGCTTACCATGATGTAAAACGCTCCCTTGGGGCGCACGAAGGAAACGCCGGGCATGGCGGCCAGCCGGTCGAGCAGCATGAGCCGCCTGCGATCCAGTTCTTTTACCATATCCGCAATGTGTCCCTGCGGGCCGCGCAAAGCGGCGACGGCCCCCCACTGCGCATAGGTGCAGGGGCACATGGCGGAATACTGATGCGCGCAATAGATGGGGGCTATGAGCCGTTCCGGACCCGCCGCGTACCCGATGCGCGAGCCTGTCATGGCATAGGCTTTGGAAAAGCCGTTCAGGACGACGGTACGTTCGCGCATACCGGGCAAAGAGGCGATGCTGATGTGTTCCTCGCCGTCAAAGATGATCTTCTCATTGATTTCGTCGCTGACGACGATGAGATCATGCTTGATCGCCAGATCCGCGATGCCTTGCAGCGTTTCGCGCGGATAAACCGTTCCTGTGGGGTTTTGGGGTGAGTTGATGAGGATGAGCTTGGTCTTCGGGGTGATATGACGCTCCAGAACATCGGGTTCGGGCTGGAAGCCCTTGGCCTGTTCCGTGGGCACGAATACCGGGACGCCGCTCGCCATGTGTACGCAACTGCCGTAGCTCAGAAACGCGGGGGCGGGTATGAGCGCCTCGTCGCCGGGATTGAGCAGGGCGGCCATGCTCAGGTGCAGCGCTTCGGAGACGCCCGCCGTGATGACGATTTCGGTTTCCGGGGCGTAGCCGAGCCCGTTTTCGTCTTTCAGCTTGCGGGCCACTTCCTGCCGCAGTTCAAGGAGGCCGTAATTGGAGGTGTAGTGAACCTGCCCGTCGTCGACGGCCTTCTTGACGGCTTCGTTGATGTGCGGCGCGGGGAGGAAGTCCGGGCGGCCCATGACCATGTTGATGATGTCCTGCCCGGCGCGCTGTCGGGCTTCCGCCGCGTCGAAAAAGGCGCAGAGGCTGGAAAAGGGGATGTGTTCCGTGCGAAGTGCGAGTTGCATTGCGGTCTCCTTGAAGCGTGAGGAAGGGCTAGGCCGTCTGCCGGAATCCGGCGGGACAGTAGTAGCGTTGCAGACAGTAGACGATGATGAAGAGGCCGATGCCCGCGAAGTCCCAGATATGGCCGGGAATGAACAGCAGGAGCGCGCCGCCCAGCAGCAGGAGGCGTTCGAGCAGCGTGGTCCGGCGCATCAGGTAGTTCTCCCAGACCGCCGCGAAAGCGATGAGGCCGAGCATGACGGTAACGAAGGTGAGCGCGATGTCGAACAGGCTCGACTGAAGCAGCAGCGCGGGGCGGTAGTAGAAGAGAATGGGAAGGATATACAACGCCTTTGCGTATTTGAAGGCCGTAAACATGGTCTTCATGGGGTCGGCGTTGGCGATGCCCGCGCCCACGATGGAGGCGAGGCCCACCGGAGGCGTGATTTCCGAGTCGATGCTGAACCACATCATGATGAAGTGGGCGGTCATCAGCGGAAAGCCCATATCCGCCAGCGCGGGGCCTACGGCAATGGCGGTGACGATGTAGGCCGGTCCGCTGGCAAGGCCCATGCCGAGGATCATGGAAATGAGGCCCACGAGCAGGATGGCGACGAGAGGGCTGCCGTTGGCGAGGGTCGTGAACAGCCACGAGAGCTTGAGCCCGACACCCGTCAGGCCGACGAGCGAGAGGATGATGCCGATGCAACCCACGAGGCTGCCGATGCCGAGCGAGTAGCGCCCGCCGAGCACCATCGCTTCATACAGCATCTTGAAGTCGACCTTACGGCTCTTGATGCTGTGGATCACGATGAGGGTGATGATCCCGCCGAGCGCGGACATGCCCGGCGAATACCCGAAGGCCATGATCACGATGATGACCATGATGGCGACGAAGAAGTGCCACCCCTCGCTGCAGACGGTCCGGGCGGAGGGGATGTGATGATCCTTCATTTGCCCGATGTTGTGCTTTTTGGCTTCAAAATGGATGAAGGCCATCAGCGTGATGTAATACAGGATGATCGGGCCGGTGGCGACGGTCACGATGGTAAGGTAGGGGATCTGGGTGAATTCGGCCATAAGGAAGGCCACGGCGCCCATGATGGGGGGCATGATCTGCCCGCCCGTGGAGGCGGCGGCTTCGATGGCGCCCGCCACATGAGGCCGGTAGCCGACCTTCTTCATCATAGGGATGGTCAGCACGCCGGTGGAAGAGACGTTGGCCACGGCGCTGCCGGAGATGGAGCCGAGGAGCGCGCTGCCGATGACGGCGGCCTTGGCCGGTCCGCCCACGGTATTGCGGGTGAGCGCGAAGGCCAGACGGATGAAGAAATCCCCGGCTCCGGACTTTTCCAGAAAAGCGCCCATGAGGATGAACGGGGCCACGTACTGGATCATCATCTTGGCGGAAAGCCCGTAGTAGCCTTCCATGCCCGCATAGACCTGCGTGACCACCGCTTCGAGATCGAAGCCGCCGTGCCCGAAGTGCCCGGGGATGACGAATCCGTACAGCGAATAGAGGATGAGGACGATGGACACCAGCGTCAGCGACCAGCCGATGACCCTGCGCCCGACCTCAAGGCCGAGGAACAGCATCAGGCAGCCGAAGAAGATATCCATTTCCGTCAACATGCCCAGCCGCATGAAGCGATCCAGATATTCCCAGATGGCGTAGGCCGAACCGGCGATGCTGCCGATGATGAGTAGCCAGTCCACAAGGGAGACGTGGTTGACCTTCGGCTTTTTTTCGAAGGGGTAAATGACCAGCGTCATACAGAAGACGGTCATGATGTAGAGGCCGTGCTTCCACATCACGTCGGCGCTGACGTAGACGGTCCAATAGATTATAAGCGCGGATATGGACGCAAGGCAGATATTGACGATCCGTTCCGGGGTGCCGGTAAAGACGCGTTCCTTTTCCTTGCCTTCTTCGGCAATAAGCGGCTCATGGAGAGGCGTTTCGTTCATGGTATTCCTCGGCAGGCTTTCCGTAAGGGAAGGGGGAAGGCGCCTCCGAGGCTCCCCGGAGGCGCCGAACGAATGTAAATCAATCCTTGATGAGGCCTATTTCGCGGAAATAACGTTCCGCGCCGGGATGCAGGGGGATGGGCTTGTAGCTGACGGCAAGGTTGGGGCTCATGCTCTTGAGCGCGGCGATGACGTTGCCCAGATAGTCGACGCCTTCCTGGCTGTAGACGGTCTTGACGATTTCATAGACAAGGTCGTCCGGCAGGTCGGCCCGGCAGGCGAACATGGCGCCCGTGCCTACGGTTTCGATGGGCTGGTCGATGCCGTTGTAGGCTCCCTTTTCGATGGTGGTAGGCAGGTATTGGGGGTACTTCTGCATCATGTCGGCGCGTGCTCCCGGCAGGAATTCGAGGATATGCACGGGACGCAGGATGGAGAGTTCGGAGATCTGCGGCGAGGGGATGGACGACAGTTCCACGGCGACGTCCACCTGTCCGGTCTTGACCGCTTCCATGGCTTCGCTGGCGGGCAGGAACAGCACCTTGCCGAAATCCTTCTTGGGATCAAGCCCATTGGCTTCGACCCAGCGGAAGAAGTCGAGATGCATGGTGCCGCCGGGAGCGCCCACGCTGAGGGTCTTGCCCTTGAGATCCTTGAAGGTGCGGATGCCCGAGGACTTGAGGGTGTAGGGCTGGGCGGCCTGCATGTACAGGATGCCCATGCCGCGCATGTTCCGATACTGCTTCTTGTAGGGGGCCTTGCCTTCCCACGCCAGTGGCGGGTCCTGCGTATTGAGCATGGCGAAATCGGCCTTGCCCTGCTCCAGCCTGTTGATGCTCTCCACGACGCCGGCGGCGGAGATCGCGGTAATGCTGATGCCGGGGATCTTTTGCGAGGCGAAACCCGCGATGCCGCTGCCTACGGCGAAAAAGCCTCCGCCCACGGAGCCGGTGGAGAAGGTGAGCTTGAGAGGCTCGGCCTGTGCCGTTCCGCCGCAGAAGGCGGTCAGGGCAACGATGAGAGCTGCCAGTGTACGCTTGAGCATGATGATCCTCCTG
>OOCB01004349.1_pt1 | contig 12099 bp, 8 predicted proteins | sample 1671351 | NCBI WGS metagenome assembly OOCB01 (sample SAMN06348148, study PRJEB24527) | human gut metagenome | biome: human gut; feature: ankylosing spondylitis patient; material: feces | host: Homo sapiens | place: China | collected 2015-10
CACTAAGACCCTTTTCTGTGCCGCGTGCGACTATGCCACGTTTTTCCGCACGCGGTTCCGAAGGATCCATATGTACCGTTGCATGTTCTCCCTTCTTGATGCCTATGATATTAATGTGAAAACGCTCCCGTACATTCAGATCTACCAGATTTTTTCCACTCCAGGATACCGGCATGGAAAACTCCGCCATACTGAACTCCGCTGAAAGCTCAAACACATCCAAATACCCGCCGGACATAAGATTTCTGGCAACTCGCAGTCCCATGGACTGTTCCGGATAAATGATCTTATCTGCACCAATTTTGTCAAGTATACGTCCATGAAGAGAATTCATACTTTTTGCAACTACAAAGGGCACTCCCAGATCCTTGGCCTGCATGGTCGCGGAAATACTGGCTTCCAGATTTTCGGCAACCGCGATAATGGCTACATCCACATTCTGAACTCCCAGAGCCTTCAGGATTCCCGGTTCACGGACATCTGCTTTTACCGCATAGGTTACTTTTTCGGAAATCTCTTCGATATTTTCTTCTTTGTCATCAATGGCAAGGACATCGCAGTCTGACTCTGCCAGCGTCACCGCCAGAGTCATTCCAAACTGTCCAAGCCCGATCACGGCAAAAGATTTATTTTTCATTCTATTCTCCTGTTTAACCAATCATGATATCTTCTTCACCGAGATGCGTTGTGCTTCCCGGCCTGTTGCGTACACGCATCACAACTGCTGTTCCAAGTGTCAGCGGTCCGATACGTCCCAGATACATGGTAAGGATCACGATCCACTTGCCTGCCACATTCAGCTGAGGTGTCAGTCCTCTGGAAAGTCCTACTGTAGCCCCCGCAGAAGTGATCTCATATAAGACATCTGCCAGATCCACTCCCGGCATTACTGCGGACAAAAGCACCGTCATGGTAAAAAGGATCAGCACACTGGTTCCTGCAACAACCATGGCAGAACGGAGATAGCTCTCACGAATCCTGCGGCCGTATACCTCTACATCCTTTTTTCCCTGAAGATATGCTGCAATGGAAAGGATCAGAACCGCAATGGTAGTAGTCTTCACACCACCGGCAGTGCCCATGGGTGATCCTCCGATAAACATCCACAGCAGGGAAATGATCACGGTAGGTGTGGACAAAAGTGACTGATCCATGGTATAAAATCCCGCCGTACGTGTTGTCACTGACTGGAAAAAGGATGCCATGAGCTTTGTTCCCAGTGGTGCCCCCTTCAGCGTGGAAGGGTTTCCGGATTCAAAGATAAATACCAGAAATGCTCCTGAAAATACCAGGATCCCGGTCATCGTAAGGACCAGCTTGCTCTGAAGCCGCAGTACACGAAAAACTCTGGATGGGGAGAGCTCTTTTCTCAGAACCTTGCGGAATTTATCCCACAGATCCCACCAGACGATAAATCCAAGACCTGACACAATGATCAGGCCAATCGTAGTGATATTGACCAGCGGATTGCTCACATATACCGAAAGGCTTGTTTCCCCGAAAAGATCGATCCCAGCGTTGCAGAATGCAGATACCGCCAGAAATATGGCATGCACCAGACCTTTTTTTATTCCAAATTCCGGTACAAAGCAAAACGCATACAGGACCGCACCGATTCCTTCTGCAAGAAACACGCATTTCACCACACTGCGGACTACAGCCACGACTCCACCCATTTCATCCAGGTTATAGGATTCCTTGATGATCCGTCGGTTTTTCAGGGAAATTTTCCGCCGGAGGCTGATGAATATCATATTCGCCAGTGCGACCAGTCCGATCCCGCCGATCTGTATCAGGCACAGGATAACCGCTTTTCCAATGGGGCTCCACTGGACTGCCATAACAACTGTGGAAAGTACTGTCACACATACGCTGGTCGACGCTGTAAAAACAGCATCCGGGAAGGTAACAGCCTGCCCGGGTGCACTGCAGAACGGCATCCACAAAATAAGTCCACCTACAAAAATCACCCCCGCAAAGCCGAGGGCAATTATTTGTGACGTATTCAGTTTATGCAATCCGTCTGAAACTTTTTTTAAGTTCATAAATATCTTTATTTTCTGTAATTATGAGAAAGAGAATTGCAGACCTCCCACATGTAGGAATCTACATTCTTCTGCATTGCAAGAGCCTCATTGATGTCGAAATCAACAAACTCACCATGACGGTATCCAACCACACGGCTGCGTTTTCCGGCAACAAGAAGATCTACTGCAAGAGCACCCATCATGGACGCATATACACGGTCCTTACATGTAGGGCTTCCACCACGCTGCATGTGACCAAGGATCGTTGCACGTGTCTCGATACCTGTTGCAGCCTCGATACGCTTCGCCATAGCCTCTGAATGGCCGATACCCTCAGCATTTACGATGATATGGTGTTTCTTGCCTTTCTTACGGCTCTCTACGATATTGTCAATAAGCTTCTGCTCATCGTAATCATATTTCTCCGGGATCAGGATATCCTCAGCACCGTTTGCGATACCGCACCATACTGCAAGGTATCCGGCGTTACGTCCCATAACCTCGATGATACTGCATCTCTCATGGGATGTGGATGTATCACGTACCTTGTCAATAGCTTCCATAGCTGTATTTACAGCAGTATCGAAACCGATTGTGTACTCGGTACATGCAATATCAAGGTCAATAGTTCCCGGCAGGCCAATGGTATTGATTCCAAGGTTCGCAAGCTTCTGAGCACCTGCGAAGGATCCGTCTCCACCGATAACAACAAGACCGTCGATTCCATGCTTTCTGCAGATCTCTGCAGCCTGCTGCTGTCCTTCCTCTGTTCTCATCTCTGCACATCTGGCAGTATAAAGAATTGTTCCGCCTCGCTCAATCGTATCGGAAACGTCCTTTGCTGTCATATCTCTGATCTCTTCATTTAAGAGACCGCTGTATCCTTTATAGATTCCCTTTACGTTCAGTCCGCTGCTTAATCCTCTTCTGACAACAGCACGGATTGCAGCATTCATTCCAGGTGCGTCACCGCCACTGGTCAAAACGCCGATCGTTTTGATTTTGTTCTCTGCCATATTGTTATCCTCCATCTTATGAAACAACCTATTGTAATACACATATTCGGGTATAGTTTATAGCATTTTTATAAGTTTTTCAATACTCGCTCCCCAATTTTAACAATGGAACTTCCATATTTTTTACACATGCGCTCCAGCCAGGAATCCTCGATATGGACCTGATAAGCAGGGGGAAGTTTCTTCATTGCCTTGACATCTTTGAGATAAATAACCACCGTGCTGTTTCCTCTGGATTCCATCAGATCGTCTACCAGACCGGTCTCGGCTTTTGCGTACTCTTCCCGGCTTTCAAACTGGAGCCACAGTTCTCTTGGCATATCATCAAAAAGACGGACCTTTTCCAGGATCAGCTTGCTGGCTTTGTCGTCTTCTGCGGATACTCTTCCCTGAATAAAGAGCCGGGCATCTTCATTCAGGAACATCTGGCATTTTTCGTAATCACGTGGAAATACCACAACCTCCACGGTGCCTACCAGATCTTCCACTGTAAGGAACGCCATTACCTTATTATTCTTTGTATATTTTATGGTTTTATCCGTGATCATTCCACCCACGATCACTTTCTGGTTATCGTAAACCTCCGGTATCCCTGTTTCATCATCCGGCTGAAAATCAGAAGTTTTTGCAGAGATCATTTTTTCCATCATATTCCGGTAACGCTCCAGCGGATGACCGCTGAGATAGATGCCGAGAACTTCCTTCTCAAAGGTCAGTATCGTCTCCTTCGGATATTCTGCTGCCTGCGGCATACGGATCTCAAATTCCTTTTTATCTTCTTCAGGCGCAATATCAAAAAGACTCAGCTGTCCCGCCATGGTATGCTTCTTATCCTGGTTGATACTGTCTATGATCTGCGTATAAACCGTCATTTTCTGATTCCGGTTTCCCTCCAGGCAATCCAGCGCTCCGGCCTTGATCAGATTTTCCACAACTCTCTTGTTGATCTGGTCGATATTTCGCTCAATAAATGTTTTCAGGGAGGTATATTCTCCGTGCTCCTCACGCTCCCGCACAATCCCCTCGATTACCGGACGGCCGATACTCTTGATGGCAGAAAGTGCATAACGAATGGAACCATTGTCAACAGAAAAGCCATAAACACCATGATTGATATCCGGCGGAAGGATCCGGATCCCCATCTGGCGGCATACAGAAATATACTCGGCAACCTTGTTCGGCATTTCCACAACGGATGTCATCAGTGCAGCCATAAATTCTACCGGATAGTAATATTTGAGATATGCCGTCTGGTAGGAAACCACTGCATAAGCGGCAGCGTGAGACTTATTGAAGGCATTCTTTGCAAAATCTGTCATCTCATCGTAGATCTTGTTTGCGATCTCCTCGGAAATACCGTTGGCGATACATCCCGGTACTCCCTCTTCCACGTTTCCGTAAACGAAATTCTGGCGTTCTTTTGCCATAACAGAAGCTTTTTTCTTGGACATGGCACGGCGCACCAGGTCACTTCGTCCAAGGGTGTAGCCTGCAAGCTCACGGACGATCTGCATAACCTGCTCCTGGTATACGATACAGCCATAGGTCGGCTTCAGGATCGGCTCCATCTGCGGACAGTCATAACGGATGGTATCCGGACGGTTTTTTCCGCGGATGTACTGCGGAATGAAATCCATGGGACCCGGACGGTAAAGCGAAATTCCCGCGATCACGTCCTCAAGGCTCTGAGGCTTCAGCTCCTTCATGAAGCTTTTCATTCCGGCACTCTCCAGCTGGAACACACCGTCAGTACGTCCTGTTCCGAGAGAATCCAGTACCTTTTTGTCGTTGTAGTCGATCTTTTGCATATCCAGAAGCATACCGGTACTTTTTTCCACCATTTTCACAGCATTCTGGATAACCGTCAGGGTACGGAGACCCAGGAAATCCATTTTCAGAAGTCCCAGCTCTTCCAGTGTTGTCATGGTAAACTGCGTGACAATGGAACCATCCTGTGCTCTGGAAAGGGGTACGTATTCCGATACATCCTTCTGGCTGATCACAACACCTGCCGCATGCATGGAGGTATGCCTCGGAAGCCCCTCCAGACGTTTTGCCAGATCGATCAGACGATGGATATCGTCCTGTTCCTCGTAAGCCTTGCGAAACTCCGGATTCATTCCCAGTGCCTTGTCAATGGTGATATTCAGCTCCTGTGGAATCATCTTGGCGATGGTGTCCACCTGGGCATAAGGCATATCCAGAACACGGCCTACATCACGAATGACACCGCGGGCTGCCAGTGTACCGAAGGTAACGATCTGAACCACGCAGTCATCACCATATTTTCTTCTTACATAATCAATAACCTCCTGTCTCCGTTCGAAGCAAAAATCCACATCGATATCCGGCATGGATACTCGCTCCGGATTCAGGAAACGTTCAAAGAGCAGATCATACCGGATCGGGTCCAGCTGGGTGATCCCAAGTGTATAGGCAACCAGGCTTCCTGCGGCAGAGCCTCGTCCCGGACCGACCATGATATCGTTGTCCCTGGCATATTTGATAAAATCCCATACAATGAGAAAGTAATCTACATATCCCATGTTTTTGATCGTAGACAGCTCATAATCCAGGCGCTTTTTCAGCTCCTCTGTTACCGGATGATAACGCTGCTCAAGTCCCTCATGGCAAAGCTTGTTCAGATATTCCCAGGAGGTAAATCCGTCCGGCACATCATATTTCGGCAGCTTGGTCACACCAAATTCAATCTCCACATGACATCTCTCCGCGATCCTGTGCGTATTTTCCAGCGCTTCCAGCGCATATGGAAAAAGCCTCGCCATCTCCTCCGGCGATTTCACATAATACTGGCCACCCTCATAGCGCATTCTGTTCTCATCGCTGAGCTTTTTCTGAGTCTGCAGACAAAGAAGAACATCATGTGGTTCCGCATCCTCTGCCATAGTGTAATGCACATCATTGGTGGCAACCAAATCGATCCCCGTCTCTCTGTGCATACGGAGAAGCTGCTGGTTTACGGTCTGCTGCTCCGGGATCCCATGGTCCTGAAGCTCCAGAAAGAAATTTCCTTTTCCGAAAATATCCTGGTAACGTAATGCCGCGATCTTGGCATCCTCATACATTCCACGTGCAAGATATCTGGCGACCTCTCCCGCCAGGCAGGCACTTAAGGCAATGATACCCTCGTGATATTTTTCCAGAAGCTCCAGATCCACACGTGGCTTGTAATAAAACCCTTCCACGAATGCCTTGGATACAATTTTCATCAGGTTGCTGTATCCTTGATTATTCTCAGCCAGCAGGACCAGATGATAATAACGGTCATCCCCACTTCCCACTTCTCTGTCAAAACGGGAGCCCGGAGCCACATAAACCTCACATCCGAGGATCGGATTGATCCCGGCTTCTCTTGCAGCCCTGTAAAAATCGATCACACCATACATAACGCCATGATCGGTGATCGCCGCACTGTCCATACCCAGCTCTTTTACTCTGGCTACATATTCTTTGATCTTATTGGAGCCATCCAGAAGGCTGTATTCTGTATGGACATGTAAATGTGTAAACTCCAAATTTATTCTCCTTATCGTAAAAAACAGGGCTCCGGATCCTCCCCGCTCTGCACTTTTCTCTGAACGTGCCGGAGCGTGTCTGATCCGGAGCCGGTCAACACCTTGTTATTTTTTAATGTAGATCCTCTTGTCACGGATCTCTACTTTTCCTTCCTTCATCAGATGACCGACTGCACGCTTGAATGCGTTCTTACTGAGGCCAAACTCTCTCTTGATGACTTCCGGTGAGGCATGATCATCAAATGGCAGCACCCCTGCAAATTCCTCGATCACGCTGAATACGCTCTCTGCATCCTCATTGATCTGAATGTAAGCCTTCTGGCGGTCACTGACGTTCATCTTGCCATCCTCTTTCACCTCTGTGACACGAAGATCAAGAATAGCTCCCGGTCTGTACTTGCCTGTTGCCTCCCGTGCCGGGATCAGAGCGGAATATTTATCATCTACCGCAACAAAAACGCCGAAATTCCCACTGATCTCATAGACACGCCCCTTTACCGAATCTCCCGGTACATAAGGAGTTCTGGTGGAAAGATAATGATACACCTTCATGGTTGCACAGAGTCTGCTGCTCTTATCTACATAAAGAGCTACCAGGCACTCCTCGCCTTCACGGACCCGGTTGGTCTGCTCATGATACGGAAGAAGAAGATCCTTCTCCAGTCCCCAGTCAAGAAAAGCACCGATCCTGGTGACCTGTTTTACCTTAAGGACTGCGGTCTGTCCTACCTGAAGCATCGGCTCACGGGTAGTTGCGATCAGTCTGTCCTGGGAATCCTTATAGATGAATACTTCGATCTCATCACCTGCTTTGGTTCCTTCCGGTACCTGTTTGGACGTAAGAAGCACCCGCTCATTCTGAGGTGCGTTTCGGTCCTCTCCAAGATATATTCCGAAATCCACGGTTTTTACAACCAGTAATTTCTGTTTTTTACCTAATTCTATCATTCTTACTCCTGTTCCTTAAAACTATATATGATCATTTACTATTTGCTGTCTGTCCTGCATTATAACATAAGAGAATTATTATAGAAAGCACAAAAAAGGCAGCTTCGGAAATTTCTTTCCGTCACTACCTTTTATTTAACATTCATGGGGGAATCTGCCCCCACATTGGGTCAGTCTGTTATTCTGTTGGTTTCTCAACCGGCATCGGGTTCATCATTTTAATGACAAAAAGTACGATCAGCATCAGCACGATTCCCACCGGAAGAGCGATCCATGCTGTTTTTACAAAGCCTGCAACAATATAAGTTACAAAGGATACTGCTGCAGCCAGGATCGCATACGGAAGCTGTGTGGAAACGTGAGTCACATGATCACACTGTGCTCCTGCGGAAGCCATGATCGTTGTATCGGAGATCGGTGAGCAGTGGTCTCCGCAAACTGCACCTGCCATGCAGGCGGACATGGAAATGATCATCATCTCAGGACTGGATTTCTCAAATACCGCAACAACGATCGGGATCAGGATACCAAAGGTTCCCCAGGAAGTACCTGTAGCAAATGCAAGTCCACATCCAACCAGGAAAATAATGGCCGGAAGGATAACTTCAATACCACCGGCAACAGAACGCATGGCTTCTTCTACGAATACCGCTGCACCAAGTGAGTCTGTCATAGCCTTCAGTGTCCATGCAAAGGTCAGGATCATGATCGCCGGTACCATAGCCTTGAATCCTTCCGGGATGCATCCCATACAGTCTCTGAAATTGACCACACGGCGGATCATATAGAAAATAATGGCAAACACCAGACCAAAAGCACTTCCCATTGCAAGGCCTGTAGAGGCATCACTCTGTGAAAATGCGGTAACAAAATCTGTTCCGCTGAAAAATCCTCCTGTATAGATCATACTGATGACACAGCAGATAACAAGCATAACGATCGGGATCACAAGATCGATCACCTTTCCTCTCGGATTCGGTGTCTCATCATCCGTTGCATTCTCATACGGTCTTGCAGATGTTGTATAAAGATCTCCGTTCAGAGCATTGATCTCATGTGTTCTCATGGCACCAAACTCGGTTTTCATCAGTACCATGCCAACCATCATTACAATCGTAAGGATCGCGTAAAAGTTATACGGGATGGTTCTTACAAAAATCGCAAGTCCATCCTGTCCCTCTACGAATCCGCTGACTGCAGCAGCCCAGGATGAGATCGGTGCGATGATACATACCGGAGCGGCTGTCGCATCGATCAGGTATGCAAATTTCGCTCTGGATACGTGATGTCTGTCAGTTACCGGACGCATAACGCTTCCTACTGTCAGGCAGTTAAAATAATCGTCAATGAAGATCAGGATTCCAAGGATGATCGCTGCAAGCTCTGCACCCACACGCGTGTGGATCTTTTTGCTGGCCCATCGTCCGAATGCGGCGGAGCCGCCGGCCTTGTTCATCATACATACCACAGATCCCAGGATTACCAGGAAGATCAGGATACCTACGTTATAGCTGTCAGAAAGAACCTTGATGATTCCTCCCTCAAAAATCTGTGTTACCGTTCCTTCAAATTTAAATCCGGAATAGATCAGTGCTCCTACTACAATTCCCACAAACAGAGAACTGTATACTTCTTTTGTGATCAGTGCAAGGACGATCGCAACAAGAGGTGGAAGCAGTGCCCAGATCGTTGCATACAGAGCAGGCTGGTAAGTCTCCTCCGCATCCGCAGCCAGCACAGTCAGGGGACTTGCCAGTGCGCCCATGAATACCATTGCCATAACAGACAATGCTGTTCCTGCTTTTTTACTCATTTTTCTCCTCCCTTTTCGGGGACAAAAAAACGGAGGCTGTCTCTTCTTAAGAACACCTCCGGTTAAATACTCCTTATTTAACTAATAGCCTGTCAGAAAATCTCCATTCAGCATATTAAATGCAGATCTCCCGAAGTGCTACCGATAGCGCTCCACATCCGTGACAGTACAACGCATATTCTGCGTTATCCCAGCACCCTGTCATCTGGCCTTCCAGAGCACTTCGGCAAATTTTCCTTTCTTTATGAACAGCCTGCCAGGGCCTTGCATCCATAAATACTGATAAAATCCGCGCCTCTATCTTCTTATCCGTGACCGTTTGCCCTCCGCAGGACTTCCCGGCCATCTTTTTTTCTTTATACTGTAGCAGTTTCCGACATAAATATCAAGTAGTTTACACAGATTCCTGCCATTCAGACCAATATTGTTACTTTTCACTCCGTTTTCAGTAACACGCTTCGCGGAATATTACCAGCGAACTGTAATCCAATATTGCCTTATTTACTGCTCATTCAGCAGCCACTTCACATCCACTCCCAGCACCTTTGCAAACACCCGCAGTTCATAATCTGCCACAAAACGTTCTCCTCCTTCGATCCGGCTGATACTGTCACGCTCCAGCATCACTCCTTCCACCTGCATTTTTGCTGCCAGCGCAGATTGCGACATCCGTTTCATATTCCTCATCTGGCGTATTTTTTCTCCGGAAACGTTCTTTTTTCCCTGATAAGTGTATATTTTCATCCTGCCACCTATTTTAATAAATGTGTTAATGTTCTGCATTTTTCTTGACATTAGCATATATTTCGGCGGCACCTGTGTTAAAGGTCAGCAAATCTGACATTTTCTGCATTTTTCGACAAAAAATGCCGCGGTACTGTTCCGCGGCATTTCCACTCAGGCGGATATTGACGATCCACCATCGGGGCAAACTGTTTTTTCTTCTGATCAGTCTTCCTGTCCTACCTGACCATAATATGCATTTGCACCATGTTTTCTGTAGTAATGCTTATCCTGAAGCTCCTGCGGTGCCGGTTTTACATCCGGATTGATCAGCTCGCAGCGAGATGCCATCTTGGCAACCTCCTCAAGAACAACTGCGTTATGAACTGCCTCATGAGCATCCTTACCCCAGGTAAAAGGTCCGTGGTTCTTACACAGCACAGCCGGTACTGCTTCATAATCTTTGTTTTTGAAATAATCAGCAATAAGAACTCCCGTGTTCTTCTCATATGCCTCTTCGATCTCTCTTTTGGTCAGATTACGCACACATGGTACTTCTCCGTAAATGTAATCTGCATGTGTGGTTCCATAACACGGAATCGATCTGCCTGCCTGCGCCCAGCTTGTTGCCCAGGATGAGTGGGTATGTACGATACCGCCGATATTCGGAAACGCTCTGTAAAGAACTGCATGTGTCGGTGTATCAGAGGATGGATTGTATCTTCCTTCTACTTTATTTCCATCAAGATCTACCACTACCATGTCTTCCGGTGTCAGCTTGTCATAATCCACACCACTTGGCTTAATCACAAAAAGTCCCTGCTCCCTGTCGATCCCGCTGACATTTCCCCATGTAAAGGTAACAAGACCATATTTGGGCAGATCCATATTTGCTCTGTAAACTTCTTCTTTTAATTTTTCAAGCATAGCGCGCCCTCCTTTTACGGTATAGTTGTTTCAAAAACGATGTACTAATCTCTACCGCCTGTATTTATTTTGTAAACTCAACTACTGCGTAAGGTTCTTTATCCTCCGCGTTGAGAACTACAGCTTCTTTATTTTCTGTCATATATACTTCCGGAATGATAACATTATCCAGTACTGCCTGACGTTTATATTCAACACGAAGCTGACCAACTTTAAAATCCTCAGGCAGATGATCCGCTGCCATCCGGATATACTGACAGTTGTTCACATGATGATTGGTGTCCAGATGATGCTTCTGTACGGAAAAAGCATTCTGCACTTCCCGTTCCTTCGGAAGCGCGATCTTTCTTGGTGCATAATCCATCTCTATTTTTTCGCCCAGATCATAGGGATCTGTATCTGCCGGTGTTAGCTTTTCCGGAAGACCGGTTTCTGTATTGATAAAGGACCAGTAGGAATTGGCCCATGCCAGCTTCTCACCATCCATTGTCTCAAGAATAAAATTACGCATTCCGATAAATCCACGGAATCCATAAGGAATTGTTGTTACTTTTATATTTTCACCAAGCTTCGGATATCGCTTCACGATCACCTGCCAGGCAGAAAGTACCCAGGCTCTTTTCTGTTCCTTTAATACTTCCATGCCGACTCCTGTCTGCTCGGATTCAAAGGTACAGCAATCCTGAAAATAATCCAGAACTCCCGGCAGCGTCAGACATCCATCTTCTCCGATCTCACTGAATCTTACTCGACTCTCAAAACTGTAACTCATTCATGCCTCCTGTCATACTGTCTATACTTTATTGTAACACTTGGCAGGAAGAAACGCACTTGTTTTTTTTGGGGCGCAGCGGATTGCGAATATCTTCTTATTTTTGAGTACAAAAAAAGTACCTCGCAACTGAGGTACTTAAGAAGCAGGGCTACAAGGATTCGAACCTTGAACTGACGGAGTCAGAGTCCGTTGCCTTACCGTTTGGCGATAGCCCTATGTGTTTTGTTTTTCGCTTGCCTTATCGCTTGCGACGGATGTTATTATATATCTGCTTTTTTGAAATTGCAACCCCTTTTTTTAATTTTTTTTATTTTTTTCAAAATTTCTTAAACTG
>OOCB01004354.1_pt1 | contig 12073 bp, 7 predicted proteins | sample 1671351 | NCBI WGS metagenome assembly OOCB01 (sample SAMN06348148, study PRJEB24527) | human gut metagenome | biome: human gut; feature: ankylosing spondylitis patient; material: feces | host: Homo sapiens | place: China | collected 2015-10
GCTGGATTGCTGACCCTGATGGCAAGCGGTATTACAGGTATCTCAAAAACGAAGATGGTCAATTTGTTGGCGAAATTGCCTATCACTATGATGCCGATATGCAGCAGGAAATAGCCAACGTCATGATTTATGCGAAATACAGAAAAAGAGGCTATGGCGGCGAAGCATTGGATTTGCTGTGTTCCGCGGCGAAAAGCAACGGCGTTTCCGTTCTGTATGATGATATTGCCATCGACAATCCGGCTGTCAGCCTTTTTCTGAAACACGGATTTGTGGAAGAATCCCGAACAGAAGAGATAATTCTCCTCAAAAAGGAACTGTGATTGGGTGTGTGCTTCCAGTCGCTCCATACAAAAGAGCCTTGCAGCGTGTGATGCTCCTGCAAGGCTCTTTTGTTTTTTTGGGGGGGATTTTCCGCCTATTTCCCCCTATGTTCCTCTTTCCACCTGACAATCTCTTCCAGCCGCTGCTTATACCGCCCCTCGTTCCCCTGCTCCGTCGGCTGATAGTAGCGCTTCCCTTGCAGCGAATCCGGCAGGCACGTCATCGCGGACAGCTTCTCCTGCGTGTCATGCGCGTACACATAGCCCTTGCCATAGCCGAGGTTCTTCATCAAGCTGGTTTCCGCATTCCGGATTTGCAGCGGAACAGGCTCTGCGATTTGCTCCTGCGCATCCTTTTTCGCCGCCTCATACGCCATGTACAGCGCGTTCGACTTCGGTGCCATCGCCATGTAGACAACCGCCTGCGTCAGATGCACCGTGCATTCCGGCATCCCCAGGAAGTGACACGCCTGATACGCCGCGACCGCCGTTTCCAGCGCGCGCGAATCCGCCAGGCCAATGTCCTCGCTCGCGAACCGCACGACGCGCCGCGCGATATACAGCGGGTTTTCGCCGCCTTCCAGCATCCGCGCCAGCCAGTACACCGCCGCGTCCGGGTCGGAATTGCGCATCGACTTATGCAGTGCGCTGATGAGGTCATAGTGCCCGTCGCCCTTCTTGTCGTAGAGCAGCGACCGCCGCGACGTACACTGCGCGACCGTCTCCGGGGTCACATGTGCCTGACCGTTCTCATCCAAATCGGCATTGAGGATGACCATTTCGAGCGTCGATAGGGCGGTTCGCGCGTCGCCGTTGGAAAAGACAGCAATCGCGCGCAGCAAGTCCTCCGCCATGTCGATTTTCTGCCCGCCGAATCCGCGTTCGTCCTGCAAAGCGCGGTGGAGCAGCCCCAGCACGTTCTCCTCCGTCAGCGCGTGCAGCACAAACACGCGGCAGCGCGACAGCAAGGCGCTGTTGACTTCAAAGGACGGGTTTTCGGTCGTCGCGCCGATGAGGATAATGCTCCCCTTCTCGACGTAGGGCAGGAAAGCATCCTGCTGCGCCTTATTAAAGCGGTGGATTTCGTCCACGAACACAATCGTGCGGATGCCAAAATGCCGGTCGCTTTCCGCCTGCTCCATCACCTGCCGGATTTCCTTGATGCCGCTGGTGACGGCGGAGAAGTTGATGAAGTGGCTCTTGGTTTGATGGGCGATAATCTGCGCGAGCGTAGTTTTGCCCACGCCCGGCGGCCCCCAGAAAATCATGGAGGACACCAAATCGCCCTCAATCATGCGGCGCAGGACTTTGCCGCGTCCGATCAGGTGCTCCTGTCCGGCAAACTCATCGAGGTTCTGCGGGCGAAGGCGTTCCGCCAGCGGCGCGGGGGGATTCGCAGCGGTCAGGAAGGTTTCCTGCGGCATTGCTCATCACTTTCCTTTTGGGTTTTCTGTGTTGATTTCTCTTTTGCAGCGGTGTTACCTTAAATTTTATTGTTGCAGAGGGTTTCGCCTCTGCGGAGGCGACAAGGGGGCTTTGCGGTCGCCCCCTTGACCCCTTCGCAGCACACTCCCATGTTTCTTGGTTATTTATGTTGCAGGGAGATTCGCACGCAGCGCGACTGATGCGCTCATTCGCCCCGTTTCGGCAGCAGAATCCAAACTTTCGGCATCAGCAGCACCAGCACGAACAGTACCTTGCAGAGCAATCCATAGGCGCCGCTTGCCTGCGCAATCGCGGGAACGCCCAGAATCGGCAGAAAGGCAAGCGCGAACAACACATCCCAGACAATTCCTGCAAGTTTCAGATTACCGTCATAGCCCGTGCGGAATTTCAGTATCGTCAGCACGGCAAAGGCAAGCAGCAGCACGCAGACGGGAATGCAGTACAGCGCATCTGCATAGACCACGCCGTGTTCCGTGCTGAAATCCATGAAAATCAGAGCCGCCGCAGAGACGCAGAAGCACAGCAAGCCCACAATCGTCATCATCAGCTTATCAAGTGTTTTCATGTTTTTCTCCCTTCTTCTGCTTTTTCAGCATCATTTCCACATTCTCATTGAGCTTCCCCAGCACCTTCACCGCTTCGGACAGCATCGCGTATTCGCCAAGCGTCGGGTCAACCAGCAGCAGCACGTCCGGGGCGGTGGTCGAAGGCATCAGGCGCTTGTCCGTCATCGCCATCGCGGGGATAAACGCCGCCTGATCGGGCATATACTCCGCGTTCAGCTTCATCACGAGGAAGCCGCCGCGCTTGTAGGTCACCAGCGACACGCCAAGCTGATTCGCCAGCACGCGCACCTGCGCCACGTCCAGCAGCGTCTCCACCACCGGCGGCACTTCGCCGAAGCGGTCAAGCAGCTCGTCGGTGATGTCCTCGCGGTCTGCCTGCGTCGTCAGGCTCGCAATCCGCTTGTACATCTCCATCCGCTGCCGGTCGTCGTGTACATAGTCGTCCGGCAGATACGCATCCACCTTGATGTCCACGCGCGTTTCGAGGTGCGGCTTCGCGGGCGGCAGACCTTCCTGCTCCGCGCGCGCCTCCTGAAGCGTCTCCTCCATCAGTTTGCAGTACATGTCGTAGCCGACGGTCGCCAGATGCCCATGCTGTTCCGGCCCCAGAATATTGCCCGCGCCGCGGATTTCGAGATCGCGCATGGCGATACGGAAGCCCGCGCCGAACTCGGTGAACTCTCGGATGGCTTCCAGCCGCTTTTCCGCCGTCTCGGAGAGACTCCGTTCCGGGCGGATGGTGAAGTACGCATACGCCTGACGATTGCTCCGCCCGACGCGCCCGCGCAGCTGATAGAGCTGGCTCAGCCCGAAGCGGTCAGCGTCAAAGACAATCAGCGTATTCGCCGTCGGCACGTCCAAGCCGCTTTCGATGATGGTCGTGCAGAGCAGCACGTCATAGCTGCCGCCGTAGAAGTCCATCATCACGTCCTCCAAGCCGTGTTCGCGCATCTGCCCGTGCGCCACGCCGATGCGCGCTTCCGGCACAAGCTGCTTCAAGCGCTCATAGAACGCGCCGATGGTCTGCACAGAGTTATAGAGGAAGTACACCTGCCCCCCGCGCGACACCTCACGCAGAATCGCGTCGCGAATCACGCCGTCGTTGTAGTCAATCACGCGCGTCTGCACCGGCAGGCGTTCCTCCGGCGGCGTTTCCAGCACGGACATATCGCGGATGCCGACCATCGACATGTGCAGCGTGCGCGGAATCGGCGTGGCGGAGAGTGTCAGCACATCCACCTGATGCTTCATGTTCTTGATGATTTCCTTGTGCTGCACGCCAAATCGCTGCTCCTCGTCCACAATCAGCAGACCGAGGTTCTTGAACTGCACGTCTTTGCCCAGAATGCGGTGCGTGCCGACAAGGATGTCGATTTCGCCCTCCTTCACGCGGCGCAGAACGTCCTTGGTTTCCTTCGCCGTGCGGAAGCGGCTCAGCACGTCCACCTTGACAGGGAAGCCCTTGAAGCGCTTCAAGACCGTGTTGTAGTGCTGCTGCGCCAGAATCGTCGTCGGCGCCAGAATCGCAACCTGCTTGGAGTCCATCAGCGCCTTGAACGCTGCGCGCAGGCTGACTTCCGTCTTGCCGTAGCCCACGTCGCCGCACAGCAGCCTGTCCATGTTCCGCGGCGATTCCATGTCCGCCGTGATTTCCTTCACGCTTTGTTCTTGGTCAGGGGTCAGCTCATAGGGGAACATATCCTCAAATTCGCGCTGCCACGGCGTATCCGCGCTGAACGCAAAGCCCGTCTCCTGCGACCGCCGCGCGTAGAGTTTCACAAGGTCAAACGCCATCTTCTTCAGGCCCTCTTTGACCTTCGCCTTCTGCTTCTGCCAGTCGCCGCCGCCGAGCTTGTTCAGCTTCGGGGGATTCGCCGGATTGCCGATGTAGCGCTGCACGCGGCTGAGCGCCTCAATCGGCACATAGAGCTTGTCGCTCCCCTGATACTGGATTTGCAGATAATCCCGGCGCGTGCCGCCGTTTTTCATCTGCGCAGTGCCAAGATAAATGCCGACGCCGTGTTCCTCATGCACCACAAAGTCGCCGGGCTTCAGGTCAGTGAACGCGGCAATCTTTTCACCCGCCGCCTGCCGCTTCTTCGCCTTGCGGTAGCCCGTACCGTACACGTCCGTGTCGCTGACGACAATCAGGCGCGCTTCCTCCCAGATGAAGCCGTGCGTCAGCGTGCCGGGCAGCACCTGCACACATTCCTCCGGCAGTTTGTCGATTTTCTCCGCGAACGACGCGGCGACATCGTGTTCTTCCAGCGCCGCCGCCAGACGCTGACCGCGCGCCACGCCGCCGCACAGCACCGCCACGCGGTAGCCCTCGCGCAGCCAGCCGTCGCAGTCCTCCGCCAGCGGGCGAATCTGCGACGAATACCCTGCCACGCGCTGCACGCCAAGATCAGCGGCATCCTTGACCGCCACGCCTGCCATGCCCTCCAGAAACTCCGTCACCGCGACCGTCGCGTACCCCTGCACATGCCGCAGCAGCTCGTCCCAGTCCATCAGCAGGGTTTCCTGCTCCTTGACGGCTTCGTCGCGGCTCATCGCGCCTTCGAGATCCTCCGCAAAGCCCGCCCGGCGTTCCTCCGCGCGCTTCCTGAGCAGATTCGGGTCGCTCAGCACCACAATGTCCGGCTCAAACCAGTCCAGCACCGTGTAAGTATCATCCGTCAGCACGGTCAGCCACGCCCGAATGCGCTTGAACGGCAGCCCCTCCGCCAGCATGTCCGCGTCTGCCATCAGTTGGGCACGGCGGCGTTCGAGTTCCGCCTTGCGCGCGGCAGTCTGCTGCTTTTCGCGAATCTTCGGGGTGATGTTCTTGTCGAAGAAGTCCGGCGCGTCCGCGTCATCCTCCGGCAGCGGCGGCAAATCCGAAAAGAGCGTCGAACTTGCGGGCGTCAGGTCGCCCCCCTGCCGCTCGATGGCGTCCCGCATCCGCCGCGCTGCCTTTTCCGCATCCACCGTTGGAAGCAATACCTCCGTCGCGGGCGTGAGCGTGCATTTCTCCACCGAATCAAGGCTGCGCTGGCTGATGCAGTCAAATTCGCGGATGGAGTCCACCTCGTCGTCGAAGAACTCAATGCGCAAACTCTGGCTGCACGCAGGCGGATACACGTCGATGATGCCGCCGCGCAGGGCACACTGCCCCTTGCCCTCCACCATGCTGACGCGCTCGTAGCCCATGGCGGTCAGGCGGCGGATGAGGTCGTTCAGGTCGATTCGGTCGCCGGGAGCAAGGCGAATCGTCTCTTCGCGGAAGCGGTCGGCGCTGCCCATGCGCTGCAAGGCGGCGTCCATACTCGTGCAGAGCAGGCGGATATCCCCCTCCTGCGCCCTTGCCAGCGCTTCCAGCCGCCGCCACGCGCTTTCGTGGCTCGACGCGCCGCGCGTAAGGTCAATTTCGCCGCCCGGCAGACACGCCACACCCGTTTCCAGCAGCTGCTGGCCGTCCTCGGCGTCGTGCGCCGCTTTGAGGTCATTGCCGGAAATCAGCAGGACTTTCCTGCCCGTATCGGCGCAGAGTTTTGACGCGATATACGCCGCCATTGTGTCCGGCAGCCCCGTCACGGCGATGGGCTGTTTGCTTTCCGCTGCTTTCAGCAGCTTGTCATACGCTTTCGACGCAATGCCGGATAATAATGCCTGATTCATATGCGCTCCTTGGGATGAGTCGTGGTACGAAAAATACGCCTGTGCTTACACGGTCTTATTGTATTCCTGCATGGCATGGTCAATACCGTTTTTGACCCAGTCCTCCACGCAGTCCGCCGCGCGCTCGAATGCCTGCTGCATGGCGATTTGCTCTTCGCGGATGGTGTACTTGCTCAATACCCAGTCCGCCAAGTCCCAGCCATCGGGCTTTGCGCCCACGCCAATCCGCACGCGCGGGAAATTCTGCCCCGGCGTATTGGCGATGATGGAGCGCATTCCGTTATGCGTCCCGGCACTGCCGGATTTGCGGACGCGCAGGCGGCTGGCGGGCAAATCAATATCATCATAAATGATAAGCAGATTTTCCAGCGGCACTTTATACCAATTGAGCAGTTCGCTGACGCACTCGCCGGAGAGGTTCATGAACGTCTGCGGGGCGCAGAGGACGACGCGCTTGCCGTCCACATTCGTTTCGGTCAGCAACCCCTTGCACTTGCTCTTGTTCAGCGTTACGCCCCACTTGCGGCAGAGCATTTCCAGCGTATCGAACCCCGCGTTATGGCGGGTATGGGCGTACTGCGTGCCCGGATTCCCCAGCCCAACGACAATCAGCGTTTCCTTTTCCATGGTGATTCCTCCAAAACAGGTCTTGGCGGAGAGGATATACACCCCCTCCGCTGACATCATATGCCCCCAGAGGCTCTGCCTCTGCAAGGGAGTTCCTCCCTTGACCCTTTCGCGCGATTCAGTTGGCGACATCTGCATAATGTTTTCGCGTGTTTATGCAGGGATTCCGCTTTACTTTTTCAGTCTCTCCACTTCTTCCCGCACCATATCCTTCGTGCAGAAATTCAGCGGGGAGAAGCGCCCGTCCAGCGCCTTTTCCAGCTTTGCAATCGCCGCTGCCTTGTCGCCCGCTTCCAAATCATAGCGCGACAGGAACCACAGCGTGTCAATCTGCGAATCCTTCTCCGCGTGCGCCTTCTCGAACCATTCCTTCGCCTTGTCCTTCTCGCCCGTCACGCGGTAATACGCCTGACCCAAGTTGTCCAGGCACACCGGGTCTTCGTCGTCATAGTCCACCGACTCCTGAATGAAGGCGAACATTTTGTCGATGCCCTCCTGCCATTCGCGGTCAATGTCCTCTTGCGTTTTGACCTTCGGCTGCTCTTCCGCTGCTTCGGCGGATGCTTCCGTTTCCGGCGCTTCGGCGGCTTTCTCCGGTACAGCTTCCGCAACCGGCTTTGCGCCCGAATACTTCTCGACGTACATGTATCCCAGCGTCTGATAGGTCAGACCAATCGGCGCGCGGTTGTGCTGCTTTTCCAGCAGATGAATCGCCTTGTCCAGCTCGCCCTTCTTCATCAGGCACGCCGCATAATCCACAAAAAGCTGACTCTTCTGGTCGGGCGTGAGGTCAGGACACTTCTGCGCCTTGATGAGCAGGGGCATCGCCTTGTCGTAGCTGCCCTCGCGAATCAGCAGAATCGCATAGCCCAGCATCGGGCGCGCGGACATCAGCCCCTTGTCAATAGCTTCCTCATAGAGCTTCTTTGCCTGTTCCAGATCGCCTTTTCCGTGCGCGCGCATGGCCTGCTGCGCCTTGATGGTCGCCATGAATCCCATTGTCGTTTCTCCTTCAGCGGTTTTTGGCTGCCTTCTTTTTCAGGCGGTCATACCGATATTGTAGCGCATTTTGCTCCTCTTGTACAGAGGGCGGATCGAATAATGACGGTTCGGCGGACAGCGCCATCGCCCGCCGCGTCATGTCCAGCGCGGACTCGTAGTCCCGCTCGTAATGCTCGTAGTGCTTCGCCAGCTCGATGTAGGGCTTCGTTCCGCCCTCGTGCCGCGCAATCATTCCCAGCCATACCTTTACCGCCTCGTCTCGCTCGCCGCCCCGGCGGTAGCTCTGCGCAAGACGCTCCTGCCCCTGCGCATGAAGATTGCCGCTCGTCAGCTGATAGCACTTCCGCGCTTCCGGCACATGCTGAAAGCGTTCCAGCGCCACGCCCATTGAGAACACATCCTCGTCGTGCCGCACGTTCTCCGGCGCGCGGTACATTTCCACCATCGCCGTCAGCAGCACGCATAGGCTCGCCACGTCCTGCGCGTTGTGTTCCAGCACATCCGTCAGCAGGTCAAAATTTCCCGTCTTGAGGTAGTCGAAGAAGCGCTGCGGCACCTGCGCGCCCGGCAAATCATCAAAGCGCGGAATGCCCAGCACCGCTTCTTCCAGCTTGCCCAGATTGCACCGCTGCAGGCGCAGTTTGAACACCCGCCGCGCAATGTGCAATAGGTCAATGTGCGGCTTGTCAAGGCACGAATCATCCATACGGTTCATCAGAAAGCGATCGCGCAGCAGCGGCACGTCGAACGTCCGTCCGTTGAAGGTGCAGATCGCGTCGTAACCCATCAGCGTATCCGCAATGGATTGCAGCAGAAACTTTTCCTCCGGATAATCGCGCATCACCAGCTGATGAATCTGGAATCCCGAATCCGTCAGGCAGCCCATGCCGACCTCGAACGCAACAGTCCCCGCGCCCATGAACCCGGTGGTTTCGGTGTCCAGATAGAGGATGTTCCGCGGTTCGAGGTCGTCCGGCAATTCTTCCTGCGTCATCAGGCGAAGGGCGGACAGGTCAAGGTCAAACGCGCCGGGAAATTCGGATAACTCGCGCATTTCCCGCCCGTGGTAGCAGTCCGTGAACTGCTTTTCCGGCGCTTTCGGGGGCGATTTCGGCTTTTCAATCGCCTTGAGTTTGTCTCGCAGATTCATTCCGTCAGCGCCTCCAAAAGGGCGATGGCGGTCGCTTTGCCGTCCTCGCCGATTTCGCCCACCGGCCCGACGCACCCCGGACAGCCCTGACGGCACGCGCAGTCCCGCACAACTTGCAGCGCCTGCTCCAGCAAGAGCTTTCGCATGGCATACGCCTTCTGCGCCAGCCCGATGCCGCCGGGGATGTTGTCGTAGAGGAGCAGCGTCGGCTTGTCCGTCAGCGGGCTTTTCACCTGATAGACGATTGCAATGTCCTGCGGCGCGCACATCAGCGACAGCGGCGCAACAATCCGCAGCAGATTCGCCACGCCCATCATGCCATTTTTCAGCGTGTCGCTCTCGAACCGTGCCGCCAGCGCATCCGGCAGCGTCCACCACATGGCGGTTGTGTGCATTTCCGTCTCCGGCAGCCGCACATGCCCGAACCCCAAGGTTTCGTGCGTATCGAACCTAATCTTCTTGAACATCGTCACCAAGGTCGATACGCGGATTTCGCCCAGCGCCGTCAGCTCGCCGTCCTGCTCTTCCTCCTTCTCCTTGTCCAGCAGGGAGAGCGTCACGTTCAAGTCCGCGTCGGTGTAGTACCCCACGTCCACGCGGCGGATGAAGGCTTTGCAGGCGTCGAAATCCAGCTTTTCCACCTGATACTGCTGCGCCTCGTGCATGTAAATCGCGTTTTCGTGCAGCAGCATCGGCACGGTGTAACGGTCCATTTCGCCGATGACGCGGTGGTTCGCCGGATCGGTCGTGTCGATGATGACGAAATTCTCCTCCGCCCGCGCCGACCGCAGGGAAATCTCGCTTGCCGGAAAGTCCTCCGCCGACCAGTGATACCGCCCGCCGACATGCCGCAGAATCCCCGCCTCATCAAGGTATTCCAGCAGCTCCGGCGCACCGGGCGCATTCCCCAAGCCCTCGCCATCCTCAAACGGCAGCTCAAACGCCGCGCACTTAAAGTGGTTGAGCAGAATATACAAATTATCCGGATTCAGCAGCGCGTTCTCCGGCGAGCGCTTCATCAGATAATCCGGGTGGGACACGATGTACTGGTCAAGCGCCGCCGAGGACGCGACATAGAACACGATGGACGTTCCCTTGCGCCGCCCAGCGCGCCCCGCCTGCTGCCACGCGCTCGCGATTGTTCCCGGATAGCCGCACAGCACGCACGCATCCAGCGCGCCGATGTCGATGCCCAGCTCCAGCGCGTTCGTGGATACCACCGCGTCCACCCGTCCCGCGCGAAGCCCGCGTTCAATTTCGCGCCGCTCCGTCGGCAGATACCCGCCGCGATAGCCGCGCACCCGCCCGGCGTTCCCCAGCGGGTCGCGCACCATGTCCTTCAGGTACTTCGTCAGCACCTCAACCGCCAGCCGCGACCGCGCGAACGTAATCGCCTGAATTCCATTTTGCAGCAGCAGCCCCGCAATCCGCCGCGTCTCCTGCAAAACGCCCTTGCGGATGCCCAACTGCCGATTGACCACCGGCGGATTGTAGAACACGAAGTGCCGCACGCCCATCGGCGCGCCGTTATCATCCACCAGGCTGACCTCGCGCCCCGTCAGCGTTTCCGCCAGTTCCTTCGGGTTCGCAATCGTCGCGCTGCACAGGATGAACTGCGGATGACTGCCGTAGAAATCGCACAAGCGCAGCAGCCGCCGCAGCACGTTCGCCAAATTCGACCCAAACACGCCGCGATAGGTATGAATTTCATCAATCACGATATACCGCAGGTTCTCAAACAGCTTGATCCACTTCGTATGGTGCGGCAGAATCCCGCTGTGCAGCATATCCGGGTTCGTCACGACGATATGCCCTGCCTGCCGAACCGCCTTTCGCGCCGCGCCGGGCGTATCGCCGTCATAGGTATACGTCTTGATATCAACGCCCATCGCCTCAATCAGCTCATACAGCTCGCTGACCTGATCAGCAGACAGCGCTTTCGTCGGAAAGAGGTACAATGCCCGTGCATCATCATTCTGCAAAATGGCAGACAGCACCGGCAGGTTATAGCACATCGTTTTGCCGGAGGCCGTCGGCGTGACAACCACAACATCCCGCCCTGCCAGCACCTCGCGGATTGCGTGCGCCTGATGGCGATACAGCTGATGCACCCCGCGTTTTTCCAGCACAGGAAGCAGCCGCGGATCAAGCGAATCCGGGAACGGCTCATACACCGCCGGACGCGCCGGAAGGACATCCCAACGGACAACATTTTGCATAAACATAGGGTCACTGCGGAGGGATTCCGCCAGCTGGTCAACATTCATAGGAAGCACCTCCCGACAAGGATTGCATTTCCCCCTCATGATAGCAGATTTCTGTTCGCTTGTAAAGGCGAACAGGGAGGGGGATAGGACAAAGAAAAAGGATAAACACGCGGGCAAAGCAGGGAAAAGCGACCAACTCAATCGCGCGAAGGGGTCAAGGGGCAATTGCCCCTTGCAGGGTGCAGGGACAGCGTCCCTGCTGGGGCTTGGGGCAACGCCCCAACTGTTACACCGTTAAACCTACTCAAAGAGAAAAGTCAAGCATGGCACCTTGGTCGCAGGCAGCGAAGCGTCCCTGCGCAGTAACTCCCGCTCCCGCAGGAGCGGAATCCCCCAGCAACACAAAAAATCAACTATGAAAATGTGCATCCGAAGCAGTCCAGAGGGCGACCGCAGACTTCGTCTGTTCTCACTGCCCTCTGGTCGCCTCCGCAGAGGCGAAACCCTCTGCAACACAAAAATCAACTTGCTTAAGCAAACATCATTGCCTTTTGCCCCCAAGGAGAATTTTCCCCATGCAAAAAATCCCCCGCCTGTCGCACAACAGACGGAGGAAATTGATGCAAACTCTACTTGAGAAGTGACGGAACCACCCTTGCGGACGATTACGCTTCCTCGTGGGTCTTGGGGAGCGCACGCATCACATTGCCGCTGCGCAGGCAGCGGGTGCAGACGTTCATACGCTTCGCAGAACCGTTGACCACCACGCGGACACTCTGCACGTTGGGCGCCCAGGTACGGTGGGTCTTACGGTTGGAGTGGCTGACGTTGTTGCCGTTCAGCGTACCCTTTTCGCAGATCTCGCAAAACTTACCCATGGAAATCCACCTCCTTGTTGGAGTATGCACACATCAAGCCTTGACAGTATATCATACTCTGCGGCAAAAAGCAAGGGGTTTCCTCAAAAATTCAGCATTTGGAAATCTGTGAGCATGGGATGGTGATTATCGGAGGAACGTGGGTAGCGCGGGTGGTCGGTCGCGCCCATTTGGCGCGACACAGCACAGATGTTGGAAAGAGCTGCTTGGGGGC
>OOCB01004357.1_pt1 | contig 12056 bp, 9 predicted proteins | sample 1671351 | NCBI WGS metagenome assembly OOCB01 (sample SAMN06348148, study PRJEB24527) | human gut metagenome | biome: human gut; feature: ankylosing spondylitis patient; material: feces | host: Homo sapiens | place: China | collected 2015-10
TTAATTATCGATTCAATATTTCTGGCACATTGCTTCACCTCAACACCCATGACCGAGCGAATGGATATGGTTGCCGCACCTATCAGTACGACAGATATCGCTATCACTACTATAAGCTCCACCAGAGAGAAACCACCATTATTCTTTTTTACTTTTACAAACATATTGGATTCCTCCCTTGTATATATCGTCAAAATATGTCAAATATAAATATTTCGCAGCTGTTTTGTGTCTTGGAAACCGCTTATTTTCTACTCCTTTGTCCAGTTCTGGTATGTAATGAGTGTAGCATAATCTATTTTTGTATCCGCCTCTTTCTTGTTTGAAAAAGCAGAAACATTACCCAGATAGTTGGCACCATCCATGAACACATCATACAGGTGCAGTGCATCGTCTGCATCACTTACCTTTTCAAGAAGCAATGCCTTAAATACCTCCTGTGTACCATTATCAATCTCGCACTGCTCTTTGTTTACGATTATCCTGCCCTTTGCAATTATAGTACCTGTAAAGTCAGCATCAAGTGTCACATTTCCTGTAGCAACAATTATGTCAACATTATTTGATTTGTCATTTGCATCATAGGTGTAGTTACCGTTTTTGACAATTGCCTGGTATTTTTTTCCCTGATACTCAGTCTCAAATATATGTTTGTTACCGGAATTTGGCACTATCTTCTGCAAATTGGTATTGTTAACTATATTTGTAAAAAGCGAAACACTTGCTGCATTTACCGGTAAATCCGCATAATTCGTCAAAAGCTTTGAGTTTAGTGCAGTATATGTGCGCTGTAAAGCATCCGACTGTGCATCCATGTCCACACCATCAGCTATGCCCTTCAAAAGGCTTAAATTGCTGCCATCGTAGATGCTGTAATTGCCGGCAGTATAGATGCTTGCAGCCTCATTTACCTGTATGCTGTCAGTATAAAACTTAGTGTATCTATTGAGCTTGTCACTGTCTGCGCCAAAATAGTCACTGTAATACTCAGCTGCCTTGTTCGTTGGCAGATTGACATAATAGTATACAAGTCCATCATCACTATTATCAGTGGAAGGGACAAAGACTTTCTTTATGCACTTGTCGATTGTCCTGCCATCCGGCAGATATGCTGAGAGAGCCTTGCCTGTCTTTGTACTGACCACATTGGTATTTATCTCAGTATACTTCGTCTGATCCTGTCCGGTTGCCGTGATATCCTTGTACTCCTTATAGGAGAGTGGATTCTTGCTATAAAGCGATTTGGCATCCGCACCCTCTCCACTTGTGCCTATGCACTCAGGCGGCACAAGGTATGCTATCTGGTCACCCTTTACAGAGATTGACTCACCCATAGCCACATTGCTGTTTTGTGTAACCACACCACTTGAATTTACAATAGCCTGTGTATTGATATATGCAGTTCCTGCTAACATAAGCTCCCTGATATTTGACATATCAAGAGATGCCTCCCTGCCGTTTATGATAATAGCAGAGCTATCGCCTGCGACAGGATTTTCCTTGTCATCGCCTCCATTGCCAAAGCCGACGTACTTTGCATTGTTACTCTTATTATTCTTGCCAAGTGTGACCTTTGAGCCTGTACCCTTTAAGGTCATGTCATCCGCCACATATGTCATGCCATCCAGATTGACTGTTGCACCATTTACATTTATGTTGCTTGTCCACAGCTGACACTGTGCATCAACAGAAAGTTTACTGTTATTGTGTACACCAGCCATGTTATTTTTTATTGTAGCCGTATCTTTTCCGGCAAAGTCTCCCACCTCTATATCGCCCTCTGCAATCATATAGCTGGTATCCTTTACATCAAGTGTGGCATTGTTTGGAATAACAACACTCGTAGTAGAAGTTCCTGTGTCTGCCGCATTTTCACAGCCGGCATAGAGATTGCCGGATAGATTTACTTTATTAAGTCCTGATGTAATTTTCAGGCCTTCATTTCCTACAAGAGAATATGTAAAAAGCTCCGGAACTCCTCCCGATGCTGTAAAGCTCATGGAAGGAACCCCCAGAGAAATATCCGTCTCTATTATTGATTTAAATCCCTTTTCATCGGTATACTCTACCCTTAGTCCATTCAGCACGACACGGTTTTGGTACACCTTGAGATTGCCATTACCGTATACATCGGCATTGGTCGATTTGATAATAGCATGTGGCTGATTTTCTTTTTTCTCGAGAAGCTTCGGGTCTACATATTGTATAAGCTTTCCAATATTAAACGTCATACCTGTGCTGTCATACTCCAGACTGGTCTTTAAGCTCTTCAGATACTCCTGCGCAAAGTTACTCTGTCTGCCGGCCTCATTTATGCTGCTGTCAGAGTAATTCTCCATAACCTTGGTATATCCTGCTGAGTAAGCCTTGGAAATATCTCCCTGCAGACCTGTACATATCTGATCCAGCACACCCTCTGCCGAGTAAAAGTTATCTGTATTTTTTTCATCCGTCACCTTCATCTGGAGGTTCATAAGCGCTATCCACAGCACAGTCACAGCTAAAACAGCCACTATAGCCATTGCAACTACAACCATCACAAAGGAAGCACCACGGTTATCGTTACGCTTCATAATTAATACCCCATGCTTCCGGTCATCGTAACAACCGGGTCTTTATCATTAAATATATCATCCAGTGAAGCCTTGCTCTCGTATACAGCCACCTTCACATCATACAGCCTTTCAGATGCATTGCTTTTTGTCAGATTCTTTATATCGACAATCGCCTTTACATCATTCTGAATTACATTGTTATTAAAGCCATATATAGCCTGCCCCGGCTGTAGTGGATTATCCGGTGCTCCCATATTTACATTCAGGTTGGTGGCTATATGAGTATAAGCATGACCTGTACGATTTCCCGGCTCACTTACCTTCACATATGCCTTATATGTACTCTCCTTCGTGCTCAACTCTGACTGATCCGATATAGTCTTTTGCTTTACAATATTTACCGTGCAGCCCAGCTTGTCCTTATTATTGATTATAATGACATCGTTGCAGGTATTGTAAAGTGCTCCTGTAGATGTGTACCATGGATTGTAAAACAGATAGACATTTCTCAGATTATGGTTTACAGTATCTGAAGAATTGTCGTAAATCACCATGGTATAATCATCCTTCAGCGCACTATTAGGATCCGGAAAAGTCTTTCTTACTCCATTCTTATTGATAGAATACGAATACGACACCGTCACCTTGGTAGCCTTATTGCTCGAAGCTCCATACTTTTCTATATCTATGGTGATAGTTCTTTTGATATCCTGCTGAGTGATGCCGCCTACACCCGGCATATTATTAAATGCATATATAATATTTGTAGCAGAATACTTGTCTGCACTCATGCAGTCAAAATTTGCATCCATGGCCGACATATCCGCTACCTCGTCCATGTTGTACTTTTTAACCTTATTGTCCGACTCTGCGTCCGATTTTGCATCCACTGTCACAAGAGCATTGTATTTCTTTGTGCCTGACTGCACACCAGACATATAGAAATAATACTTGTGCGCATCCGACTCCCTGAAATTCCAAAGCGATGCATCGCCTATTTTAGCTTTTGCGTCAGTCTTATGGATGCAGCTAGTGATGACATCGTCCTTGTTTACAATCTCAGCACTGATATCCTCAAGCCTCTTTACATTATCAAACTTATCTGATTTCTTAAGAAGCTCACATGCACTGCTTCCATCTGATATATTAAAGCCGTCCGCCACATCAAAGCCCTCTGACGGATAGTTGAACTGATACGCCAATGTCTTCATGGAGTTCTTCTCAATACCCTCCATAATATTTGTCGCCAGATGTGTGGCATTCATCTCGTTTTTTGCCTTCACATTGGTCTTTGTGGCTGTGACAAATGCATTCAAAAAAGGAAGCACGATTATTGCGAGAATAGCAATCGACACAATAATCTCCACAAGTGTTACTCCTCGATCATCGTTTTTTAGCTTTCTCAAATCTGCTTCCTCCCCTCTTGTATTTTGTTATCTCATAACTCAATAATCTAACATTTAATATTTATCACTTACTGTCTCAATAACCCGCTAATCTAATAATCTAATATTATAATAATCCGTTAGTTTGTTGTACCAAACAGATTATTTGTACCATGTGGTACTGCAGGTATGTATGGTGCCTCATATGGCTTATCAAGTCCATACAGGAAATATGAATCCACAAGCATCTCACCTGTCAGCTTGCCTGTCGAATCATCAAAGCTCACATTGAGCGTGCTGATAGTTTTCTTCTGTGACGAACCAATCACCTCTCCAAGCATAGCTTTAAGACCATGATACTCTGTCTTGAATGCCATAACTGTGCTGACATCATAAAGCTGATAGCCTGTAACCGTAGACTTTACAGAGCCTGATGATGTGCCGCTACCAGCTGCACTACCGTCATCAGTCTGTGACTGAGAGCTGTTGCCATCAGCGGTCTGAGAGCTCTGCGAACCGTCTGCATTACTGCTGTCCGTAGTACTACTGTCAGTAGAGCCACTGTCCGTTGTGCTGCCGGACGAAGAATCTGTGCCGGCATCGCCGGTCGGATTATTCACATCAATAGCAGTCGGTGAGCCGACTGTAAGCTCTGTAATATTTGTATTGGTAGATTTTTCAATTGCAACTGCGTCCATGATGCCGTTTTCTATCTGTAAATATGAAGGAAAATTGTCATACACCTGTTGCATGGCATCAGACATTTCCTTTGTCTTATTTGTGTAATCATCAGCCTTTGCCGCAAGTGCTGAAAGCTGATTGTACTGTGACTTCAGGTTCATATTTTCATTCTTGAGTGAATCCCTCTTATTGGACTGCGGCATAAAAATCAAAAAAAATGTCAGTGCTAAAATGGCAACACCCGCTAATATAATAAGTAACTTTTTATCTCTTGTCGACATCCTAACACCCCCTACTGATTTGTACTGTCTATATCTGATGATGAATTACTATCCGTCTGTGCCTGTGATGACGCATCTTTTGATGTATCATCTGGCTCACTGCCTGTGCCATCCGCCGATTCAGAAGCAGCACTGTCATCAGCCTTTACATATGTGCAATCTACTGTGAACTGAACCTTTGAAGCACCGGTCTCATCAACCTCCTCTGTGATGGTTGACACATTGGATACCATGATACTCTCAAATGTACGAAGCTGTGCAATCACATCAGCCGCTATATCCTTGCTGCCTGTCTTGATGGTCATCGAAACACCATCTGTCGTAACAGACATATTCACAAGCTTGGCCTCTGACGGAAGCTTCTGCTCCAGCTCATCCACGAAGCCCGTTATCTCATCATTCTTGTTGGATGAGGCACTCTCAAGAAGCTTAGTCCAGTCATAGTCCTTCTTGGTCTGGTTGTACACATCATATATATTCTGTGCATATGATAAATCAGAAACACGTGCTTTAAGCGTCATATTGTCTGAAGTTAAAACAAGATTTGAAAAAATACTGTATGCCGTAATACCAACTGCAACTACCACACACAATCCAAAAATGAGAAGCTGCACCGCAAAAGAAACAGGCTTTTCGGCTTTCTCCCCTGCCGGTACGGGAAGAGGCTTCCCATCAGGGCCAACAGGCGGATTACCCTGCGTACCTGCCTGTGCACCGCCAAGTGGCATAGCACCTGTAGCTGCTCCTGCCATAAGTGGAGCACCGATTCCCTTGTTTTTCTTACTGTCTAATATGTCAAGCGGATTCAGTGAGCATCCAACACAGTTGAAATACTCTGCCAGCTTTGCCTCTGCGAGGTTTATGCTCTTTGCCACATGCATACCGTCAAACTGCTGGAGCGGAACTACCTTAATATTCAGTTCATTGGTCAAAAGCTTTGAGAGTCCGCTGAAATCAGCACCTAAGCCAATGAGGAAAATTCTCTCGATAGGAGTATCTGAGTTTCTCGACTGATAGTAGTCTATCACTCGTCCGAGACTGCTTATCAGATTGGAAAGTGCGTATGACACATTCAGGCGAAGCTTCTTAAAGCGCTCTGAATCAATCTCATGACCCATAGGATCCATGCCGCCGCCCGCCGGCTCATCAGGCACCGTGCCATCCGGTCTTATTGCAAGGCAGGTCTTTCTGCGTGCCACATCGACTGCATCGGTAAATGACAGATACTCTCCGAAAAGCTCACTGTCCTGAATCTCCTCTATAGCATCAGCCAGTCCATAGTTGACATTACGCTGCAGCTTTACCATGCTTCCATCCATGATAGTCAGTGTGGTAGATACCTCATCCACCTTGACAGTTACCTTCACATCTCCGGGAATCTCTCTTCTCATGAGCTGCTTGATGGCATTTCCACTATAGTCAAGAGCTACAAGCTGCAGTCTGCAATAAGCTGCAAGAGCACCATATGACAAAATAAGGTCATTAGGCACAGCAATAACCGAAAGACGTAATTTCTTTTCTTCCGGTCTGTCAATCTTCTCTATAATCTGATGTACCAGCTTGTACTGGCTCAAATCCACCGGAAAATAATCCGATGCATTCATTGCAATCATTTCCCTAAGCTGCTTTTCCTTAACAAGCGGAAGCTCAATATCCCTGCTTGCTATACGTGCTGAATTTAACACAAAAACAGCTTTTTTGGTGGCAATCTTCTTTTCCTTTAGCTTGCTGTATAAGATAGAGCGAAACATCCCATCCGGCTGTACCACTCCATCATCAATCATCCCCGGTGGTGTCGGAAAGCCGAACATATTGTAAATCTTGGGATTTTTCGCTTTGTAATCAATCTCAACTACTCTGGTAAGGTTCTCCCCTATTTCAATGCCGAGTACCCTGTTTGCCATAACCTAATCCTCCATGTTTATCTTTGTTTTACACTGTATACGTCTGTAAAACTTTCGTAACTGTACTGAATAGTTACAAACTTTCTATATAAATTTCGGTATATCTGTGTTTTACTCTGCTTTTATCTCACCGTAAGTCATATTGCCTGCGTTTGTGTCAAGCACGCTTTATTATAACACACTTTTCAAAAGCCTGCGAGTGCCAAATATGCCGTTATCATTTTCTCACCCCATAGCATCGAAATAAAAATTCCGGCTGCCAAGTACGGTCCCATTGCAAGCCTGTTGCCTGCGTTTGTTACTTTCATACGAATCAGATGTATCACGGAACCTATGATGCATCCCAGGAAAAATGCTAATGTAATATTCTGCCAGCCTATCGCAAGGCCTGCACATGCCATAAGCTTGACGTCTCCGCCACCTATGGCTCTTCCTCCACTTACAAGAAGAAGGAGTTCAAGGAATAAACTGACACAAAAGAATCCTATCACATATTCAGACCAGTTATCATGGTCTAAAAACACATGCAGGATTCCAAGCACCAGTATAAATATATTGATTCCTAATGGAATTTCATATGTTCTCCAGTCTATCACACTCAGAACTATGAGTGCAGATGTAAGAAAGCAGTAGATGATACTCGTAAGCTCAAGTCCATTTACTGCAAAAACTACTATGTATAATATACCGTTTAACGCCTCAATAATAGGGTATTGAGGTGATATCGGTTCTTTGCACTTGCGGCATCTGCCACGAAGAAACAGCCAGCTAAAAACCGGCACCATATCGTACCACGAAAGCTGATACCCGCATCTCATGCAGTGGGACCTTTCGGTCACCACTGTCTCATGCTGCGGTATGCGGTAGATACAGACATTTAGGAAGCTGCCTATAACTATACCGAATGCAAATATTAAGATGTAGATGGGTATCAGTTCTGGTATCATTTAATAATTATCCCTTCAAAAATTAATTTTTCGGTTTAATCTGATCGTCTGTTCCAGTTGCAGTATAATAATCAGATGATGCTGAATATGTAATTTTTCCTGTTGCACTAGTATAAGTAATAACAATATTACCAGTCCACTTAGTTCCCTTTAACCTTGTATTTTCCAAACCAGTATCCGTTAACGGAGTTTGTGCAGTAGGATCAATCACAGGATCAGCATCTTTTGAAACTGTAACTTTAATGGTAGCTGGAGCACCTTCTTTATCTGAATAATATGTCTTTAATGTTGTTGCAATACTATCACAGTTCTGAATATCTGTTGCTTCTCTTGACTTCTCAACATACTTGATAAGCTGTGGAGCAAGTACACCTACAAGCACTGCCATGATAGCGATTACAACAATAAGCTCTACAAGAGAGAAACCTTTGTTGTTCTTCTGTTTCTTTCCTAACTTTTTAAATACATTCTTTACCATAGTTCTTTTCTCCTTTTCATTATAACATGGTTTTTGTGCAAAGAGCTGTGCCCTATCAGCATCTCTTTGGTTTGTATGCGCTCATTGTACCATAAATCAAAGCATAATGCAAGTTATTTTCTAGTACAATAGTATCATTACTGTATAATTTTTTTCGCCTTTTTTAGCAATTTTAACCAAATTTTAACCGATTTATTGCATTTAAATCATATTTTTTCAAAGAAATAATCTCCCGGGCTGTATTTTGGCACAGCGTGAGGGGCTTCACTCCATGTGACCGGCTAACGCATACACTCTCGTGAGAGCTACGCTACACTGCCAAGATACTGTAGGAATTATGCTTTTAGATTTTCTATGCTTGACGAAACCGTCGAACCGCGCCGTCCGTGGCGCGGTTCTCCTTGCCCATTACTGCTCACAACATCAGTGTGACCAGTAACGATTACAGCCCATTAAAAGTGCCTCTACGAGGCAGGGGGCTGTAATCTGACAATAGTTGATTTATTGGCGCATAGCTTGACAGCGTGGTGTCAAGCTTGCGTTTGAACAGCAACGATATATTACATCCCAGTGGCAGTTCATTTCTGTGTTTCATGCGCATAATTCAACAGTATCTAAGCAGCTCCGCTATTCGCTCACCCGAGAGTATATTTGCCAGCCGTTTGTAGAGAATGAAGCCCCATCCTACTGTCAGCAAAAGAGGAAGCAACCTCCGAGTTCTCGCCCAAAGATTGCTTCCTCTAATTTACATTTCACTACAATATTAGCTCACAAGCCATTTTTTTACAGTTTCCTCATCAAAATCCACACATTCAGCTATATCTTCTATTGAGTGTCCTTTTTTCTGAAGTTTTAAAGCCGTTACTTTTGCCTGACGAATTCTGCCTTCTTCTCTGCCTAATTCTCTGCCTTCATTTTTCTGTTCTTCCCACGCCTTGCACATATCAATCACCTCTTCTTTCTCATCTATGTCTATATTCGTTCCTGCAAACAGGTTGATTGCCTCGACTGTCTCTCTGTCCACATTGCTAAACTTCTCGTCATTCTGCAGCACTTCCTGCATTTTTTCCTTATCATAAGCATTCTGTAATACCTCGAAAAGCTGCCTGATTGAGGTTCTGAATCCTGTAAAGTCGGTTATCTCCCTCGGTGCCAGCAGATTAATCCTGTAATCCGGTATGAATGGCAGAAGTTCTTCATCCACATCACCAAACATATCCGACAGCTTCCTTGGACCATCCCATTCCTTTGTTCCGAGATACACTGTAATCGTAATTACAGGAATCAGCTTATCCTCTTTCGTAAATCCCGAGAGAAATTCATCTGATGTTGCTGTATCCTTTTCCTTTCGGTGCTTTTTTGCTGTTTCCTTTACCTGATTTCCATATGCCATGACATCATAAAACATGTTTTTTACCGGAATGGAATAGTGTATATCCGACTGATTTTCTACTCCTATCAGTACCACATATGATTTGCCGGTATATTTGATGCTGGCATTTTTAAAGATATCCCTCAGCTTCTGCATCGCTATGGTCTTTTTGTCAAGTCCCAGTGCGGTCAGAACCTCCGTGGTGTCCCTTTCCTTAAGGTTTTCCGGCAGGATGACCTCTCTTCCTCCATACAGTATATTGTTGCACAGATCAGCAAACCTGGCATTGTCAGCAAAGTATTCCTTTGCCATTGAGTCTTTTGCGCTCAATCCTTCTCCTCCTGTTCTCTTGTGTGAGCAGGAAAATTTGGTGCCAATGAGGGTATAGTGGTACAGTTTACAAGGTATACCTGTGCTGTTCTTCTTTAATATTTACGCACGGTATACAGTTCATCCGCCTTTTGACTACATTTTCTGCATTCTGTCTACATATGGCATTTCAATTTTCCTGCTGTTGATTGGTAAATAAAGCATTGAAAACTTCCATGTCCTTTGTAGAATAATGCGAAGTGGTCTGCCCTCTTCAAAGTGGTGCGCACCTGAAAAACTGTTATGTGGTGCCGCTTACAGAAATATAATGCTTTGAGTTGATTGTAGCATAGAGGTGGTGTTTTGTCATCACATTTTTTCTTTTTTGCCACAGCGTAAGGGGCTTTATCCCATGTGACCGGCTGGGCACACTCTCCCGCGTGAGCGAATAGCGAAGCTGCCTAGATACTGTTGAATTATGCACACGATACACAGAAATGCCCTGCCACGGATGGCAGGGCAAGGAGAACCGCGCCACGGACGGCGCGTTTCGACGGTTTCGTCGGGCATCGTAAATCTTTAAGGCATAATTCCTACAGTATCTTGGCTGCGTAGCGTAGCTCACGTGAGAGAGTGTGCACAAGCCATGGCTCATGGGATGAAGCCCCGCCCTACTGTCAGTCCCCTCAGACAAAGAGGAAGCAGCCTCCGCGCTTTCGCTCAAAGACTGCCTCCTATCGATCTTTTTTCAACTACAGCTGCTATGCCAGCTTCTTATTTTTCTCAAGAAGCTCATAGATTTTCTCAACATCATAATCCGGCTTCATTGACAATGCCGCTTCGTAAATTGGAGCGATAACCTCCTCTTTTTCTTCCAGGTCATCTGCTATTTCTGCCACACTCTTGTCCTTTTGCAGCTTTTTTACAATCAGAGAAATTATCTTTTGTCTTTCTCCTAATTCTCGGCCTTCTTCTCGGCCTTCATTTTTCTGATCTTCCCATGCCTTACACATATCAATCACCTCTTCTTTCCCATCTATGTCTATATCCGTTCCTGCAAACAGGTTGATTGCCTCAACCGTCTCTCTGTCCACCTTGCTAAACTTTTCATCATTCTGCAGCACTTCCTGCATCTTTTCTTTATCATATGCATTCTTCAGTACCTCGAAAAGCTGCCTGATTGATGTCCTGAATCCGGTAAAGTCTGTTATCTCCCTCGGTGCCAGCAGATTAATTCTGTAATCCGGTATGAATGGCAGAAGCTCTTCATCCACATCACCAAACATATCTGACAGCTTTCTTGGACCATCCCATTCCTTTGTTCCGAGATATACTGTAATCGTAATCACCGGTATCAGCTTATCCTCTTTCGTAAATCCAGAGAGAAATTCATCCGATGTTGCCGTATCCTTTTCCTTGCGGTGCTTTTTGGCAGTTTCCTTTACCTGGTTGCCATATGCCATGACATCATAAAACATGTTTTTTACCGGAATGGCATAGTGTATATCGGACTGATTTTCTACTCCTATCAGTACGACATATGATTTGCCGGTATATTTGATGCTGGCATTTTTGAAGATGTCCCTCATCTTCTGCATCGCTATGGTCTTTTTGTCAAGCCCTAGTGCGGTCAGAACCTCTGTCGTGTCCCTTTCCTTAAGGTTTTCCGGCAGGATGACCTCTCTTCCTCCATACAGTATATTGTTGCACAGATCAGCAAACCTGGCATTGTCAGCAAAGTATTCCTTTGCCATTGAGTCCTTTGCGCTCAATCCTTCTCCTCCTGTTCTCTTGTGTGAGCAGGAAAATTTGGTGCCAATGAGGGTACAGTGGTACAATTTACAAAGTACACATATACTGTCCTTATTTAATGTTTACTCACTGTATACAGTTCATCCGCCTTTTGACTACATTTTCTGTATTCTGTCTACATACGGCATTTCAATTTTCCTGCTGTTAATGGGTAATTAAAGCATTGAAAACTTCCATGTCCTTTGTAGAATGATGCGAAGTGGTCTGCCCTCTTCAAAGTGGTGTGCACCTGTAAAAAATTGTTATGTGGTGCCGCTTACAGAAATATAATGCTTTGAGTTGATTGTAGCATAGCGGCAGTTCTTTGTCATCATAATTTTTCTTTTTCCATA
>OOCB01004360.1_pt1 | contig 12053 bp, 8 predicted proteins | sample 1671351 | NCBI WGS metagenome assembly OOCB01 (sample SAMN06348148, study PRJEB24527) | human gut metagenome | biome: human gut; feature: ankylosing spondylitis patient; material: feces | host: Homo sapiens | place: China | collected 2015-10
CGGCATCATGATGGACGGCAAGAAGCCATCGTATGCCGACATAATCAAGGGGCTGAAATACTAAACAGCCACCACCGACAAAAAAATATTCTGCGGCTGAATTTTGCCGCAGAAACCGGACACTCAAGTTGGCCGCAAACCCTCCGGCAACTAATTGAGGTAGTTTTAATTAACCCAAATTCAGCAGGATTTGGGTTAATTTTTTTTATCCGAGTTTAAAAGTTGTTACCTTTAACAGGTTTTAGATTGGTGTAATCAACATTTATGATAATTATCATATAAATTATGAGCATTTACCCTTACCTTTGCCAATTGAATTTAAAGGAAACAGTGATTGCAGATATTATAGAACATTTTGAAATATATTATTTTATGAACAAACGAACATTTTCATTCTACGCGAAATGCGTAGCAGTATGTGGATTGTTATTTGGTTTGACCCTCGCATCATGCGGGAACAACAACGGCCAACAGCAGGCACAAGCTGCACCCGACATTGCAGTTACAACTCTGAAAAGAGAAAGTGTCCACCTCGAATCCGTTTATCCGACAATCATCAAGGGTAAGAAAGATGTAGAAATCCGTCCGCAGGTGACGGCATTCATTACACGCGTTTGTGTAGACGAAGGACAGCAGGTTGCTGCCGGACAGACATTGTTCATTCTTGACCAGGTTCAATACGAAGCGGCTGTTCGCCAGGCTGAAGCAGCAGTTGCAGTGGCTCAGGAATCAGTAAACTCAGCAAGCATTACAGCTGAAAACAAACAGAAACTTTTCAACAAGAACATTATCAGCGAATATGAAAACACGCTTGCCAAAAACGATTTGGCACAGGCAAAAGCCCAGCTTGCACAAGCACAGGCCAGCCTGGTTACTGCTCGCAAGAACTTGTCGTTCACAGTAGTAAAGGCTCCGTCAGCAGGCTATGTAGGTTCTATTCCTAACCGTGAAGGTTCATTGGCAAGTCCTACATCACAGACTCCGCTGACAACGATTTCCGACATTTCTGAAGTATATGCCTACATTTCATTCAACGAAAAGCAGGTACTTGAAATGACCGACGGAGGCAAAAAATCGTTGAGCGAAGCCATCAACGCCCTGCCAGAAGTGAAACTGGTTCTTTCCGACGGAACAGCCTATCCGCTCCCGGGCAAGATTTCAACCCTTACCGGACTTCTTGACAACACTACAGGTTCGGCTTCGGCACGTATCCTCTTCAAGAACCAGAACGGCATGCTCCGCAGCGGTTCTACCGGTACAATTGTCATTCCTATCCAGGAAGACAGCGTATTGCTTGTTCCGCAAAAGGCTACTACCGAAATTCAGGACATCAAATACGCTTATGTGGTAAACGACTCCAACAAGGTTGTTTCTACAAAGATTGAAGTGCTTGCCAACAACGACGGTAAGAACTACGTTGTCACCAACGGTCTGAAGGAAGGCGACCGCATCGTAGTGGAAGGCGTAGGCGTTAAGGTCAAGAACGGAAGCGTCATCAACCCTGTTGAGCAGAAAGCACAACAATAAGAATTCTACATTCATAAAAACGACTGATTAAAACATAGTTATGAAATTAGATACATTTATTAACCGCCCTGTACTCTCGACGGTTATCTCAATATTTATAGTCATATTGGGCTGCGTGGGGCTATTGTGGCTGCCAATTACACAATATCCGGACATCGCGCCGCCTACAATCCAGGTGAGCACCACCTATACGGGTGCCAACGCCCAGACCGTGCTGAACTCCGTGATTGCGCCTATCGAAGAGCAAATCAACGGTGCGGAAGGTATGACCTACATGCAGTCAACAGCCACCAACACGGGTAACGCCACTATCACTGTCTATTTCCGCCAGGGATTTGACCCGGACATGGCAGCCGTCGACGTTCAGAACCGTGTGGCAAAGGCACAGAGCATGTTGCCGGCCGAAGTAACCAAAGTGGGTGTCATCACCAAGAAACGTCAGACATCCATGCTTCTCGTATTCTCCCTCTACTCACCCGACGGTTCGTATGAAACGGAGTTCATCGAGAACTATATGAAAATCAACGTCATCCCGCAAATCCAACGTGTATCCGGTGTAGGTGATGCCATGGTGATGGGTGCCGACTATTCTATGCGTATTTGGCTGAAGCCGGACGTAATGGCGCAGTATCAACTGATGCCGACCGACATCACGGCAGCCCTTGCTGAACAGAACATCGAAGCGGCTCCGGGACAGTTCGGTGAACGCGGCGACCAGAGCTACCAGTACATCATGCGCTATAAAGGCCGTCTTGTCACTCCGGAAGAGTTTGAAAACATCGTCATCCGCACCAACCCGAACGGCGAAGTGCTTTATCTGAAAGACGTTGCAGAACTCGAACTCGGACGTGTTGACTACGGATTCTCGAACAAGACAAACGGACAGCCTGCCGCATCTGCCATGATTTTCCAGACAGCGGGCTCCAACGCTACACAGGTTATCAACGGCGTATTGGCCGAAATCGACAAGGCAAGCGAAGAACTTCCTGACGGATTGGAATTCAACATTTCAATGAACACCAACGACTTCCTCTTTGCTTCTATCCATGAAGTAATCAAGACCCTTATCGAAGCGTTCATCCTCGTGTTCATCGTGGTTTACATCTTCCTGCAGGATATCCGCTCAACCATTATCCCGGCAATTGCCATCCCGGTAGCCCTTATTGGTACATTCTTCGGTCTGTACCTGATTGGATTCTCCATCAACTTGCTGACTTTGGCTGCATTGGTATTGGCTATCGCCATTGTGGTGGACGACGCCATTGTGGTGGTCGAGGCGGTTCACGCCAAGCTGGACGAAGGCTACACCTCCGCCCGTCTTGCCGCCATCGACGCTATGCGTGAAATCGGTGGAGCACTTGTCTCCATTACATTGGTCATGATGCTTGTGTTCGTGCCGGTATCATTCATTTCCGGTACGTCAGGTATCTTCTACCGCCAATTCGGTCTGACAATGGCCATCGCCATCGGTCTTTCCGCATTGAACGCGCTGACCCTTTCACCGGCTCTTTGCGGTATCTTCCTGAAACCGCACAAGGAAGGCGAAAACAAGAAAAAGTCGGTTATCGACCGTTTCCACGACGGATTCAACCGCATGTACGACGGTATTCTTGAAAAATACAAAGGCTACACGAAATTCTTCATCAACCACAAGGTGACATCATTCGGCATCGTAGGTGCCAGCATCGTTGCACTTGTCATGCTCATGCTCAGCACTTCTACAGCTCTCGTTCCGAACGAAGATACCGGTGTGCTCTTCTGTATGGTGAACATGCCTCCTGCCACTTCACAGGAACGCACCATCGAAGTGATGGACGAAGTGGACAAGATTCTGGCCGACATTCCGGCAATCAACTACCGTACGCAAATCATCGGCTACAGTTTCCTTGCCGGACAGGGTAACACCTACGGTACATTCATCATCAAGCTGAAAGACTGGAGCGAACGTACGAAGGAAGAAAGCGCGGAAGCCATCCTCGGACAGCTTTACGCACGTACAGGCCAGCAAATCAAGGACGGTAACGTCATGATATTCCAGCCGCCTATGATTTCCGGTTACTCCGTGACGAGCGGTTTCGAATTCCAGTTGCAGGACAAGACCGGCGGCGACATCAACAACTTCTCGCAAATCGCCCAGGACTTCCTTGCCAAACTGAACCAACGTCCGGAAATCCAGATGGCATACACCACATTCAACCCTACATTCCCGCAATATATGGTTGACATCGACGTGGCCAAGGCAAAACAGGCAGGAACCGACCCAAGCACAGTGCTTTCTACACTGCAAGGATATTTCGGCGGTATGTACATCTCCAACTTCAACCGTTTCGGTAAACTTTACCGTGTAATGATGCAGGCCGCACCAGAATCACGTGTTTCTCCGGAATCGTTGAACCAAATCAAGATTCGTGTCGGAAGCGAAATGGCACCGATTACCAACTTCGTGACATTGAAGCGTGTCTATGGTCCTGACATCATTTCGCGTTTCAACATGTACACGTCAATCTCTGTCAACGGTACGCCGAATCCGGGTTACTCGTCAGGTGACGCCATCCGCGCTATTGAAGAAGTGGCAGCAGAATCGCTTCCGCAGGGATTCGGCTATGAATTCTCCGGTATGACCCGTGAGGAACAGTCGACATCTTCATCTTCAACAGCCGTTGTGTTTGGTCTGTGTCTGCTCTTCGTTTACCTGCTTCTTTCGGCACAATACGAAAGCTACATCCTACCGTTGGCGGTTATCCTTTCTATTCCGTTCGGTTTGATGGGTTCGTTCATCTTCGCCAAGATTTTCGGCATCAACAACAACATCTACCTGCAAATCGGTTTGATTATGTTGATCGGTCTGTTGGCCAAGAACGCCATCCTTATCGTTGAGTTCGCCCTCGACCGCCGTCGTACGGGCATGAGCATCGTAGGTGCAGCCGTTGCCGGTGCAGCCGCCCGTCTGCGTCCTATCCTCATGACGTCATTGGCATTGATTATCGGTCTGCTCCCGCTGATGTTCGCTTCCGGTGTAGGTGCAAACGGTAACAACGCGTTGGGTACAGGTGCAGTAGGCGGTATGCTTATCGGTATGATTCTCCAGGTTCTCATCGTTCCGGCACTCTTCGTAGCGTTCGAAACCCTGCAAGAGAAATTCGTACCTATCAAATGGAAAGATACCGACAACACGGAACTGCACGACCAAATCGAACAGTACAATCATTAATCTATTTTATTTGATTCGAAATGAAAATCAACAAAATATCAATGGCAGCCATCGTCTTAGCTTCAGCTATGACGATGGGCAGCTGCCACATCTACAAGAAATTCGAATTGCCGGAAGAGGGACTGTCGGCTGAAATTGCCGCCGCACAGAAGGAAGAAACCGACTCAACGGCATTCGGCAACATCGCCTGGGACGAAATGTTCACCGACCCGCAGCTGCAGGCGCTTATCCAGATTGCACTCGACAAGAACGTGGATTTGGAAAATGCCCGCCTGAATGTGGATATTGCCAATGCACAGCTGATGGGTGCAAAACTCAACTACGTTCCGTCGCTGACACTCTCGCCTAACGTGGGCGCAGCCTCCTACGACGGCTCGAAAATCACTTCCAACAGCTGGTCATATCAGGTTCCCGTTGCTGCAAGCTGGCAAATCGACCTCTTCGGCCGTCTGCTCAACACCAAACGCCAGGCCAAAGCCGCATTGCTGCAAAGCGAAGCCTATCAGCAGGCCGTACGCTCGCAAATCATTGCCGGAGTAGCCAACTGCTACTACACTATCGTCATGCTCGAACGCCAGTTGGAAATCACCAACGAAACAGCCGTACTGTGGGAACGCAGCATCGAGACAATGAAGGCGTTGAAAGAAGCCGGACGCTACAACGAAGTGGCCGTTGTTCAAAGCAAGGCCAACTACAACAGCATCATGGCCTCTATCCCGCAAATCGAAATGCAGCTCCACGAAGCCTACAACTCCATGTCGCTGCTGCTCAATTCGCCGGCACAACGCTGGACCATAGATAAAGACTACGTACCGACATTCCCGGAATACATGGCCGAAGGAATACCGATGCAGTACATTGCCGCCCGTCCTGACGTGAAAGCGGCAGAACAGTCGTTCGCAATGGCCTACTATTCCACAAATGTGGCACGTTCGGCCTTCTATCCGAACATTGTCATTTCGGCGAACGGCGGATTCACCAACCTGTTGGGAAGCATCATCCAAAATCCGGGCGTATGGTTCTACCAGCTCGCCGCATCATTGACACAACCTCTTTTCCAGAACGGAAAGAACATTGCCAACTTGAAAGCAGCCAAGGCACAACAGGAACAGGCACTCAACACATTCGAATACACTGTATTGAGCGCAAGTTCGGAAGTGTCCGACGCATTGGTGGCCTACAACAAGAACCGCCAGCGTGTTAAAATGCTTCAGGAGCAAGTAAATAATTTGGAAAAAGCTGTGGAATATAACAATGATTTGCTAACTTTAGGGACAGCAACGTATCTGGAAGTCCTGACTGCACAACAGTCACTGCTGAGCGCACAGCTCTCGGAACTCCAGTGCGAACTGCAAATCAGCCAGTCGGCCATCAACCTCTACCAGGCTCTTGGCGGCGGCCGATAACATTGTTTGTCAAACCATAAATACTTATAACCATGATTAGTCCATTAGCTTATGTTGACCCGGGAGCCAAACTCGGTAACAACGTGACAGTACATCCTTTCGCCTACATCGACAACAATGTCGAAATCGGCGACAACTGTGAAATCATGCCTTATGCAAGCATTATGCACGGTTCACGGTTGGGAAACAACATAAAGGTGTTCAACGGTGCCATTATCGGAGCCGACCCGCAGGACTTTCGCTGGAAAGGCGAACAGACTTACTGCCACATCGGCGACAACACCGTCGTAAGAGAGCAGGTAATCATCAACCGCAGTATCCGCGAAGGAAAATCTACTGAGATTGGTGCCAACTGCTTCCTGATGGCAGAAACGCATATCGGACACGACTCCGTGATTTCCGACAAATGCGTTTTGGGCAACGGAGTGCAAATCGCCGGTGACGTGTTCATCGACACCTGCTCCATCCTTTCAACCGGAGCGAAGGTGAACAACGGCAGCCGAATTTCCTGCTGGGTATTCATCAAAGGCGGTTGCCGAATTTCAGGCAACGTACCGCCGTTTGTAATCATGGCACACAATCCGGCCACCTATTACGGAGTGAACGCCATGGTCATGCGGGAAAAGAAGAACCTCTTCACAGAGGACATCATCGACGACATTGCAAAGGCCTACCGCCACATCTATCAATGCAACACAACCATCTACAACGCGTTGAAACGCATTGAAAACGATGTGCCGCCCAGCAAAGAGCGCGACAAGATTGTAGAGTTCATCCGCAACAACAACTGCAAGATTATCGCACTGCCACACATCGACATGTATCAGTAAGCAATACATACCGACAAAAAAACGAACGGAATATTCCTCGCAGGATGTTCCGTTCGCTGTTTTTTAGCCTGGTGACAGGCTTAGTCCATCGGATATTTTACGCCCCATTCGGCACGCAAGCTGTCGAGCAGGCGCATGATGCGGAGTGTTTCGGCATGCGGCATAAACTCAGTTTCCACAGCACCGCAGCGCATGGCCTTGAGCGACTCGATTACTTCATACTCATAACCGGTAATCTGCGGTTCGCATTCAAAGCGTTCTACAAGGATATGGTCGGCGGAATACACCTCAGCCGTCTGCGGGTTGTTGATATTGTCGACAATGATATAGCCTTCCGTACCGCTGATGACTCCCTGACGGTCGTTCGCACAAAAGGCCGTTGTCTGCATCACCGCCATCCGTCCGTCGGGATAGGTGAACGTCATGCTGTTCTGCAAGTCAACGCCTGTCTCACCTTTAAAACAAGTGGAAGAGACACGGCTGTAATCATTTCCAAACAGCATCATCATGAAGTTAATCGGATAGACACCGATGTCGAGCAAAGCGCCGCCACAAAGTTCCGGGCGAATAATGCGCTCCTTATCCGCCATCGGATAGCCCAGCGAAGCAGTTATCATCATCGGTTTACCAATCATGCCACTGTGTGCCAACTCTGCAATCTTTTTGGAGAAAGGCATAAAACGTGTCCAGATAGCTTCTGAAAGAAACACGCCCTTTTCCCGCGCAAGCGCTATCAGTTCCTCCGCTTCGCGCGCATTGGCGGTGAAAGCCTTTTCGCACAATACGGCCTTCCCGCGTTCCAGACACATTTTCACTTGACCATAGTGATGGGAATGGGGAGTTGCAACATAAATCAAATCCACCTCCGCATCATCGGCCAACGCCTCGTACGAACCGTAGCTTTTCGTAAAGCCCCACTTTTCTGCAAATGCGGCTGCTCGCGAAGCATCGCGGGCGGCTATGGCATAAAGTTCCACACCTTCCATACCCAACAGCGTCACGGCCATTTTCTCGGCAATATGTCCGGCACCGATAATTCCAATTTTTGCAATCTTGTCCATATAAGTTTGAATCGATTTTCTACAAATAAAAAAGCTGTGTCACGGACCAATATCCGGACACAGCCTCTGTGGAGATGGAGAGATTCGAACTCTCGTCCAAACGTGGAACTAATATGCTTTCTACACGCTTAGTTTCGACTTGATTGTCGGTAGCAGGCAGGATCGAAACTACCAACCTGAAACGTATCTCCTAAAATCTCGGAACGCCACCGGAGAACAGGCATTCCCAGCCTCGATTTTCTCAGCACCACCTTATCGAAACGTCTCGAAGCAGGGCAATCGGGTGATGTCTCGTTTCTACCACTGTGGCAGAAATAAAGCTAACTTACTATACTTCGGTTAGGCAGCGAGAGCGTAGTTATTTTCGCCAGTTAAATTTTTGATGTCTGAGATTATAGAGCATAGCCATCATCGCTCTGCGTGCTTACATACCACCTCTACACGCTGTCAAAACCGGTCATCCCCAATCTTGCGCAGTCACCTCGAAGGGTATAGCGAATTACAAAGATATACATTTCACAACAGAAATGCAAATTTCAGCCCCTTTTTCGACATTTTTTCGACAAAAAGAGATTTTGTAATTTTAGGATAGGAGGCGGCTCGGCATAGCCAAATTTGAAAACAGTGTTTTCATTTGCCTCTGCTCTCGCCTTTCGCTATCTTTGCATAAGATAGGATGCGTCTCAGCAGAAAACTCAAACAAGTTTGGTTTTCTGCCTTCGACTTTCGCTATCTTTGTAAGTATATTTGGATTTTGGCGAACAAACAAGCGTTTATGTTTAAAGCAGCAAAATATATCATAGCGATAGTGGCGATATTATTTTCGTCATGCAATTCATCGAAGGACAAGACTCTGGAACTAAGCGACAAAATGCTCCAGACGAATCCTGAGAGAGTATTGTTCGTTTTGGATTCTTTGGAAAATGCCGGTGGACTGAATGAGGAAGAACAGCTGCATCTGACCTGGAACCGCGCCATGGCGCATCAGATGTTGGGAATGTCATTGGCAGAGGATGAAGAGCTGCCTAAAGCAATTGCATACTACCGGGCAAAGGCCGACAAACAGGCAGACAGCTATCTCCTTGAGGCATCATACCTCAAATGGACAGGCAAGGAAACGGATGCAATAAACATCCTCGACAAGGGGATTGCCGAAATTACGGATTCAACAAAACGAATAAAGCTGATGGCCGCACAAGCCGGACTGCTTGAGCATCAGCAAGAATATGAAAAGGCAACTACTGTGCTGAAAAAGGCCTTGGCATACAATTTACCCAAACGCGAGGAAGCCATATTGAACTATAAAATTGGATTGAATCTTTCATTGATGGGCGACCCGCAATCCGAACATTTTTTCGGACAAAGCGTCCGACTGGCTACGGAGAATGGCGATACTGCCATTGCCTGTGAGTTTCTGCGCAACTATGCCGACTATCTGTCGAACAACGGGCAATATCGCCGTTCTAACGACGTATACCATCAAATCGGCAGAATGATGCCACAAACGGCCGAACTGTCGGCAATTCAAATGGCTATGGCCGGCAACTACATCAATCTGCACATGCTTGACTCCGCCCGTATCTGCAACGATAAGGCCATTGAAAACGAAGCGAAACTGGAAGCTAAAGGTTTTGCCGACATCACACGCAGAGTTGTGATAGAGCTGGAGCGTTGCTTATTGGATTATGAGAACGGGGAACCTGTATCCTATGTGGACTTCTCCCGCTATTGCGATTCCATTACAGCCGACATGCAGGCAAAGGAGAACACCCTGGCAAGACGACAGGAAACGAAGGAACGCCTGCAATGGGCCAACCACGAATTGGAACTCGACAGACAACGGATGGGATGGATGCTGTCGGCAGCAATCCTGTTGTTGCTTTTCGGTGTGATAGCCGGCTATCTATACTACAAAAACAGAGTTCAGCGGCTGGCAGAGGCTGAAGACAGGATTGATGCGCTGACTCGGATGTTGGCAAAAGCTCAAACGGCAACAGAAGAAACGCCGGGCGAAAAACAGCAAAAGACGGAAGACGATGCCTTCTTCAAGAAAATACTCTTGCAGCAATTGGGAATCATCCGTGTGGTAGCAAGCACTCCTACCAATCAAAATCAGGCTCTGCTGAAACGGATAGCAGGCATTGGTGAAGGCAAAATTCCAACTGACAGCCTCCTCGTGTGGTCGGACCTTTATCTCACCATTGACCGCCTCTACGACAATTTCCATAACCGCCTTATGGAGCAATATGGACACACACTTACGGAAAAGGAAATACAAATCGCCTGCCTCCTGTGTGCCGGTTTCTCCACAAAAGAAATAGGCGTTATCACCCAACAGTCAGATGCCACAATTTATGTCCGCAAAACCTCCATACGGAAGAAAATCGGAGCGGCAGAAGGACAGGATATTGTAGCCTACCTCAACGGCATTAAAGGCGATTAAGATTCAATAGAACCATATTTAGATTTACGAAAAGCGTAACCGTTGGTATTCAATCGGTTACGCTTTTTGTATTTAGACTATTTATTTGGTGATTTAGTCGCCATAAGGCTACTCCCCACCCTAATTTTGCGTCATCAAAAGTCCCCGGCATTCCCAACACCGGACCACAAATATCGACATTAACCAAATAAAAAACATAGAATGAAACGGAACAGATTAACAAACATATCTGGCGGCATATTGCTGATTGTGTTTTTTATGCTCGTATCCACCGGGCACTTGCACCTACCCGGACACGGGAATAGAGAAAACGAGCATTTTGAAGAAGTAGTGACCAATCATGTGCAGACTACACTTGCCCACGGCAAGAAGGTGGAGTTTGGCAACAGATTCTTATGTAAAGACTATAAAGAAAACGGCGAGTTACGTTTTTCCGCTAACGTAACATACTATTTAGTTTCAGACAATGGCATGAAAGAGAAGCATATTGCCCATGTTGTGTGTGACGAAGATAAGGATAAAATCATTGAATGGAAAGAAATTAAAACAAACGAATAGAATGAAACGACTGACATTTATTGTTGCGACACTGACGCTTGCCTTATCCGCACTCGGCAAGGATATAAAAGGCCGCGTTATTGACATGAGCGGTATGCCTTTGGAATTTGTAAATGTAGTACTCCTTCAGGATTCTGCATTTGTCGACGGCGTAATCACCGACAAAAACGGCAATTTCACTTTGCCATGCGATGTAACGGACAGACTGAAACTCCGGCTGTCATTCGTTGGCTTCGACTCAAAATATGTGGATATCACATCCAATGGGGAATTGGGAGACATTCAAATGACCGCTTCCGGCAGTACACTGCTAAAGGAGGTAGAAGTCAAAGGACATACCACTTATTTGAAAGGAAATGCTCTGGTTACGAATGTAGAAAACAGCATTCTGGCCAATGCCGGAACGGCAAAAGATGTACTCCGACAAATACCGATGGTCGTCGACAACAACGGCAATCTGGAAATATTTGGTAAGGGGACACCGACCGTTTATATCAATGGACGCAAAATTACCGACTTGCAGGAATTATCCACCTTGCTGTCCGGCAATATCCGTAATGTGGAGGTGATAAGCAATCCCGGCTCTTCTTATGCCGCCGATACAAAGGCTGTTATCCGCATTCGCACAAAGAAGCCGCAAGGTGACGGTTGAAGCGGTACATTCAGGTCGACTGACGGATTCCAGCATTATTTTCAAAGCGCAAATTTGATGAATCTAAAATACCGGACGGGAAATTTTGAAATATTCTCCAACTTCACCTACAACACCGGCAAGAGTTGGGAGAAAAAGTCGACGGATATGGCAACTCTTACAAAATCGGAGTGGAATCAGCAACTCTCCACGGTCAACACCAAACATTACAACGGCTTTTCAGGCAAATTAGGCTTTTCATGGATAATCAACAACAAGCACTCCATAGGTGCCTTTTATCAAAACGAATTTGCTAAAAATGAGAACAAATCAGTCCTTGAAAGCGAGGTATTTGAGAACGATGCATTTTACGACAGTTGGAAAAC
>OOCB01004361.1_pt1 | contig 12051 bp, 13 predicted proteins | sample 1671351 | NCBI WGS metagenome assembly OOCB01 (sample SAMN06348148, study PRJEB24527) | human gut metagenome | biome: human gut; feature: ankylosing spondylitis patient; material: feces | host: Homo sapiens | place: China | collected 2015-10
CTTTTTTTGCGTCCAAAATCAAAGGAACGCGCAACAAATACCGCCTTTCGGTGGGGGTATGGAGTAGATAGCAAGCACAGCAAACGAGTACCCGCTTGCGATTTTTGGCTTTAGGGAACCCTCTCCCTAAACCCGAAAAATGCTTGTTGGGAACATCCCAAACCCTGATACGAAAAGAGGCGAGATACCACGATGGCAAACCGAAAACGAAATATCCAGGTGAAGTTCTATGTGACCGCCGAGGAAAAGGAACTGATGGAACAGAAGATGGCTCAGCTCCAGACAAAGAGGATGGGCGCCTACCTGCGGAAGATGGCGATTGACGGATATATCATCCAGGTGGACACCAGGGACATCAAGGAGATGAACAAGCTCCTGTCCGCCATTGGCCGGAACATCAATCAGATCGCCAAACGAGTCAACGCCGGAGGTCCCACCTATCAGGCCGACATGGAGGAAATCCGGGAAAGGCTGGATCAGATATGGCAGTTACAAAGACGCATCCTATTAAGTCAACGCTGAAAGCGGCGATTGACTATATCTGCAACCCCGACAAGACGGATGGGAAACTGCTGGTGTCCTCCTTCGGCTGCGCCGCCGAGACCGCCGACATTGAATTTGAATGGACACGCCGCCATGCTATTGACAAGGGCACACACCTGGGCCGCCACCTGATCCAAGCCTTTGAGCCTGGGGAGGTGTCGCCAGAGGAAGCCCACCGGATCGGCATGGAACTGGCACGGGAGGTCCTGGGCGGCAAATATGAATTCGTCCTCACCACTCACATTGACAAGGATCACGTCCATAATCACCTGATTTTCAATGCGGTCAGCTTCACCGACCACAAGCACTACCATTCCAACAAGCGCAGCTATCACGAGATACGCCGGGCCAGCGACCGGCTGTGCAAAGAACACGGCTTGTCCGTCATCGTCCCTGGCCGGGATAAGGGCAAGAGCTACATTGAGCATCAGGCCGCACAGAACGGCACCAGCTACAAGGCAAAGCTGAAAGCCGCCATCGACCGGCTGATCCCCGTGTCCTCCAGCCTGGAAGATTTGCTTGCCCGGTTGCAGCGGGAAGGGTACGAAATCAAGCGAGGAAAGTATATCTCCGCCAGGGCGCCGGACCAGGAAAGGTTCACCCGGCTCAAAACCCTGGGCGCCGATTACACGGAAGAAGCCGTTGTCTCCCGCATTGCCGGAGGCCCCCGCCCCTCCAGACAGCCCCGGCAACGCAGCGGGAGGGTCAGCCTGCTCATTGACATTCAGAACAATATCAAGGCCCAGCAGAACGCCGGATACCAGCGGTGGGCAACCATTGAGAATCTGAAACGTGCGGCCGCTACCATGAACTTTCTCACCGAACACGGCATCGGCAGCTATGAGGAATTGGTGGAACGGTGCGACGCCGTTGCCGCCGCCTCCATCCGTACCAGGGAAAGCCTGCGGGATACGGAACAACGGATCGCCGACCATGCCCTTCTGGGAAAGCAGATCGACACCTACCGCAAGCTGAAACCTGTCTATGACCGATACAAGGCATCAAAGGACAAGGAAAAATTCCTGCGCGGCTTTGAGAGCGAGATCATCTTATTCGAGGCGGCAGCCAGGGAGATCAAAAAGGCCGGACTCACCAAACTTCCTTCCTCCGATAAGGTGAAAGCAGAACTGGAAGGACTCTCCGCCCGCAAGGCCGCCCTGCAAACGGAACTTCGGAAGATACAACGGGAGGAAAAGGAATATGACACCCTCCGCCAGAATGTGGACGCCCTGCTGGAAAGGCCGAAGGAACAGGAACAGCAGCGGCAGCGGAGCAACGACTTGGAGTAACGGGGATTGGGCGCTTTTGACAGTCTTTGCAAAACCCCTGGGCGCATGGTTATCCGGCTGATATAATGGAACCAGGAATGGAGGTGCTGACTGTGACGAAATCCGAAGTAATCAAAGAGTTTTTCAAAAAGAGCGTGCTGCCCGTGGCGGTGGCGGCTTTGCTGTACTGCATTTTCAAATCCGTCTGCACAAAAGATGGAGTCACCGACTATGTATGGCTGTTCATCCTTTGCGGTCTGCCTTTTGGCATCCCACGGATGTTTGCCTGGATCGTGCCGGGCGGCTCTTTGGGAACCGCCCTTCCGTTGTTTCTGCTGAACTTTATTATTGGCGGAGTGATTGGCGGTTTCGTCCTGGTCTGGCGACTGCTGGTGTCTGCCTGGTATATTCCCTTGACCATCTATCGACTGTTCATAACAAGAGGGACTTCCTATATCCCAGAATAGCACTATGGAAATGTGGAAAACGGCCGCTTCACCGATGGAAAACAAATATTCACGGCCCGATGGAAAAGCTGTCAGCTTTCCCACAGCCCGCAAACATTGTTTCCCACAGCTCCGCCCCTTTGACCGTTTACACACATTCCCACAGCACCTACTACTGCTACTGAAAATGAGCGCCATCACCGAAAGATGATGGCGCTCATTCTTTTTCTCCGTATCCTTCCCCAGCAAGATTTAGTATATTCTTTTTTTCTTTCTGCGCATAGCGCATGGTCTGATAAGCTCCGCCGCCTGTATGGTCCACATAGAATACAACGAGATCGCTTCGCTTCACCATCTGCCGGTTGCGAATTTGAAAAGCACCTTTCGGGTGGCTGCTGGCCGCGCTGCCGCATATTTCGATTTCATCATAATAGGCTTCAAAGTTTTCCGTATTGTTGTGTAACTCCGCCGTGGGATATGGCAGTATCCAAATCAAGGAACTGTTGTCATCTCGTACAATCCGCTTCTGGCGTTTGACAGCGGAGGAAACGATCTGGTCAAAATCTCCGTCCCGTCCGACCAGGAACTCCACATACTCCTTTTCCAAAAGCAGCGCATGAACCAGCGCCTCCACACGATCCTCCGCCTCACGAAACTCCGGGATGATCCTGTGTCCAAAAAAACTAACGGTAAATATGTTCACGGTTCTATCTTCGCCATTTTCAAGCCAGCCTCTCCAACAAAGTAAATAATCCACTTCTCATTATATACAATCATTGACTTAAAGTAAATAATCCTCTAATTGGTTTCAATTATAATTTACCTGTTTTGTTGGTAGCATAATATCAGGAGGTGATATTATGCAAACGGAGTTTCCAGAACGCTATATCACTTTGGGCTTGAAGATCGCATATTACAGAAAAAAGGCGGGGATGACACAGGAGGTCCTTGCGGAGAGGATCGGGAAAAGTGTCAACTTCGTTGGTCAGGTAGAAGGAACAGGTACGGTTCGTGGCGTATCTCTTGAAACATTGTTCAAGATCGCCCAAGTGCTGAAAATCCCACCCTCCAAGCTGTTAGAGGATGACTGATCGACTGCGACGCAGCCAGAACAAAAAAAGAATGGGAGCGCCAACCTCGGATAACTGCATCCGATGTTGACGCTCCCATTTTGCTTGATAAAAGGTGAAAATCCGGCGTTTTTCCTATGCAGAAACACCCTGCCGCTCCACATGGGAAATCATACTGCCCCTACACGGAAAAGCCGCCACAGGCTGTTTCTTCGCCTGTTTTGAACCCTAATTCCCGCACTTTTTGGAACGGAGGGAAAGATAGTGCGGACAGGACAACACCACCGCCCGGAAACTCTGCTTGCAGGGATGAACGCAGCCTTTGCAGAGCTTGTTATACTGACGCCTGCCGTTCTCGCCCAGGAAGAACGCCCATTCCAGACGCCATTTCTTGCTCCGGCTCATAAGTCGCCCAGCTCCGGGGGCTTCTTCTGCGGGGCAGGCTTGTCCGGGCTTTTCCGTTCCGCGCACTCCCGTTTTGCGTCCTCCAGTCGCTCCCGGATGGAAGGCTTTTTCTCCGGCGTGGTCCTGCGCGCCTCGGTCTGGGCTTTCTGCAATTCCTCACCACGGCGGCCGTTGTTGATGATCCCGTCGATCATGCCGTAGTCATCCTCCAGGGTCATTTCCGCCGTGCGCAGCGGGTTTTCCGGCTCCACGGGAACGGACACGATCTGCCCGTTGATGCTGGCGAACAGCTCCGGCCGCTTGAATTGCTCGGTGTATTTCTGGATCATGTCCGGGGGCAGGGATGCGAAGCTCTCCGGCCCCAGGCCCACCACCAGGAAGGTGCCCGCCACGATGTCGTAAATCTCCCCATGCTCGTCCCGGAGGGAGCGGTTCAGGTCCAGACCGATGAGCTTGCCTTCATCGTTCAGCACCAGCCCCACCGGATCGTCAAAGGGATAGGAGGCGGCAATGTCGCCGCCCACCTCCGCTTGCAGCGCATGGAGGCCGGGGTCGATCTCCTTCACATAGGGTTCCTTCATGGGCTCCACCACCAGGACAGTCAATTTCTCCGGCGCGGTATGTTCGGGTGCGTCTCCGCTGGGGATGGCAAAGGCGCGGCTGCCGTTGGCCATGATGAGATACTTTCCGTCCTCGGACTCGTGGTGGAAACCGTATCCGGCTGCTTCCATCTGTTCCCGGCTCATATCCGTCACATGGAAGGTGCCCCTGGGGGTCCGCACCGTCTCGCCGGTCTCTCGGTCATCCGGGGTAGGCGCCGCTTGCTGCCCGTACAACTCCGCCTCATACTCCCGGTTTGCCTGCTCCGCAAAGGCCAGCATCTCGTCCACATGGGACTGATTCGGGTTTTCAATGGCCTCCCGGATCACCTGCGGGTCCACATCCAAATATGCCTCGTAGCCCACAGCCTCCTTGAACTTCTCCAACTCGGAGGGAAGGTAGTCCTCCGGGGTCTGGCCCAACGCCTTCAGCTTTTCTTCCAGAGAGGCAATGCGGCAATCGGAAAGGTTCTCGTAGATTTCTTCCTTCGCCGCATGTTCCTCCGGGTGCTCGGCGGCATACTGCGGATCGTTCTGCCGGAAAAACTCGTCCATATCGTAGGCAAGGTCCATGGCCCATTCCGAAATTTCTTCTTCAGGGATGTCGTCCTGGAAGGTCATCACCCGGTATTCCTCCGGGATGCTGCCGCGCTCGCCATCGTAATACTCATGGAAACTGTCCCCGGTATCCCGCACATAGCCCAGGTCGGTGAACTGGCCGCTTTCCTCCAGGGCGATGTCCCGTCCGTAGGCCTCATAGTCGATGTAGTTGCGCAGATGCTCCGGCACCTGCATGGCGTCCAGTTCCTCGATGTAATACCGGCCCAGATCGTCGTGGTCGTGGATGTCGGGGTAAACGTCGTAGCAGTCCAGGTTCTCCGTCAGGTTGATAAGTTCCTGGATGCTGCCCGTGTGGTCGCCGATCTCCATGGCCGCTTGGAACCGCTCGTATTCATCCTGGCTCATGTCGTCCAGTTTGGAGGCCAGGTAGTTCAGCTCGTCCAGGTTGGCGTACTCGCCCAACAGGTCATAGAGGCCATCCACATAGCAGTCGTAGTCCGTGATGAACCATTCCTCATAGGTCTGCCCGAAGTCGTCCTTCGCACCGATCCCGATACGCTCAAAGACCTTTTTCAGTTCCTCCGCCGTGGTGGGGAACTTCACCCATTCGCCCACAAGGGCACCCTCGTTATATTTGCCCAGGTTGGTGATGAAAGCGGCAAAGGGATAATCTTTGTCATAGTCATAATGGGGCATAACGACACCTCCTTACAGTTCCGGCGCAGACTTTTCCCGATGGGGCTGCGCCTTGCTCTGATTGGCACATTCCTTCCGGCTCTGCTCCAGCCGCTCCTTGATGGAGGGCTTTTTCTCCGTCTGCCTCTCCCTGGGACGCTCATGCTCCCACTCGTCGCCGGAAAGGGTGAGATACCCTTTACTGGTGAAGCACCCCTGTTCCTCCCGCATGGCGTGGTTGCCGAAAGGAACGGGATCAATGGCGTCCAGCAGCTCCGGGGGCAGAAGGACATCCAAATGCTGCGCCAGATAGCGCCAGCCCACATCCTCCACCTTGCGGATGTTGGGCTCCAGAATGAAATACTCGGTATTCGCGGGAAACTCCCGGAACTGCTCCAGGGTGGTCAGTCGGAAGGGAGACTCCTGGACAGCGGCCAGGAGGTCACGGTCCTCCGGGGAAAGTCCGGCAAGCGCCTGGGCCGCTGCCTCCAGTTCGCTTGCGTCACCGCCTGCGGGGAGCAGCGGCTTCAAATGCTCCATGAAGTTGACCTCGGCTTTACTTTTTGCCATGCACACCATCCTTTCGTTTGGGAAACTCCAGCTTGAAATTGACATACTTGCCGCCGGTATCGTCCAGGATCACCACGGCGTCATAGGTGGAACCTTTCTTCTCCGACCACATCCCCTTGACGGAAGTGTGGCCTTTTTTCAGAAGGTCGGCCGCCATCTTCCGGGTCATTTCCTTGCGGCGGCTGGTCCAGAAACGGTCATTCTTCCACATGACAAACTGGCAGGCCCGGTCCGAACAGGCGAAATTCTTCTTGCCTTCATAGACCGGCTTGCCGCAGCGGGGGCAGAGGCCCACCGTCTCTTTCTCCGGCTGGAACAGCTTTTGCCCATCCTCGGAAATGTGGGAGTATTTCCGCACCAGCTCCGCCGCCATTGCCTCGATCCCGTCCATGAAGTCCTCCGGCGACGCCTGGCCCTTTGCCACCTCGTTCAACCGCTGCTCCCAATCCGCTGTGAGCTTGGGAGAGGTCAGCAGCTCCGGCAGCACCGTGACCAGGTTAACGCCTGCCTTTGTAGGGATCAGGTTCTTGCCCTTGCGCTCCACGAACCCGCCGGACACCAGCTTTTCAATGATGGCCGCCCTTGTCGCCGGGGTGCCCAGGCCCTTGCGTTCTGCCTCGTCCGGCATATCTTCCTTGCCCGCATTCTCCATGGCCGACAGAAGGGTGTCCTCCGTGTAGGGCTTGGGGGGCGAAGTGAAGTGCTCGGTGACGGAGGCGGAGACCGGCTCAAAGACCTGCCCCTCGGTCAAGGCGGGAAGAACACCCTCGGCATCTTCATCCTCCGGCTTCTCCTTCAGGGAGGAACGGAACACCTCCTGGATGGCGCGCCAGCCCTGGGAAAGCACCTGCTTTCCTTTTGCCGTGAAGGTATGTCCGCCGCAATCAAAGGTGGCCGTGACCGCCTCATACACGAAAGGCTCCGCCGCCGCACACAGCAGCTTGCAGCAGACCAGCAGAAGGATATTGCGCTCGCCCACAGGCAGCCCCGGCACATCCGCCTTTTCCAACTCCAGGGTGGGAATCAGGGCGTGGTGGTCGGATACCTCCTTGTCGTTTACCAGCGCCGCAACATCGGGGAAAAACTCCGGGCAGGCGTCGAAGGGCGGCACCCTTGCCGCCAGATGCAGGACCACAGAGGCGGTTTCCGTCATGTCAACCGTCAGATACCGGCTGTCCGTGCGGGGATAGGTCAGCAGCTTCTTTTCATAAAGCGACTGGGCGTAGTCCAGGGTTTGCTTGGCCGTGTAACCGAACACCCGGTTTGCCTCTCGCTGCAAGGTGGTCAGGTCATACAGCTTGGGCGGCTTCTCCGTCTTTTTCTCCCGCACCAGGGATATACACACGGCCCGCTTCCCGTCACAGGAGTCCCGGATGGCCTGGGCATCTTCCGGGGAAACAATGCGGTCGCTGACCGCCTCGGCCCCCTCCAGCGCCAGCCGCACATGATGGTATTTCTCCTTGCGGAACAGGACGATCTTGCTGTCCCGGTCGGCCAGCATCGCCAGGGTGGGCGTCTGCACCCGCCCCACATTCAAAGTGCGGTGGTAGAGGACGGAGAACAGGCGGCTTGCGTTGATACCGATAAGCCAATCCGCCTTTTGGCGGCAAAGCGCCGATTGATACAGAGGATCATAGTCCCTGCCGGGGCGCAGGTCGGCAAAGCCCTCCCGGATCGCCGCATCCTCCATCGAAGAAATCCAGAGACGGGAGAAAGGCTTGGAACATCCGGCAGCCTCATAGACCAGCCGGAAGATCAGCTCGCCCTCGCGTCCCGCGTCGCAGGCGTTGACCAGTTCCGTCACATCGGGGCGCTCCATCAGGGAACGGAGAATGTGGAACTGGTCAGCCTTTTCCTCGGACACCACATAGTGGAAGGGGGCGGGCAGGATGGGAAGGTCCTCATACCGCCACTTCTTATAGCGGTCATCGTAGGCGGCCGCGTCCGCCAGTCCCACCAGATGACCAATGCACCAGGAAATGAGCCAGCCGCCGCCTTCAAAATAGCCATCGGCCCTGGATGTGACACCCAGGGCCGATGCGATACTCTTTGCTACACTCGGTTTTTCGCAGATCACCAATTTGCTCAATTCTGCTCCTCCTGTTCTCCCTGTTCAGGAATGTCCTCGTTTTCGTATTCCTCGTCCTCGAACTCATAGTCGTCCGGGTCGGCGCTGACCTTTGCGCCCTGCTTGGGCTTGATGAACTTGATGTAGGCGAAGGCTCCGCCACCGCCCAGAGCCGCCAGCAGCAGGATCAGCACCAGGGCGCCGCCGCTGCCGGACTCCTTCTCCGGCTCCGGTTCAGGCTCCGGCTCCACCTCCGGCGCTTTCCCGGCACACTCGCTCATATTCACCGCGCAGACCGGACAGGCGGTATTTACCGCACCAGCCTGGCATTTCTCGGTGCAGGTACAAGCAGCTGGCTTTTCCTCCGTCTGTCCGTCCTCCAGCAGCGCCATCAGGTCGGCTTCATCCACCTGGTTCAAGAAGTGAACGGCGGTCTCCTTGTCCTCGTTGGCCCGGTCGATCAGGATGTAAAAATAGTTGCCCGCTTTTGTGGTCACGGTGATAAGCTGCTTATCGCCGTAATAATCGTCCACCAGCGTGGCGTTGCCCTCCGGGGTAAGGGGCTGGCCCTCCGGCTCCATGCCTCCGGTGGCCGGTTCCTCGGTGGGTTCCGGGGTCGTCTCGGCGGGCTCCCCGGTGTAATAGTCTCCATCCCCGCCGCCCGCAAAGGCGGTGACGGAAAAGGCGGTCATGCACAGGACCACCACCGTCAAGGACGCCAGAAGGCGGAAAACTCTGTTACGCTTCATCTTCGCCATCCTCCATTCCTTCCACATCCTCGTCGTCGGTGTCAGCCGCTGCCTCCGCCTCCATCATCCCGTCGGGCAGGGTGATAAGGCCGCTGGCGTAGGCCTTCAGGAAGGCGGTCAGCTCCTTGTTGTCCATACGCACCGCCTTGACCATGCGGACGATCTCCAGGTTTTCTTCCTCGGTGAGCTGCGCCTCCAGTTCCCGAAGGCGCTTCTGCTGGGCGGAAATCTTCTCCTTCGTCTTTTCAATGTCCTTGCGGATTTTCTCAACCGTTGCCATGTGTGCAAAACTCCTTTCCAAATCGTTCTCTCCAGGAATAGTTCCGCCCCAGGCCCTTGACCGTTTTCAGGTTTTTCCGGGCGTTGTCCTCCAGCGCCAGGGCGCGGCGGAACAAATCGGGATGCTGCTCCCGCAGGGCGGTGATCTCGTCGGGTTTCATGCTGGGGCAGAAAAAACAGGACGATTTTCCCGGCTGGGGCAGCCCTGCCGCCTCGATCTGCCGGATGCAATCGTCCCGCGTCCATCCCCATTCCATTAGGGGATACCACTTGCTGTATTTTCGGTCGGCCAGGTCGCCCAGCAGAACCTTGTCGCTGCGGTAGCCCTCGCCCGCATCGTAGCCGATGAATTTGACCACCCGTTTGCCCGCCGCCCACGCCTTTTGACACGGCGGGTAATGGTTGCAGAACTTTTCTTGCGGCCCGATCTTGTGTTTCAGGGAACACCGCTTGAAGCCGTAGGCGATAGACGGAAGGCTGCAACTTTGCAGACATTCATCCTCCAGCGTCAGCCGTTTCCCGTCACGGGTGGTCTTATACACTCTGGTAATGGGCGGCATCCCGTGGTCCTTCAGCCAGGAATCCATCACCTCCAGATAGGCATAGGTATGGGGATGCTCCGCCCCCGTATCCGCAAAGAGGATCAGGTCCACCGGGATACGGTGCTGGTGCAGCCCGATTAAAAGGGCGGTGCTGTTGGCGCCGCCCCCATAGGAAACCATATTGATGCTTCATCACCTCCATCAGTTGTACGGCGGTCTGCCGTATGCGTAGAAATGGGACTGCCAGTAGCTCGTGTTCAGGTTGGAATACTGGATGGGGTCGCCGCAATGCAGCATCATCCCGTCGCCCACATAAATGCCTACATGAGATACGCCGGTTGTGTCGTAGGTGCCCACAAAGAACACCAAATCGCCAGGCTGGGGATCGGATACCGGGGTGGAAATGTTGTAGAGCCCCTGGGCGCCCAGCCGCCCGGTATTGCACAGGCCGCTGTTGGTCAGCACATAACTGACGAAGCCGCTGCAATCAAAGGAAGTGCTGGGGCTGCTGCCGCCCCACACATAGGGATAACCCAGGTATTTTTCCGCCTCGGTAATGAGGGTGTTGAACCGCTCGTCCGTGAGATATTCAGTGGGAATCTCCCAGGCGGTGGGCGGGTTTTCAATGTATTTGTTCACATACCCGGAGGACGGAAACAGGTCGGGGCGGTTGCCCAGGGTGGACATATAGGTAGCGTACAAGGAAAGCTGATCCTCGCCCATCATATAGACCGGCACATGGGAGAGGTCGAAGTTTTCCAGCGTGACGGTGCAGATGGTCCAGGTATAGGGCACCCGAACCGTATAGGTGTTGCCCTCGCTGTCCGTCCGTGTCTCCGTCCGATAGCGGGTCTCCGTGGTCACGGTTTCGGTGAGAATGTATTGCTTGTCAAAGAGGGTTTGAAGGTCGCCCTGTACCTGGTCGATGGTGAACACCCCATCATGGAGCGCCGACAGAATGGAGATCAGCACATAGGGGTCATGCTCGATCTCGTCCAGGTCGAAGTGATACTCGTCATAGTCGTGGGTGGCCTCGTAGGTATCCAGGTATTCCCGCAATTCATCCTCTTTGGCGCAGTAGGCTTCTTCCGCCGCCAGCATATCGGAATCCTCGGACAGATAGGAAGATGCCATGATATTGGACACCCCGCCGCCGAACATGGAGGAACAGGATTGCAGGGAGCCCAGCAGCATCACAAGCAGAAGGCCGATGCCGCCCACGATCAGCGCGCCCTTCCAATGCCGTTTCAGGAAAAGGGCGGTGCGCTTGGACTCCTGGGCGGTTTTTTTGGCCGCCTTTGCCGTGGTTTCCGCTGTTTTTCCAGCCTGGGCGGTCTTGCCCGCCGCCCGGTATGCCGCCGCATATTGCTTTTGCAGCTTCCGTTTCTGCCACAGGCGGGAGATGGGATTGGACGCAAGCTGGGGGTTCTCCGCCACGGCTTTCCGATAGTAGAAATCCGCATTGGCCTTGACCGCCGCCTGCTCCGCCTTTGCTGCGTCCCGCCAGGGTTTCAGCTTGCGTTCCGCCCGCCAGTTCTGGACACGGCGGTTTCCGTAGCCCACAGCCTTCTCAATGCCGCGTTCTCCCAGGTGGCCCGACTGGACGCCGGAATTTTCCTGCTCCACCTCCCGAACCTTGCCGTGGATGGCCGCCCCCGCCTCTTGAATGGGGCGGGACAGCGGATTGGCGTGGGGCTTTCCCGGACTCTTATTGGGAATCGCGTCCCTGGCGGCATCCAGCCGGTCCGCCGCCTTGTCCGACTTGCGGATGGCCCCTTGCAGCTCCGGCTTGGCCTGGTCTGCCTCGGAAAACTGCAATCGGGAGGATGGGCGACCCGCTGCCGCCTCGCCCTCCCGATAGGCTCTGCGCTGTTTCCGGCGCTTCTTTTTGGCTGCTGCCTGTTCCCGGTGCAGTTCCACACGGTCCACCGCTTTTCCAGCGGCGCCCACCGTTTCGCCGGATGCAGAATGGTCTTGCTCCGGCGTGCGGTCAGAGTGATAGGTAGTCTTGCCCGTGACCAGGTTGACGGATACCGCCCCGTCACGGGTCATCTTCTGCGCCTCCTTTTCGGGGGCTTTCCATTCTTTCAAGGTGCGTCACCTCCTGTTCCATAGGGGCAGATGTTGGCACACGCCCCGGTTTCGATCATGGCGATGTACTGGAAAATGGGATAGGCCTGAGGTGGGCAGACCGCGTTCCCCAGGGTTTTCAGCCGCAGCGCCCGGTTGTCCGTGTCCTCGGTCATGCGGGGGACTCCTTCGGGCTCGGCACGCCA
>OOCB01004368.1_pt1 | contig 12004 bp, 20 predicted proteins | sample 1671351 | NCBI WGS metagenome assembly OOCB01 (sample SAMN06348148, study PRJEB24527) | human gut metagenome | biome: human gut; feature: ankylosing spondylitis patient; material: feces | host: Homo sapiens | place: China | collected 2015-10
TCGCGCTTGTAAGCGTGTGCAGCGGGCTTGGTTCCGTGCTGAGTCTGCTGCTGCTTCTGGCAAAGCCGGTGCGCGAGGCGTACCGGCTTATCAAGACGGCAAATCTGATTTACATTCACAACGACGCAGACAAGCAGAACCGCAAGGAATTGTACGAACGGGCGCAAGGCTATTACAATTCCATGCTGGACGTGCTTGACCTTGCGTATATGAATGTCAACCATGAAAAATTGCCGTCGAACGTCCTGAAAGAATGGGTCAAGCTGATAACCGACGAACTCGCACAAATATCAAAGATCAAGCGGAGCGACAAAGCGCGATAGCGCGCCGCCCTGCATGATTTGGGTTATATTCCGTACAGCCGTTAATTGGTGGCTCCGTTCTCCGCTTGCGAGCAGCTCCGACGGTTTCGAGAATGTGAACACCAAGGGGACAGCCGAAGACCGCACCGCGCACGCTTCCTTCGGCTTCCCACCCGGCTTTTGTGTATGAGGGACAAATCCATGGAGTATATCGTATATAAGCGATTTCATAGACAGGGTATTGATGGAGCATTTAATCTCCAGTATGGGACTGTGGTATCGGAGATCGAAGGGTTCCTGTTTGCAGCGGACGGCAGGCGGATATGCGCTGCGACATCCGAAAACGGGTGGGAGCATTTCAGGCAGAATACACCAGAGGGCGCGATGCGGCAGGAAATGCTTGAACGCCTCTATCGCTGGTATGAAAAAAACGGCTGCGGTGAAGACTTCACGGATGAAAAATGGCCGGGGCAGGAAAACGGGTATTGGAAAAATCGGTTGAGAACCGCAAGTACAGAGCGATTGGAGAAAATCTATCAAGAGAAATTTGGAGGGACGCCATGTATGCAGTAAAACAGGACGGCGCGTTTGCCGGGTATGCGGACAGTATTGTGCCCATCCGACTGCACGGCAACGGTTGTTATGTCCCGTGCAAGGAAGATCAGGCAGAAGGATTTTGCGCTAAGATGGCTGTGACTATTACAGATGAAGAAGGGACTAAGCATCAGGTGCTTTCTGACAGGGTGTTTCATCTCCCCGGTTACACGTTGAAAGGTACGGAGCCGGAGGGCAGCTATGAGGAAATGGGTGCGGCACTGCCACTCACAGATGCAGAGAACGCGGCGAAAATTTTACTTGGGGAGGCGGAATAACATGAGCACCTACACCGAGCGGGCGCGGGCGCTGCGCCCCTATATCGTCAAAAGCGCCGCCAGTCTCACTGACGCCGACGCGAGTCTCGCGCCGGAGCTTTTCACCCGCCTGACCGGCTCTGGCAGCCTCGTCAAAGCCGGCACGCGCATCAACTGGGGCGGCACCATCAAGCGCGCCGCCTCCGACCTCTGGGACACGGCCCAGAACACCCCGGACGCCGCCCCGGCCCTCTGGGAGGACATCGCCTACAAACAGGGCTACAGGATCATCCCCGAGACCATCACTGCCGGTCTCGCCTTTGCCAAGGGCGAAAAAGGCTGGTGGCAGACTGAATTGTACGAATCCCTGCTGGACGCCAACGTCTGGACCCCGTCCGTAAACCCGGACGGGTGGAAGAAGATCACGGAAGAAGGTACATAGCCATGGACGCTGCAACCATCATTGACACCCTCGTCACCGACCGGACGCAGGCGGACGTGGAGCGCGTCAAGGCGCTGGCCGCGAAGGGCTTTGCTGCCATGACCGCAGCCGAGCGGGCGGAATGGCTGACCGGGATGAAGGGCGCGTATAACGCAAGCGACATGAATCGCGTGGGAACCGCCCTGAATTATCTGGCGGCGCGTCTTGCACCGATCTGCGGCATGAGTATCGCATGGTCTGCAAAAACAGATTGGGCGGCAACGGACATTATAACGGCCTCACAGGCCGAGGCATACCGCAAGCAGGTGCAGTCCATCCGGGACGCACTGGCATACCCCGAAGGAACACCGGACGCGCCGGAGCTGAACCGCATGGCCTACACCGGCGCAAATGATATCGAGCGCGTTCTTGCGATCTGTGAGGAACTGATCGACAACATCACAAAGGCATTCCGCCACACCGGCGCGGCGGAGTGCGCCGCAGGAGGATTACTCACATGAAAGATAGGCAGCCAACACAGGTTTTAGCCAACGGCGCGATCCGCTACGGCGTCTATAACGCCGACGGCACGCTCAACCACTACGAATACCTCAAGCGCGAGGACGCGCCTACCGTCGAGGGTACGCCGCTCAACAAGGCGAATCTGCTATCCGATACCACTGCCGCCAAGCTCTGGCCGAAAGCAAGCACGAGGCCGGAAGACCCGACCGTCAACGACGCGCTCGGCAAACTTTCGGAGGGTACGGCCAAAGTCGGCGACATCGCTATCACGTCTCGCACAGACCTCTCCGACGCATGGCTCCCGTGCGACGGGCGCACTGTATCGCAGGAACAGTATCCAAGCCTTTGCGCCGTCCTGCGGACGCCGGACAGCCCGGCGATTTGGACGGAAAAGACCGTATCAACAAACGTCGGAGCGGGCGGCGACGCGATCTCCTACGAAAACGGACATTGGTTCCGCACGTACCGGGACGCGACATCCGCGCACATTCTGGTGTCGGACGACGGCGAGACGTGGGTAGAATGGCCGATTCCGCAGAACTTCTGGACCGACTCGACCACACTTACTTCTCGAATTGTAGCAGCAAATGCTGTAAAGTACTACAATAATCAATATGTATGTAGCGTGTTAGTACTGTGCGCTACAACATCAGGCACAAAATACAGTTGGGGTGTTCTATTTGCAAGAGAGGTATTTAACGCATTTCAAATCGATTCCCCAGGGGTCTTCACCTGGTATGGTTCAGATCAGGTAGAAGACTTTACAGGTACGCGTGCAGACATATATTGGGATGGCCGCTACTTCTTTATAGTAGGTATAGAGGACGTTCCCTACGCCTCCATCGCCTTATTTCGATATACAGATCAGCTTACAGCTAAAACCAGACCAGCAACTAGCTCGGAAACATCGTGGACTGCTGGATCGCAACTCCCTGGGCGTGCTCTGCAGAAGATTCTCGTTCTGGCAGCAGGCGATGGCATTTTTGTCGTAACTATACGTCCTTCCGACTCTAATGTCGACAACTCATACGGGTGGCTTTCATACTTCCAAGGTGTTACAGCATCACGACTTGACAAAGACCTGAACACACTTAAACCATCAGATTCTATTGAGTATGAAGCCTTTTTTGAGGTGAATAACGATGTATACCTATACTACACATTAGACAGGTCTGAATATTATCGCCGCAAAATAACGGTTGGAAGCACACTGGACGTATCGACGTCTAGGATAACTGAAGGCGATAGAATACAGTATGCGATAAGCTGCAGCGATCAGGTTGTAGGGGTGTACGATTCGACGGTTAAAGTAGCAGAAAATATAGAGCAAGGATGGGATTTTTCGGTTTCACTTCCTAAAGCCATTGGTAACTATCCTGTTGCAGTAGGTACCATCGTAAGACTGCCATACAAGTCTCAGGGCACGATTGTACAGGATGGTGTCCACGATTTTGCGTACGACAACAAGAAAATCCCTGCCATTACACCCGATAGTCGCAGCAAAGCCTACATCAAGGCGCTGGAGGAATAGCCATGCGGGATAGAAACGGCACAAATGATCTTGCAAACGGCGCTGTCCGGTACGGGGTATATGACGCGGCGGGAAGCCTTCTGCGGTATGAATGGCTTCGCCCGGAGGACGAGCCGCTGGAAGCCGGAACGCCGCTCACAGCCGGGAACCTGCTGACGGCGCAGAGCGCTGCAAAGATCTGGCGAGCGGGCGACGCACCGGCGAACCCGATGGTAAACGGCGCGCTCGAAAAACTGTCGGAACCGAACTACCGCGTCGGCGATACCCTCACAACCGTCCGCGTCCTCTCCGCCCCGTGGCACGCGTGCGATGGCTCAACCTTCGATCAGACGGCATACCCGGCCCTCTACGCAGCCCTCGGCGGCACGACGCTGCCGACGATCAGCTATTCCAGCGATACCACCACCTACATCAAAATGGCGGACGATTAGCCCGGCAAATAAAAGAGAAAGGTACAGAAAAATGGACACCAAGACCATCATCGTCACCCTCGTCTGCGCCGTGATCGGCTCGTCCGCGCTGACGGCGGTAGTAAACGCCGTCGTCGGCGCGATACAGAAAAAGCGCGGCAAGGCCACAACGCAGGAGGCGCATCTTGCAGAGATCGACAAAAAGCTCGGGAAAATGCAGGAGCATCAGGACGAGCAGTATCTGGCGATCCTCCGCCTCACGATCATGAGCGAGGAAATGCCAATGGCTGAACGTCTGATTGCCGGGCAGAAATACGTCACACTCGGCGGGAACGGCGACGTGAAAAAATTCCTGCACCAGCTGGAGGCGCAATGCGGGCATAGCAGTGCGCAATAAATTGGGAGGCAGATATGCGGGTAAAAGGCAAGTGGAGCAAGGGCGAAATGGCGCGAACAATTGTTTTGTATCTGCTCCAGCTTATCACGACGGTAATTGTCTGGGCATGCGCTCTGAAAACCGTCGCCGTCCTAATTGCAGTCATCCGCAGCCCGGAGCTCGGCGCGTCGGTCGACCTGTCCGACGTACTCGGCTTTACCGGCTGGGCAACCATCACAGAGCTTGGCCTGCTTGCCTTCAAGCGGGTTTTTGCGAAGAAAAATGAAACAGTCGAATAGCGAAAGGAGTAATTACTTATGGACTACACACAGATCATCTCGGCAGTGATCGCGCTCATCAGCGCGCTCGTTTCGGCGTTTCTGATCCCATGGCTCAAAACCAAGATCGACGCCAACAAACTGCAAACCATCAAAACATACGTAGAGATCGGCGTGAAAGCGGCGGAACAGCTCTATGCGGCAACGGACGGCGAGGAAAAGAAAGCCTATGTGATCAATTTTCTGGCCGAACACGGAATCCGGTTCGACGTATCTACAATCGATCAGCTGATCGAGGCCGCCGTGCTGCAGCTGCACCACGAGTTGTACGGGAGTGAGCGGGCATGAGTATCAAGATCGGACAGGCCAGTCTCGGCGAGACGGGCGGCCGCAACCAGCAGCCCGGCAACCAGACCGGGCGGGAGCTGAATATCTCCAACTGGTATAATGGCCGCTGGCTCGGCATCTTGCGCTACAAGAGCCGCAAAAAGGCCGAGCTGGCCGCGCAGACGTGCGAGGCGGCCATTAAGAACCGGAACATCGGCTACGACATGGACAACAGGAACACGGCGTATGAGGCCGCCAGAGCCGTCGGGTGGGACGTGAGCAAGATCACAAAGCCCGTGGAGACGGACTGCTCCGCGCTCATGATGCTCTGCGCCGTGGCCGCAGGCTGCGCGTCGGTCGAAGCGCTCTACCGTCGGCAGGGCAACAGCTGCACGACATACTGCATGCTGCACGATTGGCCCGCAACGGGCGATTTCGAATTGCTGACCGGCAGCAAGTATCTGACGACGGACGCGAATCTCCTGCGCGGGGACGTGCTGGTAAGCGAGGGCCATACCGTGATGGCCCTCGAAGATGGAAAAAATGCAGAGGAGGAAACCGAAATGGTAGAAAAGAGCAAGATCATCGTCGACGGAAAGGAAATCACCGTCGAACGCATCCTGAAGAACGGCACGAACTACGTCAAGGTGCGCGATCTGGCCGCTGCGCTGGATCTCGAAGTCAGCAACAAGGGCAATATCGCTGTGCTGAATCACAAGGAAAAGTAAGGAGGCGGGGCGTATGTCGCCGCAGGCGCGGGCCAAGCTGCCGCCAGAGCTGGGCCGCCTGACCCGCAAGGATATGGAGGCCGTGATCTATCAGGCCAATCTTGGCCGGGAAAATGAGAAGATCGCGCAGCTCTATTTTGTGGATAAGCTTCCCCAGGTAGACGTTGCAACAGAGCTGTTCCTGGGCCGCGCCACGGTACAGCGCCGCCTGCCGGAGATCATGCGGGAGATGCAACGGACATCCAGCAAATTGTATAACTGAGATAAGCGCCGGTTTCTCGGCGCTTATTTTTTATATAAAAATTTTTGAAAAGCCCTTGACATATACGGTATTACAGTATATAATATGGCCATAAGATAAAACAAGGCGAGATCCGGAGATCAAAAATGAGGGGGGCAAATATCATGGCAAAAGCAACAGCTTACTGCAAATGTGAAACATGCGGAACAGAATTTACGAGAACGGCCAACAAAGGGCTTCGCGCCGAAGCTGATAGCTGGGCTCTGTGGGCGGCAGACCACTATACGGAATGCCCCGCCTGCTACGCAAAGCGTATGCGTTCCGAAGAACCGAAGAACCCGATCACGGCGCTCGTTGGGCTTGATGTTCTCAATGCGCAGATCGTGATCTCCATTACCGGGAACACCCGGACCGTGAAGGATGCACTCAAATCTCGCGGCTATCGCTGGGATGTTCCGTTTGAAACAGGATTGTCCGGCATCCTGGATATGGGGACTCGATTCAACGCGTGTTGGAGCAAGGAACTTCCGGCACCCAAATATACCACTGCAAAAGAATTTTCAGAAGCCGTTTCCTCTGCTGTTTCCGATGCGATCTGCTCGCTGAAAGAGATCATCCCTGAGCTTGAATCCAAGAACTCTTTCACGCAGATGGATCATATGCTCTTCTGCGATATGGCAAAGCACCTCGCAGAAGACGACGCCGCTGTTTCGAGCGCAATAGCAGCGCTCGAAAAGCCGGAACGCCCTATATGCTACCCGGCAGGACGCTGGAACGGGAAATTTTATGGAAGGCCCGGAAACTGGCGCATTTACCTGGATAATACGGAAACAGGTATTTCCGATGAAGATGTTTCAGCCATAAAAAACTACAAGTCCGCGCTGGAAGCGTACAAGGAAAAGGTGGAGGAGATCAAGAATGCGAATTGATCCATCATATCCACCGCTTGCTCTGTTACAGAGAGTAACAGAAGAATACCCTGATGCCTGGGAGAAAATGAAACTGTTTCATGAAATGAACGGCAAGAACGGGCTTCCGAGATGGAATCAATGGTGCTATGCACCAATGTCCGCGGCAATGGCGATTGCGATGGGCGATTCTCCTGGCACATACGAAAATATTTCTGCCGCCACAAAGGCAACGCAAGAGATCGCCGCCCTTGCACCATGGATTGAAAACAAGGATGTGTTTATTGTCAGCCGTTCTTTGCAGGAACGATTGTTTGCACAAGAAGATGAGGAGTTCGAGATCGATAGCAAGGCGCTGTACCATATCCCGTACCGATCTTTTTATGTGCAATTCGCCGACGGCTTTCGGTATATTGATTCTCCGTGCCACGGTGTGTTTGTGCATCTTGAGGATGATGTAAATAGCGGAGACCACGAGCTGCGGCTGCTGTATCTCAAAGAAACCGGCGAAACCATCGGCATCCCGATCCATCTTGGAGAAAAAACGGTTCGTTCGAGTTTATCTCATACGGTAAACGAAGCGCTGAAAAATCTATCGGATGATAATCCAGAGATCCGCAGAGCCATGATCACAACTTTGGAGCGGAGAAACGCCGAGCTTGCCGCGCACAGACGGGCTTTGCAGATCGTACTTTATTTATGCAAGAAAAGCATTGAGAACGCCCCCAATCCAGAGGCCGCGTTTCTCAACACAAAAATCAGAAGCGGAGAAATTTATATTCATTTTTTATGATTCAGAAAAGGAGGCTTCAAGGAATGCCAACTGATGCGCAAAAGCGCACTCGCAACAAGTGGGATGCAGAAAACATGTCCGTGATCTCCTGCAAGCTCAAGCGGGAGATTGCGGAAACATTTAAGGCTACGGCGAAAGCCAACGGCACGACGCCAAACGAACTGATACGCGGCTGGATTGCCGCATATTTATTTGAGCAAAACTGATGCATAACTGAGGCACAAGAAGCCGCAAAAAGGCCCATACTGAACACATCAAAGGAGTGTTCGGTATGGGATTTTCTTATTTTAATCCAAACCCCGCCGGGCTGAAAGTCGGGGACTGCGCCGTCAGGGCTATCGCAAAGGCGACCGGGAAGAGCTGGGACGAGGTGTATATCGGATTGTGCCTGCAAGGACTCATCATGGGAGATCTGCCGAGCGCAAACAGCGTATGGAGCGCTTACCTCCGGCAGCAGGGCTTTACCAGGAACGTAATCCCGAACACGTGCCCGGACTGCTACACCGTCGCGGACTTTTGCGCAGATCATCCGCGCGGCGTGTACGTACTGGCCTTATCAAGTCATGTGGTCTGCGCGGAGGACGGAAGCTATTTTGATACGTGGGACAGCGGCAACGAGATACCGCTGTTTTATTGGGCAAAGGAGGAAGCATGATGTTTGGGCAACAGCCGTATGTATACCAGCAGCCGATTTACAATCAGCCGCCCATGCCGCAGATGCAGGAGCCGCAGATGCAGATGCGTCCGCAGTATCAGCCCGCACCGCAAATGCCGGCTTATCAGCCGCAGCCACAGCAGCCGCAAAACCAGTCGATCATCTGGGTTCCAAACGAGCAGGCCGCAAACGACTTTATCGTCGCGCCCAACAATGCCGTTACGCTTTGGGATATGAACGCGCCGGTCGTGTATGTGAAAAAGGCCGATGCAAGCGGCAAACCGACCATGACGACCTACGACCTTGTAGAGCGTGCGCAGGCCGTTATAACGCCCACAGCGGCGCGAAAAGACATGATGGAGGAATACGTGACGCGCAAGGAGTTCGACGAGCTTGTGGCGAAGCTGGCCGCTCCAAGCGTCAGACCGGCGAGAAAGACAAAGGAGGCTGAAAACGATGGCTAACCCCCTGTTTCAGGCCCTCGGCGGCGGGCAGATGGGGCAGTTTCAAAATATGGTGCAGCAGTTTCAGCAATTCAAGCAGAGCTTTCAGGGAGACCCGAGGGCGGAGGTTGAGAAGCTGGTGCGGTCTGGGAAAATATCACAGCAGCAGTTGAACCAGCTACAGCAGATGGCGGGGCAATTCCGGCAGCTATTGGGGTAGTGGATTGCTATAAGCCTGCTTTTTTGTGGGTTTTCCGACTGATTGCAGGCTCGGTGTCTATGCTGTCGGACTTTTCGTATCTCCACATATAGCCGTGACAAGTTCTGTTTCTCCTTTTCGCGTTATTTAGTATCTGGCAAGGATTACACCCAATCTCGCGCGCAGCGTCTGAAACGCAATCCCACGCCTTAACAAATTTCCCGTCAAGAGAATATTGGTATATTGGTTTTGCTGCATAGTGCGACTTTCCGAGCCTACCTTTATTTACCGATTGTTTTCCGAGAGCGTAAAAACTGTGCTTGATGTTTTCCGATGCAGTTACCCATTCAAGATTTTCTGCGCGATTGTTACGCTTGTTCCCATCTTTGTGGTTTACTTGCGGCTTTCCTTGTGGGTTATCTACAAACGCTTGTGCAACAAGAATATGTATAGATTTGTTTTTGTTTTCTGCGTTCTTGCAGAGCGTGACGGTATCATATCCTGACCGATGGTGTTTTTTTGCTAAAACCTTTTCTTTGCCGGTGTGATTATAGTTTAGGCTTTTTACTTCTCCGAAATCGCTTACCTCATAAAGCTTCTCATATCCGGCTACTGGCATCCACATATAATCGCCTCTCTTTCGCTTGGTGGATTTGTTTGTTTTAATTATAGCACACATATTTTCTAGATACAACATCTGCGCAGATTTGTATAATAAAATTTTTATGAAAGGAGAGATTGATATGTCTCTTTCTGACGGCGGCGTTCAGGCCACTATGCCTGTTGCACCCGTAAATTCCAGCAACGGCAACGGCCTTGGCTGGGGCGGTGACGGCGCATGGTGGATCGTGCTGTTCCTCATCTTTGCCGCGTTCGGCGGCTGGGGTAACGGCTTCGGCTTTGGCGGCGGCAACAACGGGGGCGGCGTTGTAGACGGCTATGTGCTGGCCTCTGACTTCTCCAACATCGAGCGCAAGATCGACAGTGTAAATCAGGGGCTTTGCGACGGATTTTACCAGCAGGCGCAGCTTGTCAACGGCACCAACATGGCGATGGCAAACGGCTTTGCTCAGGCCGAGCTTTCCCGCTGCAACCAGCAGGCCGCGCTTATGCAGCAGCTGAACAACATGGCGATGCAGGCACAGGAGTGCTGCTGCGAAAACCGCGCTGCAATCGCCCAGGTACGCTATGACATGGCGACGCAGGCGTGCGACACCCGCAACACCGTGCAGAACACCACGCGCGACATCATCGATGCCATGAACTGCGGCTTCCGCAGCATCGACCAGCGTCTGACGGCGCAGGAGCTTGCGGCGAAGGACGCGAAGATTGCCGAGCAGAACCAGCAGCTTTTCGGCTACCAGCTGGCGGCGTCGCAGGCAGCACAGAACAATTACCTTGTTTCCACGCTTCGCCCGAGTCCCAGCCCGGCCTATGTTGTAGCGAATCCGTACTGCTGCAACAGCGGCTACAACTACGGCTGCGGCAACTGCGCGTAACAACTCCACATCGTAGAGCTTTTTCGTGGCCTCACGAAAATGGTCGGCCCCCATTGCCGATACTCGATAGCAACGCGGCGGGGCAATCGTCCCGCCGCTGTATTTTTATGAAAGGAATGATTTTATGGCTGAATTTACATCATCCGGGATTCAAACTGTCGCCGCTGGGCAGAACGTCCCGCTGATCTCCACGGCGGCTTGCGGAAAGCCGTGCATCGTACATCGCGAAGGAAGCGGGCTCGTTACGCTGCGCGGGCTTACGCAGCAATGCAAGGCAAAGTTCCGCGTATCCTTTGGCGCGAATATCGCCGTCCCTACAGGCGGAACAGCAGGTGCCATTACCGCTGCGCTTGCAATCAACGGCGAACCTCTGAGCAGCGCCACAGCGGCCGTAACCCCTGCGGCTGTTGAGAACTATTTCAACATCTTCGTTTCCACATTCGTGGAAGTCCCGCGCGGCTGCTGCCTGACTGTAGCGGCGAAGAACACCAGCGCGCAGGCGATCAGTTTCGCAAATAGCAATATGATCGTCGAGCGCGTATCGTGAAAGGAGGATGCAATATGTACGATTTGAGAAACCTGCGTGAAATGCTCTGCAAAGAGCTTGACGAAATCGCCGACAAGCGTGAAATGTCTGCGGGCGATCTGGACGCGATCCAGAAGCTGACGAGTTCCATCAAGAATACCTACAAGATCGAGATGGCTGAAGACGGCGGCTATTCCCGCGACGGCGAGTGGGAGGCGGATATGCGCGGTACTTACGGCCGGGGCAGCTCTTACCGTGGCCGCCGCCGTGACGCAATGGGCCGCTATACCCGCGCTGATGCCCGCGAGCATATGCGCGCGCAGCTGGACGATATGATGCGCGACGCGGACGACGATAAAACCCGCGACGCGATCCGCCGCTGCATGGAGCAGATCGAGCGGGCATAAGGAGAGCGCAATATGTTGGATGCAGCCGAAATCCGGAAAGAGATTGCTCGCCTGGAATATGAGGAATCCGACTATAAGAATTACGCTAAGCTTGCGGATCTGTACGTGATCCGCAAGCAGATGCAGGAAGAGGAACGGGGCGACGGCGGTAAGTATGTGGGTTACTACTCCGGCGCTCCCGCCCCTGTGACCGCAGAACCGGCTATCGTTGGCGAGTACGGGGACAGTGAGTTTTTACTTGCGGTAGCTGGGAAAAACCCGGCAAAGGCTTGGGCGGTTGTTGATGAACTTATGGACACACTATCGCTTGTGAACCGAAAAGTCTATGATTCTGTGCTGCGGAAAATAAAGTCCATGTAGCAAAAAACAGGGGAGTCCCCTCGCATTGCGCTTAATTTGTAGCATACAATGTAGCATACAGGAAATGATTTTATGTTACATAGCGTGTCATAATGTGATTTTTCGCTTTTTGGGAATACGCGGAAAATAGGGCAAAAAGCATAAAAAAGTACCGGTTTTAGCTGCTTTCAAGCTAAAACCGGTACTTTGGCGCGGAAGGAGAGATTTGAACTCTCGCGCGCTTTTTA
>OOCB01004374.1_pt1 | contig 11989 bp, 9 predicted proteins | sample 1671351 | NCBI WGS metagenome assembly OOCB01 (sample SAMN06348148, study PRJEB24527) | human gut metagenome | biome: human gut; feature: ankylosing spondylitis patient; material: feces | host: Homo sapiens | place: China | collected 2015-10
TAACTCTTTTGCTTCTGTTTCTGCAATTTCAGTAACCGTAAACCCTGCTTCTACACAAACCTTCTTGTGTCGATCAATTCCAATCTCTCCTTCAACTTGGAGTTCGACACGAAGTACGGTGTCATTTTTAGGTGCAACAATTGTACGTTCGATGTTGAGATTCTCACTAGCGATAAGGTTCGCAATTTTTTCCAAAACACGTGGAGTATCTGGAACTTCCAGCCCAATACGAATTCCCGCTTGACCATAACCAGAAATTTCCAAGAAAGCACGAAAGACATCTTTATCTGTGATAATTCCTGAAATTTGGTCATTGTCCACAACTGGAAGAACTCCAACCTTATTTTGAAGCATGATATAGATTGCATCCTCAAGGCTAGCATATTTGGAAACTGTAAGGACATTCTTAATCATGATATCTCCTACCTTTGTCTTATTAAGGAGATAGTTCATTTCATAAATTGACAAGCTTGTTGCTTTTGATGGTGAAGCCTCTGCCATTGTACCTTCTGTAATAAGCCCAACAAGTTTATCGTGTTCAATTACCGGCAAACGGCGCAACCCTTTATCACGCATAATATCTGCAGCTGCTGCAACTGTTGTTTCTGGTGAGACATAAACCACACGTTTCGTCATAAAATCTTTTACTGCCATATTTCATTTTCCTCCGAATGATTTCTTACTTGTATTATACCACACTAATTGTAACCGATTGCAATATTTTACTGAAAAATTAGTATTTTACAATTAGTATGAGACGATAGAAAAACGCCCTCGGGCGCTTTTTCTTATCCTCCAAGATAGGCTTTACGAACTTCATCTGATGCAAGAAGTTCTTCACCAGTACCTGAAAGAACCACTTTACCAGTTTCAAGAACGTAACCACGGTCTGCAATTGACAAAGCCTTATTGGCATTTTGTTCGATCAAAAGAACTGTAGTCCCTTGTGCCTTAATATCTTCGATAATATCAAAAATTTCCTGAATAAAGATTGGAGCAAGTCCCATTGAAGGCTCATCCAAAAGCAAAAGTTTTGGACGACTCATAAGGGCACGGCCCATTGCAAGCATTTGTTGTTCACCACCAGAAAGTGTCGCTGCATCTTGATTCTTACGTTCTTCTAGGCGTGGGAAACGTTGGAAGACTTTTTTCAAGAGAGCTGCGTTCTCTTCTTTATTTGTATGAAGGAAAGCTCCCATTTCAAGATTTTCCATTACGGTTAATCCTGCAAATACATGACGTCCCTCAGGTACTTGAGCTAAACCTTCAGCAACAATCTTACGTGCAGGTGTTTTATGGATATCATTTCCGAGATAAGAAATGGTTCCCTCAGTTGGACGAACAAGACCTGAGATTGTACGAAGAATTGATGTCTTACCTGCACCGTTAGCACCGATTAGAGTTACAACTTCACCTTCATTAACTTCAAAGCTGACGTTTTTAACAGCTTCAATAGATCCATATTTAATTGAGAGATTTTCAACTTTCAACATAGCCATTATGCTTCACCTCCCAAGTAAGCTTCAATAACGCGTTTGTTATTCTTAATTTCATCAGGTGTTCCTTCTGCAATCAAGCGTCCGTATTCCAAAACATAGATACGCTCAGTAACATCCATGACCAAACTCATATCATGTTCAATCAAGATGATTGTAATACCGAAGTCTTTTTGAATTTGACGAATATGAGCAGTCAATTCAGCTGTTTCTTGTGGGTTCATACCCGCAGCTGGTTCATCAAGGAAAAGAATTTTTGGTTCTGTTGCAAGTGCACGAACAATTTCCAAATGACGTTGTTGCCCATAAGCTAAGTTTTTCGCAAGCGTATCTGCCTCACCATCCAAGTTGAAGATAGCCAAAAGTTCCATAGCTTTTGCTTTTAACTCTTCTTCACTTGAGTAGTACTTAGGCAAACGCAAAAGAGATGCAAAGAAATTTGAAGGTTGCTTATTTGACAAACCAACAAGAACATTTTCAAGCACAGTCATGTCTTTGAAAAGACGGATATTTTGGAAAGTACGTGACAAACCGAGTGAAGCGATTTTATAAGGTGCTTTACCGTTTAGGACTGTACCATCAAGTGTAACAGTCCCTTCACTTGGCTCATAGACACCTGTCAAAAGGTTGAACAAGGTTGTTTTACCAGCTCCGTTTGGTCCGATAAGCCCAACCAACTCACCTTCATTGAGTTCCATTGAAACATCACCAACGGCAGTCAAACCACCGAAGTTTTTAGTTAGATTTTTAACTTCAAGAAGTGCCATTTTTATTTGCCCTCCTTAGATTTATTGAAGAATTTTGAGAGATAGAGTTCTTTTGTTCAAAGAAGTCCACCTGGACGGAAGAGCATTACAAGAATCAAAGCCAAGGCGTAAATAATCATACGAAGGTTTGAAACGTTTTGGAGGAACATGTTGATAATACCAAGAACAACAGCGGCAATGATAGTACCTGTGATAGATCCAAGACCACCAAGAACGGCAATGATAAGGTAATCAATTGATTTCATGATAGTGAAATCTTTTGGCACAACTGTACCGATGTAGCTGACATAAAGTGAACCAGCAATCGCTGAAATCATGGCACCAATAACAAAGATAAGAACCTTCATTTTTGTGACATTAACACCCATTGACTCAGCAGCAATTTCATCTTCACGAAGAGTGATTGCTTGACGTCCAGTTGCTGAACGCAAGAAGTTAAGTACCAAAATTGTAATGATAACGACAAAGAAATAAATTACAGGCCAACTTGTATAAGGAAGGATACCTGTCAAACCAGCGGCACCATTGGTCAATTCACCACCATTAACGATAATGATACGGATGATTTCAGCCATACCAAGAGTTGCAATGGCAAGGTAGTCCCCTTTCAAACGAAGGGTAGGTAGACCAAAGATAAGGGCAACAATAGCTGCGATGATGACACCGACAACCATTGAGAGGTAGAAACCGTCATATGTTGGCATCATACCAGTGATGATAGCTGATGAATAGGCACCAATAGCCATGAAACCAGCTTGTCCAAGTGTAAATTGTCCTGAGAAACCAAGAACCAGGTTAGTACCAAGTCCCATAAGGATTGAGATCCCAATTCCCATTAAGATTTGGATGTAGTAAAGGTTCATGATACCTGAAAGTTCAAGACCTTTCAAGATAAGGAAGAGCCCAATGATAAGACCAAACCAAATAAGGTTTACTTTTAGATTTTTCTTCATGTCTTACACCTTCTCTTTCACATTTTTACCGAGGATACCCGCTGGGCGAACCAAAAGGATAACGATCAAGACACCATAAACGATGGCATCACGGTAACTTGACAAACCAATTGCAGTTGATAATGTCTCCAAAATACCGATAACAAATCCACCAAGTGCTGCACCAGGGATAATACCGATACCACCAAGAACAGCGGCAACAAAGGCTTTAATACCTGGCGTCATACCCATAAGAGGTTCGATAGAGTTATAGTAAAGACCAATAAGAACACCCGCTGCCCCTGCTAGTGATGATCCAAGAGCAAAAGTGAAGCTGATAGTGTTATTAACATTAATACCCATCAATTCAGCTGCATCACTGTCTACAGATACGGCACGCATAGCTTTACCCATCTTAGTCTTTTTAACAATCAATTGAAGAGCAACCATAAGGACAAGGGCAACTACCAAGATAAGCAATTGCACATTTGTTACAGAGATTGATCCAAGATGATAAGTCTTAATTGCAATCTTTTGAGGGAATGAACGTGTATCTGCACCTACAAAGAGAACCATGATGTACTCAAGGAAGAATGAGACACCGATAGCCGTAATCAAGGCAGAAATACGTGTCGAATTACGGAGTGGGCGATAAGCCAAGAACTCAATGACAACCCCTAAAATCGCACAGACAAGCATAGCAAAGACAAGGGCAACCCAGAAATTCATTCCGAGGCTATTAATCGCATAGTAACCAACGAAGGCACCCATCATATAGATGTCTCCATGGGCAAAGTTAATCAATTTGATAATCCCATAAACCATGGTATATCCAAGGGCAAGTAGGGCATAGATACTACCCAAGATGATACCATTGACTAGTTGTTGGGGAAGTTGTTCAAAAAACATATATAACCAAACTTTCTAGTTCATTTTTAGTATAGATAACAGATTATTTTTCAATTTCAACGGCTTCCGCTGAAACCTCTTCACCATTATCTCTTTTAACCATAAGAGCTGCTTTAATAGGGTTATGATCCTTATCAATCGTCATTTTACCAGTAACCCCGACAAAGTTTTTCAAATGTGCTAAGTTATCAGCAATATCAACTGATGTTTTCGCATCTTTTGATGCTTCTGCAATCATATAAACAGAATCGTAAGCTAGAGCAGCAAACATATTTGGGTCAGTGTTGTAAGCTTTCTTATATGCTTCGATGAATCCTGATGCCTTGTCAGAAAGAGCAACATTTGTTGAATATCCTGATACATAGTAGACGTTTGAAGCATTCTTTTTACCTGCAAGCTCAGTAAATTTCGCATCACTGAATCCGTCAGGTCCAAGGATTGGTTTATCAATTCCAAGGTCACGTGCTTGTTTTGTAATAATACCAGTCTCAGTATAGTAACCAGGCATTACAATAGCATCATAATCAAGGTCTTTAAATTTAGTCAAGGCTGACTGATAGTCCTTGTCCCCTGAAGCAAAGGTAGCTTCAGTAACGATTTTACCTTTATATTCACGCTTGAATTCATCCGCAATACCTTTGGCATAATCTGAAGCATTATCATAGTAGAGAACTACTTTCTTAGCATTCAAATTATTGTAAGAATAAGCTGCCAAAACTTTACCTTGGTAACTATCCTTGAAGGTTGTACGGAAAACGAATTTCTTCGTACCATTAGCATCTACCGTAAGGTCGTCCTGCGTACCTGAAGGTGTCAGCAAAGGAACCCCTGTTTTTTGTGATACGAGGCTAGCCGCAGCAACAGCACCTGATGTCGCTGGACCAACGATAGCATTTACATTACTCTGAATAGCCAAGTTCGTTGAAGATGTTGAAGCTTCAGCATTTTCAGATTTATTATCTTTTGTGACAAGCTCAAGCTTTTTACCATCGACGCCACCAGCTTTGTTAATTTCGTCAACAGCCAACTTAATACCATTCTGCTCTGCCTTACCATAGGCTGCAACGGCACCTGTCAACTCCATGTTAACACCAATTTTGATTGTATCGCCAATCTTAGTACCATTGGCATTAGCAGTCACATCTGGTGACTTGCCACAGGCAACCAAGAAAACAGAAGCAAAAAAGGCTAACACAATAAGTGTGATCTTTTTAGACATAAGATTTCTCCTTAATATTTTCTTAAAAAAGTCCACCTTATAGCTTACAGAATTATCAGACAATTGTCAACTACACATAACTAAGCTTTAGCGGTAGTAATCGTTTCCATTACTTTAAGAATAACTCTTTAAAAAGAAAAAAACTTTTCTCTTATTAAAGAGAAAAGTTCTTAAACGGTTCAGGGACTGAGGTGTCGTAACGTTCCAGACTACCTACAAAGTCCATATCAATATCAGAATAATAGGAAGGCAGAACTTTTTTCACTGCTTTCATTCCATCGAGCTCTTTCAAAATATCCTCGACCTTGTCCTCATCTACATAAAGGTGCACATAACGCATCTTATAAGAATGGTAGACAACATCCCCAAACTTGGCAATTTTACGTAAGTCTCTATTGTAGTATAAATAAACAATAATGCCTTGACGCTTAATCATGACTCATCTTCTCCTTTATGTTAGTGTCTCCCTTTTTATGATGTGGTTTATGAGGGGCAAGAGGTAGCCCAGTATCAATAAAAATCTGATCCGAAACGGCTTGGGCAATCTCCTCACCAAGATTGGCTAAAATAGTCTGTAAATCGAACTCTGCCTGACGATAGCCAATAACCACCTCGTTTAAATCAATTTGGCGCTTCATTCGCAAAACCTGACGTTTCAACTCTCTCACATCTGGTCTAAAAGCCTCATACGCCTTAGCAGTATCATAGCTATCCTTTAATTCTTGAAATGCAAAGAGTTGCTCTTGAAGTTCTCTGTCATTTTCGAATTTCTGGCGTTTCAAACGATAATTCTCTACCTCAGGTAGCTTTAGAAAATACGAAACAAGACACTCTATAGCTTGATCAATCGCAAGCAACTCCTCATTGATTATTAACATGTTTTCTATTATAACACAAAAAGCCAGATGAAACGGTCCTTATACAACCGATTTGCATCTGACTTTTGTTTAAGACAAGCTCAGTTTATTTTAATTGGTTATTAGCCATGATTTCATCGATGAAACCATATTCAAGCGTTTCTTGAGCACTCATCCAATTGTCACGTTCAGCGTCTACATGAACTTTTTCAATTGGTTGTCCAGAATTATCTGCCAAGATTTGCTCCAAGTTATTACGTGTCTTGAGCAAGTGTTCAGCTGCGATAGCCATGTCTGTTTGTTGCGTACCGCCACCAGTACCACCCATTGGTTGGTGAATCATGTACTCTGCATTTGGCAACATGAAACGTTTACCTTTGGTACCGCTTGAAGCGATAATTGTTCCCATAGATGCTGCCATCCCCATAACGATAGTCTGAACATCAGACTTGATGAAGTTCATTGTATCAACAATGGCAAGACCTGCCGAAACGGATCCACCTGGTGTATTAACATAAAGATAGATATCTTTTGTATTGTCTTGAGCATCCAAGAACAAGAGTTGGGCGATAATTGAGTTTGCCATATTATCTTCAACAGGACCTGTTAACATGATGATACGATCCTTGAGCAAACGTGAGTAAATATCATAAGAACGCTCACCGCGTGATGTTTGTTCAATTACTACAGGAATCATATGAATCCTCCTTTTAATATTGTCTTGATGCTATTATATGATTTTAGTCAAATTAGGTCAAATAAAAAACATCATTCTTAGCACTCTTTCTAAAAGAGTGCTAAACTCTTCTATAACAATTTCACTTAAAACTTATTAATCTAGTAAAAAAAGGGAAATTTTCCCTTTTTAACTTATTTTGTACCAAAGAGACGGTCACCTGCATCTCCAAGACCTGGAACAATATAACCGTTTTCATTAAGTTTCTCATCCAATGCAGCTGTGTATATATCAATATCTGGGTGAGCATCTTGCAATTTTTTGACACCTTCTGGTGCTGCAACCAAGCAAACAAACTTGATATTAGCTGCACCACGTTTTTTAAGTGAGTCTACTGCCAAGATTGCTGAACCACCAGTCGCAAGCATAGGGTCTACTACAAAAATCTGACGTTGATCAATGTCTTCTGGTAATTTAACCAAGTACTCAACCGGCTCAAGAGTTTCCTCGTCACGATACATACCAATATGACCAACTTTAGCTGCTGGTACAAGGCTAAGGAAACCATCGACCATACCAATACCCGCACGAAGAATTGGAACAATCGCCAATTTCTTACCAGAAAGTTGTTTTTGTACAGTTTTGGTAATTGGTGTTTGAATTTCAACCTCTTCGAGGGGAAGGTCACGAGACACTTCGTAACCCATGAGCATAGCAATTTCATTAACTAGCTCACGGAAGTCCTTAGTAGAAGTATCCTCACGACGGAGGATTGAAAGTTTATGTTGAATCAGTGGATGTGAAATAACTTGAAATTTACCCATAATAGTTTCTTCCTTTGCTTTATATTCACTCCATTATATCAAAAAGGCAAAAAAAACGCTTGCTTTACTGCAAACGTTTTTGAAAAGGATTATTTTTTAGGCAAATGAATCTTTCCTGTGACCAAACCATAGCCAAGAAGAGCTAGACTTGCAATTGCTGCAAAGATAGTCGCCAAGATTGAAAGAATGTTGCTGTTTGAACCTTCTGAATCACTTGGTGTCTTAGGAGTCGTAGCAAGTTTGGCAGCAACTTTAGTATTGTTGTCTTTACTTGACTCATCAGACTTAGTTACTTCATCAGCTTTAGCGACTCCGTGAGACTGAACTTCCTCTTCAGACTTAGCTGGTTTTGGAGCTTCTGTTTCAGTGACAGACTCTTCTTTAACAGGAGTCGTTGAAACAGTTGGTCCAGTTGCTACAATAGTCTTTGGTACTGGTGTCGCAATCTCTGCGGCTTGAGCTACTGGACGACGATTACCCACAGAATCTCCTGTCGAAGGTTTCACAGGGACCGCTACATGATGATCATTTGAAGAATTGTTATCATTAGAGTGGTCTCCATAATATGGGAAAGGAGTACGAGCTGGAGAATCCGGATTCGTAGGATTTGTTGGTTTATCTTCTTTATCAGCTGATGGTTGATTATTGTCCGCTGGTTTAGAAGTGCCTGGTTTATTAGTCTTATCATCAACAGAATGGTTACCTTCTGTTGGACTTACTGGTGTTTCTGGCTTATCTGCCTTCTTGTCTTTACCATCTTTAACAGTTACAGTCAAGACACCGTGAGCTTCAGAAACGCCTGTTGAACCATCAACTGTAGGATAAGTATGTGGTTTAAGACCATAACCCGATACCGCATAATAATCTACATTAAAGTCCTCGTTTGGCAATTTAGCACTGTTTTGATCGCCTACGTGTACCAAGCTTTCACTAGATTTATCCCAAATCCAGTCACCTTGATTCGTCATCTTAGGAAGAACTTCTGTAGTATCATCTGCATTCATCTTGATAAGGAAGCTTGGAGCCCATGTTGATTTATTCTCAGCACCGGCAATTCCACCACGGTTAGTCATGTAAGAAGTTACCAAAAGAGTATCTGATGAGCCTTCAACAGGAACCGCATAGTAAGAATAGGTAGATGTACGCCAGTCAGCTGGTACAGAGGCTGTCAAAACCACACCTGAGCCATTAAGTGGACGATATTCTCCACGGAGGCTATCTGATACGAATCCAAGCATGACAACGTCATCACCAACAGCTTCACGCGCTGCTACAGTACCTTCAGCATCCGTAGATTTATTGATACGTGAAGCAGTGAAGAGGTAATACTTGTTACCCATCTTAACCACACTTGGACGTTCTACTTCATCAGTAACCATGTGGCTAGTAACAAGTGGTGTGTAAAGTTCAGCTACAGATGGATTTTTCTCATTGTCATCAAGTTTCAAGATACCGATAGAACCATTTGCCCATGAAGCAAGGTTATAAAGGTGTTTATTATTGACAATATTGAGGAATGACTTAAGGTTAAAGGCGTCATCTCCTCCATAGTTTGACCAGTTGTAGATTTGTTTTTCGCCTTGGTAGTTTTCGTCACCTGTATTTGATTCGAAAATAAGGTAGCGGCTACCGTTATCTTCAATGATGTGTGGGTCACGAAGACAGTAGTTATCTGTACGGTCTGGATTTCCATCGTGGTTGTGGTCATCGTTGAAAGTACTCATGAATTTTGGATAACTTTGATAATGATAGTTATCCCCACCAAAGAGAATGTGGTCATTTTCAACTGACTTAATAACAACTTCGTCGTTTTCAACAGCTAGGTTAAGTGTAGCACTAGCCAATTGTTGCCAGTTCAATTTACCACCACTAGTATCATTCTTAGTGTAATAAAGTTGGATACTACCATCAGAGTTAACAGTCGCTGAACCTGACCATTGTTGGTCATCTTCAAGGGCATTGTAACCAAAGATTGGACCCGCATTTTTCCAATGAGTAAAGTCATTATCCCCATATTTTCTATAGAGCAAGTAAATGTGGTTTGAATTTTTATTTGGTGCACCGGCCATTGAAATAACCAACTGGTAACCATTCCAGTTGCTAACTACACCTGACTTAGCATCTTGGACTGGCCAAGAATCCCAAACGTCGATTTCTTCTTTTTTCATCGTTTGGGCATCAACAGTGTTGAAAGCAGGCATATTGATAATTGTATCTGCTTTAAAGTAAGGAACAGCCAATTTGCTGTCTTGCTTCAAGAAGCTAGCAACGATATCCTTCAAGTTACGGTAAGTCAAGCTAGTACCTGTACCCTTGATAGCATCATCACTAAAGTCAACTTTATTAAGTGCTTTAATTTCTTCCTCAGTCAAGGCAACGATTTGATCTGAGGTCATATTCTCTTCAACAATAGACTTGATACGACCATTAAGTTTACTAAGGTTGGCATTAGCCGCGCTGTTTTCAGAAACTTTAAGGTCTACTTCAGTGTGTGTATCAGCTGCTTCTGAGCTTGCTGTTGAAGTTGGTGCTTCTACTGCAGCCTCTGATGTATGAGCCGGAGCAGAAACTGCAGCAACAGTCGCTGAAGGTGTTGTTGCATCTGATGAAGATGTCACTACTGTGCTAGACGCCTTTTCTTCAACTACTGATGGAGTTGTGTTGCTTGGTTGTGTCTCTGTAACTGGTTTAGTTGCAACCTCTGAATGTGCAACTGAAGATTCAACTGCTTCTGAAGTTGCCACACTTGTTGCTGTTTCACTGGCTACCGTTAGAGATGCTGTGCTTGTTTCTGGTGTTGCTGTCGCAGTAGCTACCGCTGGTGCTGTTTCTGTAACTTGATCAGCTTTTACCTGAGTGGCACCCAAAAACGCCAAGGTACCAACGAGTGCTGATGTTGCCCCTACTGTGGCAACCTTACGGATGCTATAACGCATCTTTTTGCACTCTGCTTGCTTTGGTGCTACTGTATTTGACTGTGAATTAACTGTACTATCCATATTAAACTCTCCTTTTAGGTTTTTACATGTTCCATTCTATCATTTTTTTATGTAAATTCCAATCTTTTTTTAATGCGAAATTGATATTTTTTGTAAAAAACTATTTTTTTGTTAAAATAATAACTATAAAAACATGCAATTTAATCAGGAAATATTACTATATGGAATCAAAATATCCTTCTCTAATTTTTATTATTGCTTTTTTAATCTTATTTTTTGTTTTTATAATGAAAAATGAGAACGTTAACAATCCTTCTCCAAAAACAAATAAGGCTTCTGTGAGTCAAACCTTTCATCTAGCATCTCATAAAGGATGGTCTAACGACCTACAGACTATCGTATGGAATCAAGAAAAAAATTACTATGATATCTATTTTCTACACTCTGTGGATGGGGCTACTGATCCTTTTGGACCCAACGGTCAAGATTGGACACATACAACGACTAAAGATTTTATCACCTATAGTAAACAAGAGACTGCTATACCATCAAAGGGTGGCGACTCTAAAGAAGGATGGCATTCTGCTTGGACAGGTAGTGTAGTCACAGATAGTCAGGGGATTTCTGGTATCCAAAACGAAGAACCTGTCGCCTATTTTACTGGACTCACGGATGATGGAAGCCAAGCAATCTATGCTAGTGCATCAAATGACAAGGGAGCTAGCTTTACTAATGCCTTAAAAGATGGTAAACCTTTATTGACAAAGGAACAATCCTATAACGGTAAAGACTTCCGCGATCCTTATGTCTTCCACTTCAAAGACAAATTACTCATGTATGTCGCTGAAGGTGACGCACTAGGTGTTTATCAATCTCAAGATGGCATCAACTGGAACAAAGCAGATAGCAAGGGAGTCTCCAAAATCCTACCCGAAACATTTTTTAAGGGTCGTAAGTGGCAGGACAATGCTCCTATCGAGTGTCCCGTTCTCAAAACAATGACAACAACCGACGGTCAGGACAAGCAAGTTCTCTTTTTTGGAGCTAAGGATACAGCTTCAGGCGAAACAACTGGAACCTACTATACTGTAGGGCATTTAGATGGTAACGGCTTATTTATTGCAGATACAGAAACAAAACGCTTAGATCAAGGCTCAGACTATTATGGCGCTAACTTCACTGGAAGCGATCGAATTGAAGAAAGCAATCATAACCTTATCAGTCTTGGCTGGGTTGGTAATTGGAATTACTTCACGTCAGGCATTCACAGTGACCAAGAGCCCAAGAGTGATTTTCTAAAAACTATCGGTTTTTACGCTACACCCAGACAGCTACAGCTAGATAAGAACAATATTATTCAGTCCACTCCC
>OOCB01004381.1_pt1 | contig 11968 bp, 11 predicted proteins | sample 1671351 | NCBI WGS metagenome assembly OOCB01 (sample SAMN06348148, study PRJEB24527) | human gut metagenome | biome: human gut; feature: ankylosing spondylitis patient; material: feces | host: Homo sapiens | place: China | collected 2015-10
AAAAGCCGGAGCATGTATCTGGCTTTTTACACTTTTAGAGGGAGAAAGTTTCTGCATAGGAACTTTCGGACGACTTTGGAACGGCCTGCGGTCCGTTCCTGCTTGTCGGCGAAACTGTAGTTTCGCGACAGCCGCAACCCGTGTATCTCTTGTGAAATACACGGGTTTTTGTTAAATAAGCACCTCAAACACCCATACCATCAGCGGCATGGTGAGGATGGAGAACAGCGTTGTGAGCACATACAGTGCACTGGAATACTCAGCATCGCGGTCGTAAAGCTGCGCCATCGAAGTAACCGTAGCGCACGCAGGCGTGATGCACGCGAGATACACGGTCAGCAGAATGCTGTGTCCATCCGGAATCCAGCTTGCCGCACCGATGACGCGAAGCAGCAGTACCGTGATAATCGGGCAGATAATCAGCCGCAGCAGCACAGGAACATAATGCCGACGGCGCATAAACAGCTGGCGGAGCGGCGTGTCCGCAATGACGATACCGGCCAGCAGCATGCCGATCGGGCCGACCATCGCGCCAAGCTGAGAGAACAAATCGTTCACCAGACCGGGCAGCGGCAGCCGCAGGATGAACAGTGCACCGCCAATCAAAATGGCGATGATATTGACGTTGCCGATGATCTTTTTCCACGCAAAGCCGCGCGTACCGCAGAGCAGACTGCGGCAGTGCGTCCACAGGAGAACCTGCTGTACGACGAGAAACGCACAGGAATAGATCACATAATCCGCGCCAAGCAGTGCCCGCACCAGCGGAATGACCAGAATGCCCGCATTCGTGTAGATGATGCAGGTGCGCTCGATCACATCCAGCCGCAGCGGACGGCGCAGCAGCCGCGCCAGCAGAAGAAGCAGCGCGTGCAGCGCAATCGCCAGCGCAAAGGCGTACAGTAATCCGGTAACAACGGCAGGAGAGTAATCCACCTGAAAGGCGTTGATGATGACGCACGGCATGACCGCATACACCATCACGACCGACAGCACGCGGCTGTCCGCGCTTTTGAGCAGCCGGGCCTTGACGAGCACGCAGCCGATCAGAAGAATGAGAAACAGCTCGGCAATCTGCTGCGCTAAAATAAGACTGATTTGCATAATATCACTTTCACAGCAAAAAAGAAGATGGAAAAGTGGAGAGCATACCGCAGCCGGTGTTCTCTCCACTCTTCATTTGAATTGTATTTAGAACAGACCGGTGATCTTACCGTTGCTGTCTACGTCGATCTTCTCCGCAGCCGGAACCTTGGGCAGACCGGGCATGGTCATGATCGAGCCGGTCTCTACAACAACAAAGCCTGCACCGGCAGCCAGACGAGCGGTGCGCACGTTGACAACAAACTCGGTCGGGCGGCCGAGCAGCGATGCGTCATCGGAGAGCGAATACTGCGTCTTTGCAACGCAGACCGGCAGGTTGCCGTAGCCCATTTCGGTGATGTTTGCCAGCTCCTTCTTTGCGGCAGGCGCGATGGTTACGCCGAGTGCACCGTAAATCTCCTTGGCGATCTTGCGGATCTTGTCCTCGAGCGGGAGCGAATCCTCGTACAGCATGTGGAAGTCGGCCTTGCTCTCGTCAAGCACAGCCAGAACCTCGTCGGCCAGCGCCTGACCGCCTTCGCCGCCCTTGGCAAATACCTCGGAGAGTGCTACGCGCACACCGCGCTCGGCACAGTGCTCGCGGATGAAATCCATCTCCTCATCGGTGTCGGTCGGGAATGCGTTGACGGCAACAACGACCGGTACGCCGAACTTCTTCATGTTATCCAGATGCGCATCCAGATTGCAGATACCGTGCTTCAGCGCATCCATGTTCGGCTGGTTGAGATCAGCCTTGGCTACGCCGCCGTTGTACTTGAGCGCGCGGACGGTTGCAACCAGTACGATGCAGTCCGGAGCCAGACCGGCCTTGCGGCACTTGATGTCCATGAATTTCTCTGCGCCGAGGTCAGCGCCGAAGCCTGCCTCCGTGATGGCAATATCACCCAGCTTGAGCGCCAGCTTGGTTGCCTGCACGCTGTTGCAGCCGTGTGCGATATTGGCGAACGGACCGCCGTGCATCAGGCAGGGCGTGCCCTCGAGCGTCTGAACCAGGTTGGGCTTGATGGCATCCTTCATCAGTGCCGTCATGGCGCCCTCTGCATGCAGGTCGCGTGCGTAGATCGGCTTGCCGGTGTAGCTGTATGCCACCAGAATATCACCGAAACGCTTTTTCAGGTCGTCCAGATCAGCGGCCAGACACAGGATAGCCATAACCTCGGATGCTACGGTGATCATGAAGTGATCCTCGCGCGGCACACCGTTCACCTTGCCGCCCAGACCGATGGTGATGTTGCGGAGAGCACGGTCGTTCATGTCCATTACGCGGGTGAACACAATACGGCGCGGATCAATGTTCAGCAGATTGCCCTGCTGCATGTGGTTGTCCAGCATGGCGCACAGCAGGTTGTTTGCTGCCGTGATGGCGTGCATATCGCCGGTAAAGTGCAGGTTGATGTCCTCCATCGGCACGACCTGCGCGTAGCCGCCGCCTGCCGCGCCGCCCTTGATGCCGAATACCGGACCGAGAGACGGCTCACGCAGTGCGATAATAGCGTTTTTGCCCTGTTTGCACAGTGCCTGACCCAGACCGACCGAGGTCGTGGTCTTGCCCTCACCGGCAGGCGTCGGGTTGATGGCGGTAACGAGGACCAGCTTGCCGTTTTCCTTGTCCTTCACCTTGGTCCACACGTCGGCGGACAGCTTTGCCTTGTACTTGCCGTACAGCTCCAGATCATCGGCATCCAGACCGGCAGCAGCGGCAACCTCGGTGATCGGGCGCATCTGACAGCCCTGTGCGATTTCAATATCGGATAACATGAAATTCCTCCTCTATTTTGCAGCGGGTAACATAATATATTCATTATATCAATACTTCGTCCGGTTTTCCATACAAGCACGCGAAAAATTTGCCGAAATTGTTACTCGCAAAGAGGGGTATGTTGTGGTATCATATAGAAATGTAATTGAGGATGGAAAATGAGTGTGGCAGTGCAAAGCACTGCAATTTAATTCCGCAGCTTTGCGGCGATACCTTAATTTCCGATGCTCAATTCTCAATTTTCCATTTTGAAAGGGAGGGGTTTGATGGACACTGCTCGTTCCATTGTACACTCTGTTACGCATTATATCAAAAACACCGACCTGTATCTGATGCTGCTGGGACTGGTCTGCTCGATCTACGGCATGCTCCTCATTTACTCGGCAACGCTCAATCCGGTGACGGCGCTGGACGGCTCGACGAAAAACCTGTATGTACAGGGTGCCGCGATCATTCTCGGTCTGGCGGCGTTTGTCGCGCTCAGTCTGATTGACTTGGAAAATCTGGGCGACCTATGGAAAATATTCGTGATCGGCAATATTCTGCTGCAGTTTCTGCTGTTTACGCCGCTCGGCACCGAGGTCAACGGCCAGCGTGCATGGCTCAATCTGGGCGTGACAAGCCTGCAGCCGGGTGAGCTTGGCAAGCTGATCTTCATCTTCACGATTGCCGCGCACATGACCGAAATACAGGATCATATCACCGAATGGCGCGGACTGGTTTCGGTCGGTCTGCACACGCTGGTAATGATGGGGGCGGTCGTGCTCTCGTCGGGCGACACAGGCATGGCGATCCAGTACCTGATGATCGCGGTTATCATGCTGTTCTCGGCCGGTCTGCCGCTCAAGTGGCTGGGCATTGCTGCCGGAGTCGGTATCGCAAGCGTGCCGATCCTGTGGAATTATGTGCTCAAGGATTACCAGAAAACGCGAATCCTCGTGCTGTTTGACCCGTCCATCGACGTGGAGCAGTCCCGACAGGCGACCTACGGCAAGATCGCCATCGGCTCGGGGCAGTTTACCGGTCAAGGCTGGACCAACGGCACGATGACCCAGATGCAGTATGTGCCGGAGAACCAGACCGACTATATTTTCTCGGTAGCCGGCGAGGAACTGGGCTTCCTCGGCTGCCTGCTCATCATCATCCTGCTGATGGCGCTGATCATCCGCCTGTTTTATGTGGCGTACCGTGCCTCCACGCCGTTTTCGGCGCTGATTGCGGTCGGCGTAGGCGGCATACTGCTGTTCCAGACCTTTATGAATATCTTTATGAATGTCGGTCTGCTGCCTGTCATGGGCCTGACGCTGCCGTTCTTCTCCTACGGCGGTACGTCCATCGTTACCATGTTCGCCGCGCTCGGCATCGCCGCGGGCGTCAGAATGCGGGAAAAGCCAAGCTGGCTGCAAAACTGATATGGGCATCCCGCCCTGCGCATACATTGAAAATGACAGAAGGGATTTTGCAAAATGACCAGACAACAAGCATGGGAGCTTCTTCGCAGGTACAACGCGGAGCCGTTCCATTTACGGCATGCGCTGACGGTTGAGGGCGTCATGCGCTATTTTGCCGAGCAGCGCGGCTATGACCCGGAATTCTGGGGCATTGTCGGCCTGCTGCACGACATTGATTTCGAGCAGTGGCCGGAGCAGCACTGTGTCAAGGCATCCGAGCTGCTGCGCGAGGGCGGTGCAGACGAGAGTATCATTCACGCGGTATGCAGCCACGGCTGGGCAATTTGCGTGGATATCAAGCCGGAGCACGAGATGGAAAAGCTGCTGTATGCAGCCGATGAGCTGACCGGGCTGATCGGTGCGGCGGCGCTCATGCGCCCGTCCAAGAGCGTGCAGGACATGGAGCTCAAGAGCCTGAAGAAGAAATACAAGGATAAAAAGTTCGCGGCAGGCTGCTCGCGTGAGGTCATCGAGCGCGGCGCGGAGCTGTGTGGACTGACGCTCGAGGAGCTGTGGCAGCAGACACTGGATGCCATGCGCTCCTGCGAGGATTCCATCAACAGGCAGATGGAAGAGATTTAACGAAATATTGTACTTATATGGAATAATCGGGGCATTTGTAATATTACAAATGCCCCGGTTTCGTCATATTTCATTGAAATGTGCCATGTTTTGTGGTAAAATACCATCAAGAATGCCCACGGCGGGCATGCAGGAAAGCAACCCACCGGCGAAACAGCATGGAGGTTCAAGAATGCGTTTCAAACGAATGATCGCGGCATTGCTTAGTGCGGCGATATATATGACAGCGGGTGCGGCGGCCGCAGAATTGCCGCAGGATGCCGCGGAGACAGAGACCACAGCCGTCACGACCGAGACTGCCGCCGAGCGGGATCTGACACAGGATCTGCCGCAGGCGAGAGCAGTCGTCAGCGCGGCAAAGACCACGCACGCGTTTCAGCTCAACGGCAAGGCGGTGACCAATCCGCAGGCGTACTTAATTAACAAGTATAATTATTTCAAGCTGCGCGATGTAGCGTATCTGCTGCGCAACAGCACCGCAGAGTTTGAGGTAGGCTGGGAGAAGTCCACCAACGTTATCACCCTGACGACCGGCAAGAACTACACCGCGGTCGGCGGAGAGCTGAACACGAAGGCACTGTCCAGCGCGGCAGGCAAACCCACCACGGCTATCGTCAAGGTGAACGGCAAAAAGGTTTCGTTCGACGGTTACATCATCAACGGAAACAACTACTACAAGATTGCTGATATGGCGTCCGCACTCGGCTTTACGGCGGATTATGACGTACCCAGCCGCACGGTTTCGCTCAAAACACCGACGCCTGCACCGACTCCGGCTTCGTTCACGACCGGTGTGTACCGCGTCAATGTCCATTCGGCGCTGACCGTGCGCAGCGGTCCGGGAACCGGCTATTCTGAGCTGGGCGAGTACGCAAAGGACGCACTGGTTATCGTGGACAAGCTGTCGAACGGCTGGGCGCACCTGCTGGACAGCGCAGGCGGCAGCGGCCGTTACTGCAGCGCGGACTATCTGGTGCGCGTAAGGGATTACAATGCGGCGGTCGATAAGCAGACCGAGCCGACTGTCTCCAAGCCGAGTACACCGAGTACGCCGAGTACGCCGTCGACTCCCGACGAGCCGACAACGCCGACTGAGCCGACAACGCCGGACACGCCCGCTGAGACATTCACAAGCGGCGTGTACCGTGTAACCGTGGATTCCGAGCTGTCTGTTCGCTCGAGTCCGAGCACCTCCGGCACGCTGGTCGGCGTGCTGAAAAACGGCGCGGAAATCGCGGTTGACAGCATCAGCAACGGCTGGGCGCATATTATGGATAACTCTTCGGGCAGCGGCCGCTACTGCAGTGCGGCTTACCTGACGCGCATGCGCGACTACGTCAGCGGCGACGAGGATAACGATCCGATACAGCCGCCGCGCACCTCGCACATTGACGGCGTGAAGACGGTCATTATCGACCCGGGTCACGGCGGCAGCGATGTCGGCGCGAACAACGGCGGTTCGCTCGATGAGAAGCACGTCAACCTGTATGTGGCGCAGTACCTCAAGCAGTACCTTGAGGCAGCCGGTGCAAAGGTTATCATGGTGCGCGATACCCTTGAGGAAGGCAGCGAGCTGACGCTGCGCGGCGCTGTTATGAAACAGTATGCGTCCTCGGCGGACCTGTTCTTTAGTATCCACCACAATGCCGCCAACACCACTGCACGCGGCGCGGAGATCCTGGCGCAGATTGCGGACAAGAACGGCGGCCCGACCAAAATTCTGGCGCAGGCGCTGCTCGACGAGTACGAAAAGCTGGGTGTTCCGATTCGCCAGATCGTGTTCCGCGAGGGCAGTCACGGCGATTATTATTACACCAACCGTGCAGCAGCGGCGCTGAATATTCCGGCGCTGACGAGTGAATTCTGTTTCATTGATAACGAGGAGGACCAGAAGTTCATCGACAGTGAGGAGGACTGGCAGAAGCAGGCGCGTGCACAGTGCAATGCAATCCTGTATTATTTCACACAGGTGCAGTATTAAATAAGTTGACCGCGTCGTTTACGGCGCGGTTTGCTTTGAAAAAGGAGATATTTGTTATGACAGAACGGGCAAAACTGGCACAGGATTTTCACGATCAGGGCTACAACTGCGCACAGGCGGTGGTCTGCGCGTACTGCGATCTGGTTGGTCTGGATAAGGAGACCGCCTATAAAATGTCGGAAGGCTTTGGCTTCGGCATGGGCTGCATGGAGATGTGCGGCGCGCTGAGCGGTGCGTTCATGCTCGCGGGCATGAAGAACAGCGCAGGACTGGATAAGCCGGGTATGACCAAGGGTCAGACCTATAAGGTCACGAAAATGCTCAAGGAGAAGTTTGAGCAGAAGAACGGCGCGTATCTGTGCCGCGACCTCAAGGGCGTAGCCGACGGCAATGTACGGCGCTCCTGCCCGGGCTGCATTGAGGATGCGTGTGAGTTGATTGAGGAATACCTCACGAAATAAAAAGAAAATCCCTTTCTCGACGGAGAAAGGGATTTGTTGTGCAATTCGGAGGGTAGCGACGGGGTGAGGTCACCCCGCCCTACGGTATGTCGTGTGATTATGGTGTATGCGGCAAAACATTTGGCAGAATGTATCGGGTAGGGCGGGATGCCCCATCCCGCCGTTCCACAGAGAATCTGCACGATAACAAATCAAAACTTACAGGTTAAACACAATGCCGCATACCGCGCCGATCAGGATAAACACGATCGGGTGCAGCTTTTTGAGCTTCCAGATACCGAGCGACAGCACGAGGAAAATAATTATCGCCGGAACATTGATGACCGAACCGATGCTGGCAATACCGGCCCAGTTTTCCGTGTGCAGCAGGGAAGCGGCGAACACCTCGAGCATTGCGCCGAAGATCAGACCCGCGGACGCCGGACGCAGGCCGTAAAAGCCGTTCTTGACCAGCGGAGAGTCGCGGAACTTATCAAGCGCACGCGACACCAGAATGATGATGATGACCGACGGCAGCACAAGCGAGCAGGTCGCCATGAGGGCACCGGGAATGCCGGCCGCGTGGAAGCCTGCATACGTTGCTGAGTTGACACCCATCGGACCGGGTGTGGATTCGGAGACTGCGATCATGTCCATCAGATCGTTCGGCGTGAACCACGGATACCGCAGCGAAATCTGCTTGAGGAAGGGCAGGGTCGCCAGTCCGCCGCCGATGGCGAACAGACCCGCCTTGAAAAATTCGTAAAACAGCTGAAGGAAGATCATGCGCGTCTCCTCCTGATCATGCCGATAGCGATACCGGCAATGGCGGCCACAACGACCATCACAACGGGCGAAACGCCGAAGAAGGCGACAGCCACGAACGTAACGAGCAGGATAACACTGGTCGGAACGTCAACAACGCCCTTTTTCGCCATTTTCCACACGGACTGCAGCACAAGCGCGCAGACCGCGATGCGGATTCCGGCAAATGCGTGCTGCACGACAGCGAGATGCGCAAACTGCTGGATAAATGCGGCAATGATCGTGATAATAATCAGCGATGGCGTGATCATGCCTGCCGTGGCGGCAATGCCGCCGAGAATGCCGTGCGTCTTGTAGCCGATGAACGTGGACGTGTTCACGGCGATAACGCCCGGCGTACACTGACCGATGGCGTAGTAGTCCATCAGCTCGTCCTCAGTCGCCCAGTGGCGGTTTTCAACGACCTCGCGCTGCAGAATCGGCAGCATGGCATAGCCGCCGCCGAACGTGCATACGCCAATCCGTGCAAACGTGAGGTATAGATCAAGGTAAGGATTCAAATGATACAGTCCTTTCGTCAGGAGATAACTTCAATAGTATACACCCGCTGTCGAAAAATGAACAGAATAATCCTGTTAAGAGAATGAAAAAAACGCTCAAAGCAGCAGCTCCAAGCGTTTTCTGTTTACTTTGCGGGAATGACCTCCAGCCAGTAGCCGTCCGGGTCGGAGATAAAATAGATGCCCATTGCCGGATTTTCAAAGCAGATGCAGCCCATTTCCTTGTGCTTTGCGTGTGCGGCATTGAAATCATCCACGCGGAAGGCCAGGTGGAACTCGTTGTCACCAAGGTTGTACGGCTTGTCCCAGTCGCGCAGCCACGTCAGCTCGAGCAGATGCGGTGTTACGCCATCGGTCAGGTATACAATAATGAAGCTGCCGTCCGGTGCGTTGATGCGGCTGGATTCGGTCAGACCGAGAGACTCCTTATAAAAAGAAAGCGAGCGATCCAGATCGCGGACGTTGAAGTTGTTGTGTGCAAACGAAAATTGCATAATGATATCCTCCTGATTGCGAATCTACGGTTACTGTACCATGAAGCTGTGAAAATTGCAAGCGGACGGCGAAAAGATACAAAACCGGTTTGCATTTAGTGTTGCAATTCTGGCGATGGCTTGCTATAATTAGGTTGAATATTTGCGTCCAAAAAAGGAGGCAGGGGTTTGAAAAAGAGATTACAGAAGATGCTGGCTCCCAACAGCGTAATGTTTTATGTGCTGTTTTTCCTGTTTGCGGTCGTGGGACTTTATTTCTCTCGCGTGTACGGTGCGGCGGGTATTGTGGTGTGTATCATCCTGCGGATTGTTTCGCTGCGTACGAATGCGGCACGGCAGCGGCAGGTGCAGGAACTGATGAACAACATCGAGGTAGACGGCGGAGAGATCCGTCCGGCGGTGACACGCTCGCCGCTGCCGACAGCTGTCGCGCTGGCTACCACGGGTGAGATCGTATGGGCGAATGACGCATTTGCGGAAATCAGCGGTCGAGGGACTGCGGTAAGCGGCGTTCGCATGGGCGAGATCGCACCGACGTTTGAGACCGGCTGGCTCATCAAGGGACAGACCGCGTTCCCGGGCGAGCTTGGCATCGGCAAGCGGCAGTACCATGTATTCGGCAGTCTGGTGCAGAGCGGCGCGGGGCAGCTGATGATGCTGCATTTTATCGACTGCACCGAGTTTGTCCGTCTGCGCGACGCAGCGGAGACTACCCGTCCGGCTATCGCGGTTATCGCAATCGACAACTACGAGGAGCTGGTCAAGAACACCACCGACTCGGAAAAATCCAACATTCTGGCGGGCATTGATAAACGTCTGTTTGCCTGGGTGAAGGACTCGAGCGCCGTACTGCGCAAGTACGACCGCGACAAGTATATCTTCGTGATCGAAAACGTCGAGCTGGACAAGCTGGTCGCGCGCAAGTTCTCCGTTCTGCAGGAGGTGCGCGAAATTGAGAACCACGAGGGCGTTGTAGCTACCCTGTCCATCGGTATCGGACGCGACGGCGAAACGCTTGCGGAAAGCTATCAGTTTGCCGGACTCGCTATCGACATGGCGCTGTCCCGCGGCGGTGACCAGGCGGTTATCAAGAATAAATTTAACTTTGCCTTCTTCGGCGGACTGAGCGAGGAGGTTGAGAAGCGCACCAAGGTCAAGAGCCGCGTGGTTGCCAACGCACTCAGCCAGCTGATCCGCGACTCGTCTCAGGTGCTGGTCATGGGCCACAAGAACAGCGATATGGACGCCATCGGCGCTGCTGCCGGTATGGTCTGTGCCGCGCGCGTCAAGGGCAGACCGGTGCACATTGTTGTGGACCGTCAGCACACCATGGCAAGTGACCTGATTGAGCGGCTGGAAACCCAGTCTGAGTACAAGGGCGTGTTCATCAGCGCCGAGGATGCGATGATCGCGTGCGATTTCAACACGCTGCTTATCGTGGTGGACGTAAACCGTCCCGGCTATGTGGAGAGCGCGGCACTGCTCGAATCCATCAACAAGATCGCAGTCATTGACCATCACCGCCGTGCGGCGGATTATATCGAGAACGCAGTCGTATCCCTGCACGAGCCGTATGCGTCGTCCGCATCCGAGCTGGTCAGCGAGCTGCTGCAGTATCTTGTGCCGACCAGCGGCATCCTCACCTGCGAGGCGGAAGCCATGCTGGCGGGTATTTATTTGGATACCAAGGGCTTTGCAACGCGCACCGGCGTCCGCACATTTGAGGCGGCAGCGTATCTGCGCCGCGCAGGTGCGGAGTCGAGCGATGTCAAGCGCCTGTTCCAGTCCAGCTTTGACCAGTATATGGAGCGCCAGAAGCTGATCTCGTCCGCGCGCGACTGCGGTCAGGGTGTTATCTTTGCCATCACCGGTGAGGAGGTAGACCGCATTGCGGCCGCACAGGCAGCGGACGAGCTGCTGTCCATCATCGGCACACATGCAAGCGTTGTTGCGTTCCGCAGCGGCAATGATATGGCGGTTTCCGCTCGTGCGGCAGGCCACGTCAATGTGCAGCTGCTGATGGAGAGACTCGGCGGCGGCGGCAACCATTCGGCGGCCGGTGCACAGCTGAAGAATACCACGCCGGAGGAGGCCGACAAGCTGATCACGGATGCCATTCGCGGCTACTTCGACGATCAGCGGACCGAGAAGCAGGACGACAACAAATAACAGTCTGTCGGAAAAGGCGTTTCACGACAGTCGTAATTAGACCGAAAAGCAGGCGAAGCTGTTCGCCGCATTCGATATAGGGCAATACCGCAAAATTGAACAAGAGCGGTTTTGCCCTCAGTACACACAAAAGGAGTAATCATCATGAAAGTAATTCTCAAGGCCGACGTTAAGGGCAAGGGCAAAAAGGGCGAGCTGATCGAGGTCAGCGAGGGCTACGGCCGCAACTTCCTGATGCCGCGCGGTCTGGCAGAGCCGGCAACCGCGGATAACCTGAACGTCAAGAAGGCGCAGGATGAGGCACACGCACGCAAGATCGCACTCGAGCAGCAGGCAGCCCGCGAGGCAGCCGAGAAACTCAAGGAGAGCCCGGTAAAGGTTCCGGCCAAGGGCGGTACGGGCGGCCGTCTGTTCGGCGCTGTTACCTCCAAGGAAATCGCTGAGGAGCTGAACAAGCAGTACGGTCTGAACGTACCGAAGCAGAAGATCGTGCTTGAGGAGCCGATCAAGACCTTCGGTGTACACCGTGTAAAGGCAAAGCTGTATCAGGATATCGCAGGCGAGATTCTGGTGCAGGTAGTCGAGGCGTAAACTGCACCTATAGGGGTATCCAATACCCCCTATATACGCCGGTCGGTTCCGGAGAAACCGACCGGCGATACC
>OOCB01004385.1_pt1 | contig 11964 bp, 7 predicted proteins | sample 1671351 | NCBI WGS metagenome assembly OOCB01 (sample SAMN06348148, study PRJEB24527) | human gut metagenome | biome: human gut; feature: ankylosing spondylitis patient; material: feces | host: Homo sapiens | place: China | collected 2015-10
ACAGTAATTGACCGTTTTTTAAAGTATGTAACCTTTGACACACAGTCTGATGAATCGACAGGAGTAACTCCGAGTACAGCCAAGCAGATGGTGTTTGCACAATATTTGAAAACTGAGCTGGAAGAACTGGGACTGGAAGACATTTCTTTGGATGAAAATGGCTATTTGTTCGCAACGCTTCCGGCCAATGTGGAGCGTGAGATTCCGACCATCGGCTTCATTGCACACATGGATACCAGCCCTGACATGTCGGGTGAGAATGTTTCTCCACGTATCGTAGAGAAGTACGAGGGTGGGGATATCGTATTGTCGGAAGCCGATCACATCATCTTGTCTCCTTCTCAGTTCCCGGAATTGAAGGATCATGTAGGAGAAGACCTGATTGTAACCGACGGACATACCCTGCTGGGAGCAGACGACAAGGCCGGTATTGCTGAAATTGTGGCTGCCGTTGCTTACCTGAAGGCACATCCTGAAATTGAACACGGAAAAATCCGTATCGGATTTAATCCGGATGAGGAAATCGGACTGGGAGCGCACAAGTTCGACGTTGAGAAGTTCGGATGCAAGTGGGCCTATACGATGGACGGAGGTGAAGTGGGTGAACTGGAATTTGAAAACTTCAACGCAGCCGCAGCCAAGGTGCATGTAAAGGGCCGCAACGTACATCCGGGATATGCCAAGAACAAGATGATCAACTCCATGCTGGTAGCCAACGAGTTCGTGGCCATGCTTCCGGCCGATGAGACTCCTGCCACTACCGACGGATACGAAGGTTTCTTCCACCTGGTAGGCATGGAAGGAGAAGTGGAAAGCAGTACGCTTTCGTATATCATCCGCGATCACGACAGAGAGAAATTCGAAGCCCGTAAGTCTTTCATCAAGGTATGTGCCGACCGGCTGAACGAAAAATACGGTGCGGATACGGTTACCGTAGAACTGAAAGACCAGTATTACAACATGAGACAGCAGGTGGAACCTCTGATGCACATCATCGACATTGCGTTTGCTGCAATGAAGGAAGCAGGGGTTGAACCGAAGGTGAAAGCCATCCGTGGCGGTACGGACGGTGCACAGCTTTCGTTCAAGGGATTGCCTTGTCCCAATATCTTTGCCGGCGGACTGAATTTCCACGGACGTTATGAGTTTGTGCCTGTCCAGTCTATCGAGAAGGCGATGAATGTGATTGTGAAAATCGCAGAACTGACAGCCAAGCGTTATAAATAAATTGAAATAACCTGCTGACAGGAAACAGTATATGCGGTCGGTTGCCGGTTGATTCGGGCAACCGGCCGTTTTTTGTGTAAAAGCTGCTGTCATACTGAATTTTTTTATAACTTTGTTTCTGCCGGCCGGACCTTCTCAGCGGTATCCGTAAACGTATGTTTACCCTACGCCACAGTCGATGCCTGCCGGTTTATGTCAGGGGATTCCCCGTGTTATCAACCTTAAACAGTTTTTTATTATGAAGACCACTCCTTTTACAGAGAAGCATATCGCTCTCGGAGCCAAGATGCATGAATTTGCAGGTTATAATATGCCGATTGAATATTCCGGCATTATCGATGAACACATGACTGTATGCCAGTCGGTGGGTGTGTTCGATGTCTCTCACATGGGTGAGTTCTGGGTGAAAGGGCCACATGCGCTTGAGTTCATCCAGCAGGTGACTTCGAACAATGCTGCCGTGCTGACTCCGGGAAAGATTCAGTATACTTGTTTCCCTAACGAAACCGGGGGAATTGTCGACGATTTGCTGGTATATGCATACGAACCCGATAAATACATGCTGGTAGTGAATGCCGCTAACATTGAGAAAGACTGGAACTGGTGTGTCAGACACAACCAGGTGGGTGCCGAACTGGAAAATTCGTCCGACCGCATCGGACAGTTGGCGGTGCAGGGACCGAAGGCCTTGGCTACGCTTCAGAAACTGACACCGGTCGACTTGTCTTCCATCCCTTATTACACCTTTAAGGTGGGTGAGTTTGCCGGAGTACCGAACGTGATTCTGTCGAATACGGGATATACCGGTGCCGGTGGTTTTGAACTTTATTTTTATCCGCAGGATGCGCTCCGGATATGGGATGCCATCTTCGAGGCAGGGGCTGAGTTCGGTATCAAGCCTGTAGGACTGGGAGCCCGTGATACCTTGCGTCTGGAAATGGGATTCTGTCTGTATGGCAATGATATCGACGATACCACGTCTCCGCTGGAAGCCGGTCTGGGATGGATCACGAAGTTTGTGGATGGAAAGAACTTCACCAACCGGGAGGCACTGGAACGCCAGAAGAAGGAAGGGGTAACCCGGAAACTGGTCGGCTTTGAAATGATTGACAGGGGAATTCCCCGTCACGGCTATCAGCTGGTGAACGAACAGGGTGAGCCGATCGGTCGGGTGACTTCGGGAACCATGTCTCCGGTACGGAAAATCGGAATCGGACTGGGATATGTGGGTATTGATTTTGCACAGCCGGGAACGACTATCTGGCTCGACAACCGCGGACGTAAGCTGAAAGCACAGGTGGTGAAGTTGCCGTTCCGTAAATAATCGGAGTGCCGATTCACGGCTTCCTAAAAAAGAAGGCCCCTGTCTGTTTTCTTACCGGAAACAGGCAGGGGCCTTTGGTATGCGATGATTATTCTTTTTCGAGTGTCATCAGTACCCGTCCCAGCATCATGATGGATGAACCGCGGAGTTCAGGCAGTGAGGTACGGATGTAGCGGATTACCTCAGGTGTCAGTTCCGGAGAGTTCGGGAACAGGCGGGTGGCATTCAGCAGGACAAGTTCGTAGTCTTTCTGGTCCAGTTCGCCCTTCTTACTCTTGAACAGTTCAAAGAAAGCTTTCTTGTCGCCTTTGGCATAACATTCTATCAGGTCGAATACCGGAGTAAACGGATATTTCTTATCCAGTTTCAGCGACTTGATGTCTTTTTTAATCTGCTGATAATCGGCTTCGTTGAATTTCTTTTCTTCAAAGATATAGCCTGAGAGGTAAGTGGACAGTGCAGAGTGATACAACTTCTGTACATAGTCCATGGCTTCCTCGCTTTTTGCCGCATCGACCTTCTTGATGTTTTTTACCAGGAACTGGAATTTCGGGTCGTCAATGCGGAATGTATACCGTGAGTAAATAAAGAAATTGGCAGCCGACAGTTTCTGTTCGTCTGTCAGTGAGTCAAAGTATCCATTGATAATCTCGTATCCCTTGCTGATGTTCTTTTTCTCCATGAACGACATGGCATATGCGTCAATCAGTTCCGGAGTTCTTTCTCCACTTTCGTAGCGCTGCTTCATCCGTTCCGGAGTAAAGTCAGGGTTCAGTTCGTTCTTGATTTTCGCAATGAAGGCATCTGCAGGAAAGGCACCGGCTATGTTGACCTTTACATTTCCCTGCTGGTCGGCAATGATAAAGGTTGGATAGGCCTTTACCCCGAACTTCTGTGCCAGTTCCTTACCTTCCTTTTCCGCATTCAGCTTGAGGCAGACAAACTGTGAGTTGAAGAAATCTCCCACATGTTTCTGCGGGAAAACTTCTTTCGACATTTTCCGGCAGGGGCCGCACCAGTCGGTATAGAAATCAATGAAGATCAGTTTGTTTTCTGTTTGTGACAATTGAAGGGCCTCGTTGAAGTCGATGTCCCTGAATTGAGTCTGGGCAGTCAGGCCGGATGTCGTCAGTGCCATTCCCAGTAAAAATGCAGCGAGTGTTTTTTTCATATGAGTTAAATAGCTGAAATGAATAATATGTGGTTGAATGAAAGAGATTGCCGGAAAGCCGTTTCCCTTTGGGGAAGGGGGCAGGAAGCTTTCCGCCAATCTCATTGTAATGATTCGTTATCTTGAACTGCTACGGTATTCTATTTTCTTCACCTTCAACGGGGTATTGTAAACGAATTCCGTATCCAGCTTCGGACCGGTCATGATGGGCACGATGTTCAGGTCCTGTCCCATTGTATATTTGTAGATGGTTCCTTTCTTGTCTGCTTCAGCAGCCTCGTCGTAGGTGCAGACTACAATGTCAAGTTCCCCACGCGATCTCCAGTCGAAATCGGCATAAGTAATTTCTCCCGGATAGGTCTTCACCACTTTACATACCTTGCTTTCGTAGTTGTACTGGTACAGGTTATTGCCTGCCGCATAAATCAGAATAGGATATTCTACTGAGAAACTGTAGTAGGTAGCCTTGTCGATGTCGGTTGCGTTGGCAGTCGTAAAACTGAATGCATCGTTTTTAGTCACTGACGAGCCGCTTATGGTCATCTGGTAGATAAAGTAATCGGTGTTGTTTTCCGTACTCTTCATCAAGGCATAGCTGTTTACCGGATTGTTCTCTCCAAATACAATGGTGCGCTTGTTCTGTTCCCAGGGGAAGGCACCCGGAGTTTCGGTCAGTTTGGTACAAATTTTGGTATACATGTTTTTCAGATATACGAAGCATTCGGCATCCATGTCATAGAATACCACTGCGGTCATTCTCGAATTCGGGTTACAGAATCCCAGTGGATAAGGCTTGAACAACTTGGTATTCGCCTGGTCGTAGCGGTTGATCGGACTCGGGAAGATTTCCCCAGAGATGATACTTGCTGCAAAAATTCCGTCTTCGGTTACGAAGCCTCGGTTGCTGGTATCGTAGGCTTTTCCGTAGATTCCCTGATGGGGGAACTGGTCGAGTACCTTCACCGGATGCTGGATGAGCTGTGAGGGGAAGGTAAAGCTTTCATTGTACGACGGATCGATATCGAACACGGTCTTTTCCTGGATGGAGTTTTCCAGTTTGTAGGATCCGGTTTCGGTAATCAGCCATAAGTTGACAGGTATGTTCGGGTTGGCCAGGTAGCCGGTATACATCAGGTCCTTGGCTCCTTTCAGCTTTTCGGAGTTGATGAAGATATCGTGTATCATGGTGGTGTCTCCCTCGCTGCTTGGCATACTCAGGAAGTCCATGCCGATGACTCCGTCTTCTTTCTCGCCGAGGACATAAAAACCGGTAGTCAGAGAGGTGCTCACCTGAAGCGTCATTCCGGATATTACCCATTCCATATCGGTTGAGTGGTCGTAGATGAGCAGATACAGGTAGTAGCTTCCCGGATTCAGGATAACGGTTGTTTTCAGGTTTTTCTCATGTCCGAGTTCGGTATGTGTATGGTCGTCACTGCCCAGTGCTTTTTTGCAGGCATACCAGGTATATTCATACTGGCTGTCGTCTTTGCCCAATATGCTTCCGGTTACTTCCGGTTCGATGACCAGTTCAGTAATACCGGCCAGTACCGAATAAGTCGTCTCCGTACCGGTGACTGTAATTTCATTGACCGGAAGATGGTCGTAGGAACCTTTGTCCTCTACGCACGAATAGAGGCTGAAAAGGCAGCCGAACATGGCTGGATATAATATATGAGTCAGTTTCATAATAAGTCCTATTTATCGTTTCTATTTTTTATTTGTTATAGTAGTCGTCCGGGGTATCGCCGAATGCCCATGCGTTGGGGTCAATGTTGTTGACTGAAGGGCAGTGCATCATGGTGCCGTCTTCTTCAAGTACGGCATATTCCCGGCCTTTCTTGGCTTCTTCCAGCAGGTGCAGGGCAAGCGATTCACCGATGGCAGTGGCTCTTCCCATTGGCATGATGGTTCTGTCTGCATAGTCCTCTACGGTCGTGTTGGAGACTTCCATCATCAACAGCCATTTCTTGCGGGAGAACTTGCCGAAAGCTCCAAGACCTGCGTCGCTGCCCCACCATGCTTCCGGCTGTACCATTACGTCATTGGCTACGACTTTATGATAAGTAGCGTCGTAATTATAACCGTATTTGGTTTCAGGGTAGTCGTACTTGGTGTTGTCCTCGAAATTGGTGAACGGACAGGTGAAATATTCGTTAGGCAGTAGCTGCAACTGCAGGGTCAGTGTGTCGTCTACCATCTCCGGGGTACGGTTGAAGGTGATGTCGATATAGGCATAACGTTCTCCTGCCTTGATTACATAGTCTTTCGGAAAGTCTACATAGTCTCTTCCAGCTACGGCATCGGTACTGTCTTTGCCGATGGTGATACTGAAGGGACGGTCGTAATCCTTGATAGTACCGCTGGTCGTTACCCGTAACTGTACGGTATATGTCTCATCGGTCATCGCACCGAATTCCACCGGGGTATAATACTGGTGGGCCCACTGGTCGGGATCTCGGAAGTCTTTACCCCAGCGTACGTCGAAGTACAGTCCGTCTACACCTTCGTAGTTCATGATTTCTTTTTCGCAGGAGGTAAAAGATGCGGCAAATGCCAGCATGCATATATAAGTCAATAACTTTTTCATAAGCTCGGATTTTATTGTCTGTTATCGGTTTCACTCTTTGGCAGAGGTACTACATAGTTTGATAGCAACATCTTGTAGGTGTTCTTTACATCGGTTCCGGATGCGAATTCTTCCATGGCATTACGCTTGTAGTAGAAGAAAAGCTGTCCCTCTCCGATGACTTCACGTGCGAACTCTTCGGTAATCAGCTGGGCCTTGTTTTCTTCTGTTACCTCTTCGTCGGAAGTCAGATTACGGTGCCAGCGGATCTGGTGCAGGCAGTCCTGTATTTCTTCCAGGTCGTTGGAACATTCGGCCTTTATCAGGTACATTTCACTGATGCGCATGAGCGGAATCATGAACTTGTAGTAGGCGTCTGTGGTGATCTGTTCGTATTTCAATGAGTAGGTGATGCCGCTGCTGACTCCCGATTCCTCGTCGGTGCTGGTCACTACTTCTTCCCACATTTTGCGGCGGTAATCACTGCTGCTGTTGCTTCCGTAGAACTGTGCCAGTTTGGAGTCTTCTCCCGACAGTCCTCCTGCGAACGTGAGGGCTTCACCTTCTAGGCTCTTTCCGAACAGTCCGTCGTACAAGGCACCGCGGCTCGGGTTGTAGAGACCGAACATGACTTCAGTGGAGAAGACGCGGTCGGGAGCCGAAGTAGAAGTGGCTGCTTCCTTGGTTACCCAGGGGAAAGTCTGTTTTTCTTCCACTTCTGCCAGCAGGTTGGTTACGCAGTTATAAGCCTCTGCCTTGTTGCCCATCCACATATAGAGTCTGGCCAGCAAGCCCTGTACCGCATAATAGTTGAGGCGGTACTGACGGTAGCGCAGGTAGACCGGATTGTTGTTGTCTTCGGCGTCGTCGGTCTGTACGCCGTCGGTACGTACCGGATCGTCTTTCAGCAGTTCAGCTGCCTCGTTCAGGTCGCGCAGGACTTTCTCGCAGACTTCCTTGGCCGAGAGAATCGGCAGGATGTCCTTGTTGTCGGGAATGTCCAGATACGGAATGGCGGCAGTCGATTCGGTATTGCTGGAATAGATAGGACCGTACAGTCTCAGCAAGTCGAAATGTATCATGGCGCGCAGGGCAAGTGCCTCTCCTTTTACAATAGGATAGTAGCGGGCCGAGAGGGCGCTTCCCGATTCATCACAGTGCTCCAGCAGTGTGTTGAGGTTGGCAGCCAGGCCGTACAGATGTTTCCAAACCAGGCTTGAAACAGATTCGAATGTATTGTCCTGGTAGCTGTAGTTGGCAAATACTTTATAGGGATGAGTTCCGTTGGCCGGTACGTTGTAGTATTGGGCCATGACATCAATGACTCCCATGGAAAGAACGTCTCCGTATGATTCGTTCAGACTGCTGTATACTCCGTTGAGTACGGTGAAGAAGCCTTCGTCTTCGCTGAACAGTTTGTCTTCCATGATACCGTCTTCCATGTCAACCTTCAGCCAGTCGGCACAGGAGGTGGCGGTAAAATTGAGGGATACGATGAATATCAGACTTTTCAGTATATTTTTTATTTTCATAATCGTATGTTTTATAATTTAGAAACGAACCCCGATTGAGGCTGAGATTTTTCTGGAGAACGGATAATCAATACCGCGTTCTTCTTTGATAGTAGACAAGCGGAAGAGGTTGTTACCGTAGATGCGTACGTTGAATGAAGAGGCACCGATGGATTTCAGCCACTTTCCGGTGGTAGTCTCGTATCCTACCGACAGGGTAGACAGTTCCAGTGTGTTGTCATCGGCAATGAAGCGGGATGACATGTTGGTGGTGCTGGTATCGTCAATGCGTTTGAACTTGGCGATGTCACCCGGTTTCTGCCATCTGTCATAGAGGGCGCGTTTGTCCTGGTTGTATTTTACCTGTACGTCGCTGATGTTTTCTACTTTATTGAACAGGGTAGAAAGGAAGGCCTGTCCGCCATAGCGGTAGCTGAAAATGGCGTTGATGGAGAATCCTTTCCAGTAGAAGCTGGTTCCGAAGGCTCCTTCCACGTCCGGAGTAGAATCTCCGCAGATTACTTCATCGGCCGAATCCCACTTGAAGGTATAGGAACCGTCCTTGCGGATGAAGATTTCGTTACCGGTCATCGGATCGATACCGGCCGAGCGTACGGCATAAAGGGCTGTCGGGCTGGCTCCGTCGTAGTAACGGATCAGACTCTGGTTGGTACGTCCTTTCTCATTGTATTTTTCCAGCAGGCTGCCGATGTTGTAGTATTCCGACGTGATATGGCGCAGGTTAGCATTCACCGTCCAGTTCATATCCCCGGTCTTTTGATGATGATGTAGCTTCCGGTGAAGGTGATACCCTGGTTTCTCATGGCACCGATGTTCATCGGAACCGATGAAATACCTGAAGAAGGCGGGAAGTCGATGTTCAGCAACAACGGGTCGGTTTTCTTTCTGAAGTAATCGACGTTCAGGCGCAGACGGTTCTGGAACATCTCCAGGTCGAGACCCCAGTTCTGTTCGTTGGTACGCTGCCATTTCAGTCCGCTGTTACCCCAGGTGCTTACCAGTGCCGACAGACCGAACATGTTCGGATAGTTGGTATAATAGGTATAAATACTGTTGGCCATTTTGGCGTTCAGGTTGGCATTTCCCGGATTACCGACTGAGTATCTCAGCTTCATGTAGTTGAGGATGTTGTTCGGACGGAAGAAGGATTCGTTGTGAATGTTCCATCCCAGACCCAGTGACCAGGTGGTAGAGAACGGATTGTCTACTCCGTATACGGAAGAACCGTCGGAACGGAGGTTGAAGTCTACCAGATAGCGCAGGTGGTATCCGTAGTTGAAGTTGGCATAATAGCTGGCATGTCTGACCTTGGAGATAGAGGAACTCGGTTTTCCGCCTTCCGGATATCCGTTCGAGAAGTTCGGGTTGGAGAACATGTCACTGGTATATCCGATTGCCTGGAAAAGAGACAGGTTCGACCGGTTTTCACTGATCTGCATACCGCCGATGGCATTGACTGTATGTTCGCCGAAGGTCTTTCCGTAGGATACGTCGAAACTTCCGTCGTAGGATGAAGACTTCGTGTTGGTTTCTTTGTAGCTTCCTTTTTTCAGTGTCTCGGTTGTCAGGTATTCACTCATTTCCGGAGAATTGAACGCTTCGGCGTTGTTACGTCCTACCGTAATACCGAACTTACCTCTGATGCGGAGTTCGGATATCGGGCGGTATTCAATCTGGAAGTTGTTGACGAATGCTAGCTGGTTGCTCTTGTCGTAGCTGTTTTGATTGAAGTCTCACAGCGGATTGGTGATATACTGCGTACCCGAAGTGGCGGAACGTACTTCTTCCATTACCTGTTCCACTTCTCCGTATTCATTGTATTTGTCGTAGAACGGGTTGGTGCGTGCAAATTCACTGAATGAAACCGTCGGGTTTTCAACGTCTGTGTTGGTAATGTTGGTCTGGTTGGTAAACGCAAACTTGTCAATACGGTAAGTCAACTGTACGTTTCCGTTCAGGATGTCACGGCTGGAGTTTTTCATCACACCGTTCGTGTGTGTATAGGTCATACCGATACCGTAACGGAAGGCGGCATCACCTCCTTCGGCGAAGATGTTATGACTTTGAGTGAAACCGGTCTGCAACGGTTCGTTCAGCCAGTAAGAATCGATACCCTGTCTGTTTCTCAGCATGCGCTGCTGGTAAAGTTCGCGGTAATATTCGTCGATGATGTTTCCGCTTTCATCCAGTGTACCGTAGTAACCTGCCAGTTTTTCATATTCCAGCTTTTCAGAAGAGTTCATCAGGTTATAGTCGCTCAGGTCGGCCCATTCAATACCGAAGTTTCCGTTGTAGTTGAATTTCAGTCTTCCGGCCTCCGGTTTTTTGGTTTCTACTACAACGACGCCGTTGGCAGCCTTCGAACCGTAGATGGCAGTAGATGAGGCATCTTTCAGGATGGTGATGCTGGCCACGCGGTCCATACTCAGGTCGGTAATGGTGGAAAGCGTAGTTTCAAAACCGTCCAGAATGAAAAGCGGCTGATTAGGGTTGGTACTGTATTCCGTCTCAAGTCCCACGATATTGGTATTACCTCCGATGTTGAGGTTCATGGTGGCATTAGGGTCCGAACCGGCAAGGTTGTTTTCCAGGATGATAAATGACGGGTCAAGCACCTTCAAGCTCTGAAGTACGTTCTGGTTACCTACGGTCTTCAGGTCTTTTTCCGAATAAGTGGCCATAGAACCGGTGAAACTCTCTGCTTTTCGGGTGTAGATACCGGTGATAACTGTTTCCTGCAGAGAAACCGCATCCGGTTCCAGACGGACTTTGATCTTTTCCGACGGACTGGAAACCCGTACGGTCTGGGTTTTCATTCCCACATAGGAGAAAATAAGCGAATGGATATTTTGTGGAATGGCAATGCTGAATTTACCGTCAATATCAGTAATGACACCTACACCGTTTGCGTTTTTATAAGTAATGTTTACTCCTGGCAGGGGTTCTCCGTTTTCATCAATAACGGTACCCTGGTAGGTCACTTTATTGTTTTGCGTAGATTGGATGTTTTGATTCTGGTTCCATTCAGGGGCTGCATTTACCTGTTGGCTGGCTATGGGTAAGAGACTTGTAGCCAATACCAGGCAACTCAGTCTGTTGCTATGCAGCCAACTTTTGATGGGTGGAATAGCTTGCGATAAGCAATGGGAGTTCCTTTTTGTCTTCATAGTTAATTGTCATTTGTTATATTACGGTTGCAAACGTAAAGAAAATATCTTAATCTATCAATAAATTGTATAAAATTATTTAGTAAAAGTGAATTATTTGTATTTTTATTTCTCTCTTTGGTGTCTATTTGTAATATGATTTAATAAAGCTAAGTATTTCTGAATTATGGTTAATTATTTGTTTTAGAGTTGGTTACTTTATTGTGGGGGTGCTTCGGAAAATGATGAGGCTTTTGTAAGGTATAAACGGCGGTTTTTAGAGTGCATTCTGTAAGAAATGAGGAGTAATTGGCAGATAAGATGCCGGGAGGGTTATTGTAGAATATTTTGCTGGGGGACATTTTGTCTGGAGCGGCCGTTGCAGCATGTGATGGAAGGCTTGTCCGGCTTGGACTGTTTTTCCGGTTTATTGTTGTTTGCAGATACAATACCGTATTTTTTACGGTTCGGATGGGACAGAGAGGGGAGGTGGGTAGTTTTCCCATTAAGTGAAGCGTGTATAAAAAGGAGGAATCTTTAAATACATAAAGGTGTTTGGTCGGAAAGCTGGCGGTCTTTTTCCAAAAGCTGGCGATGTCTCCCCAAAAGGTGGCGGTCTTTTCTCTGACCTTTCGTTTTGTGTGGGAAAAAACATAAGGGAATATTTCCTTTTCTGCGGTGTTTCTTTTCCGGAAAATGGTTTTTATGGAGTAATCGGACATGGTTTGGATGTGGAATCCTGCATTATATTGCAGGATTTTTTTGTTTGTTCACTGTCATGGTTTGTTGTTCGGTTATAAATTTCTGCATTATATTGCAGGATTTTTTGTTTTGTTCACTGTCATAGTCTGCAGTTCGTATATGAATTTCTGCATTATATTGCAGGATTTTTTGTTTTGTTCACTGTCATGGTTTGTTGTTCGTATATGAATTTCTGCATTATATTGCAGGATTTTTTGTTTTGTTCACTGTCATGGTTTGTTGTTCGTATATGA
>OOCB01004386.1_pt1 | contig 11963 bp, 8 predicted proteins | sample 1671351 | NCBI WGS metagenome assembly OOCB01 (sample SAMN06348148, study PRJEB24527) | human gut metagenome | biome: human gut; feature: ankylosing spondylitis patient; material: feces | host: Homo sapiens | place: China | collected 2015-10
TTCTCCGGTAACTGTTCAGAACAGCATCTTCTCTGCATTCATGTTCTACATAATCTGTGGACAGTTCTTGTCTGACACAAATGATAAAATAAAATCTAAAGGGACATTACAAATGTATGTTATTATTACATCTGCAATGCCCCTTTTTTATAATCTCACCCGTTCTTCTTTTCCATTTGCCACACGGAACGCTCTCGGTGTCGTATGGTAGCGTTCTTTAAATACCCGGTGAAAATAACTGCCATTCTCATAACCAACCGCTGCAATGATGTCACTGATCGGAAGATCTGTCTCGCACATCAGTTCCACAGCTTTGTTCAGACGTTTGCGCTGAAGCAGTTCTTTGAAATTAAATCCCGTATTTTTCCGGATCATCTTACTCAGCATATGCATCGGCAAATGCAATTTTTCGCAGAGTTCTGTAAGTGTCGCCGTTTTGTACTGCTGTTCGATATAATCCAGCGTTGTCATAGTGATCATGTTTTCATACTGATTCGGCAGGCGCATCTCCGCATACTGTACAGATTCCAGAAGATAGAGGAAAATCAGTCCCATCGTTGTCTGGTTGATCCGATTCTGATCGCCTTTACCGGTCACAAGAGAGTAGATCATATTTTCCAGAAGATTCTGGATCTGCAGCACTTCTGCGACCTTAAAATGCAGATATTCTCCACGCTCTTCATCTTGGCGCAGCACATTAACCAGGAAATCTGCAAGGACATTATTATTCCCCGCCATCGTATAGGCCACATCAAAAAATTCCGGAAGGATCATAAAGTTGATCGCAATATCTTCTTCCCCCGCCGGCAGGATCTCATGTCTCGTATACTGGTTCAAAAACAACAGTTCGCCTGCATGGATCACGACTTCTTTGCCACCTATAATATTTGTAAGCTGTCCCTGGCAGACATAAAGCACCTCAATATAATTATGCCTGTGCGATGGAAAATGCACAAATCGTGTATGTGTACGTACAGCGATCAGTTTGCCCTCACTGAGCATTTTTGCACTGTCCACCGTGAAATCCTTCCCAGATGTATAAAGGTCCTTATCTACCTCTGCAACCCCATCCAGGATTCTCTGTTCTTCTTCTGTTACAACTCTTAAATGATCCAATAAAGCCTGCTGCATCTGTTACTCCCGCTTTCTTCACTGCTATAATTTTGCTCCGGTAACTTATTTCTTTTATTCTACCATGCTCAGACAGTATAAAACAATATGACAAAAAAGTACACAAAAACAGAGCGAAACCTTTCGGCTCCGCCCTGTTTTTAAGGATTTATCATATTCAGAAAAACTCTAGCTTCTCCAAACGTGCTGATTAGTACAGTTTAGCGTAGTCAGCTACGTTGTCTGGTGTGAACTGAAGTGGCTCACCAAGAACGATTTCTGTTCCGTCATCATCAGCTTTTGTGATTGTGAATTCACCCATATCGCCAGCTGTGAATGTTTCATCTTCTGCACCAGTGATGTCACCTTTTACAAGTGCCATTGTTGCATATGCGGAAAGTTTTCCAAGACCTTCCATATCCCACAGATAGAAGTATGGGCAGGAATGTGCATCGTCATCACCTGTGTACTCAACCATTTCGGACGGAAGTCCAAGACCTGTCAGTTTGCAGGAAGATTCGTTGTCCTGAAGGTATTTAACTGCTGCAGCGATACCAACTGTTGTAGGTGCGCAGATAACTTTCAGATCTGGGTAGTTCTGAAGAAGAGCTGCTGTCTGGTCTGTAGATTTCTGAGGTTCGTCATCACCATAAGCAACTTCTACAAGTTCCAGTTTGCTGTATTTCTCATCGCCTTCCATGATGGATTTCATAGCGTCGATCCAAGCGTTCTGGTTTGCAGACTGAGATGTTGCAGAAAGGATAGCGAACTGTCCTTCTCCACCGGAGATGTCAAGAACTGCATCCATAAGAGCCTGTCCAACTGCCTGTGTACCAGCCTGGTTTACGAATACCTGACGGCTGTCTTTATTCGGAGCGGAGTCGAAAGAAGATACTTTGATTCCAGCGTCCATAGCTTCTTCCAGTTTAGCCTGAAGAGCGTTAACGTCATTTGCGGAGATGCAGATTGCATCTGGCTGCTGAGAGATCAGGTTGTCAAGAACTTTGATCTGAGCATCTGCTGTTGCAGCTTCCGGGTAAACAACATCTACAGTTGCACCTTCAGCTTCTGCTGTTTCTTTGAATGCTTTTGCAGCGATTTCGAAGAATGCGTTACCTGCTGATTTTCCAACCAGTGCGATTTTCTGTCCGTCTCCGGCTTTGTCAGCTGCCATTACAGGTGCTGCACAGCCAAGTACCATTGCTCCGCAAAGAAGTGCGCTGATAATTTTTTTGTTCATTTTGTTTTCCTCCCTTGGAAATATAGTTTTTTATTTGCAACTGCTCCCCTGCTACAAGAGAGCAGCCACTTACGTTATTAAATAAATATTTAGTTTTTCTTCATGCTTACTGCTTTTTTAACATTTCCGATGATATTCGGAAGAGCTACTGCAGCGATCAGAAGTACACCGATGATCAGCAGGATAACCTGTGCATTGACGTTTCTCTGACCAAGACCTACACGAAGGCATACAATGATAAATGCGGAAATAAATCCACCTGCGATATTACCTTTACCACCTGTAGAGGAAATACCTCCGAATACTGCCATTGCGATGGCATCCATTTCAAATCCGTTACCGGTTGTTGTATTTGCACCGTATGAAGAAGAAACTAAGAACAGTGCACACAGTCCGGAAACTGTACCCATGATGGTGTAAATGATGAAACGAATCTTCTGTACATGAACACCTGAGTAATATGCTGTCAGACGGTTTGTACCGATTGCATATACACGACGTCCGAATGTGCTCTTGCCTAAGATCACAGCAAAGATCACAGAAAGGATTACTACGAGAAACAGAATGTATGGGACATTTCCGATCTTTCCGCCGATTGCACGGAAACCATCGGTGTTGCTTGCAGAAATACTACCGCCGCTTCCAAGAACGATCTCGGAGATACCACGGAAGATGATCTGTGTTGCCAGTGTTACGATCATTGGAGGTAGTTCCTGGAATTTTGTAAGGATAAATCCGTTAACTGCTCCGCAGATGGTACCAACGCCAAGCGCTGTAATCACAACTACGATAAATGGTGCATTTGTGTTGCACACGATACAGCTCATTGTTGCAGAAAGGCAAACGATCGCACCTACGGAGATATCGATCTCACCAAGTACCAGGATGTATGCCATCGGCAGCATCATGAATACTTCTGCCAGATAAACCGGCATCTGACGAAGCAGACTGCTCAGGTTATAATATTCAGAAAACATTGCGCAGAAAATATTGACTGCAATAAACAGCAGGACTAATATTCCCTCCCAGGAGAAGATCATTTTCTTCACTGGGCTCTCCGGCACATTATTAATACTTCTTCCAGATTTTCCAGCCATGATTACATCTCCCTTCCTTTCAGTGCATTCTTATCAGCGATACGCTGCAGGATTACGTTCATTACTACTACGACGAGGATGATAACACCCTTGATGGTATTCAGCCATAACTGGTTGAAGAATGGGATCAGTGGAAGTGCTTTTGCGATTGTTGCAAGGATCAGAGATCCAAGTAAAGCACCAATAACTGTACCACGTCCACCGTTCATGCTTACACCACCGATAACGCAGGCTGCGATAACATCCATTTCACCGCCGTACTGCATGTCAGGCATTGCAGATGCATATACAGAAACCTGAAGAGCTCCGCCAAGACCTGCCAGAAGGCCCATGATCGTATAAACAAGAAGTTTGATATTCTTTACATTGATACCAGATACTTCTGCTGCACTCGGGTTACTACCTACTGCATAGATCATACGTCCTGTTCTGGTCCATTTCATAAACCAGAAGAAAAATACATAACATACAATGATTACCCAGATGACTGCATTCAGTCCGAGGAATTTTGTTGTTGCAAAATTCTTGAAGTTGCCAAGTGCTGCTGCACTTGCCCATTCACCACCGTGGGATACCTGATAACCAAGTGCACGGTAGATATACATAAAGCCCATGGTTGCAATGATCGGAGGAACATCTGCTCTGGAAATGATCAGACCAACAACAGCTCCACATACGATACCGATTGCAATTGCGATCACGAATGCGAGGAATGTGCTGGAGATATGTTCATATTTCAGAAGCATACCGATGCTCATACCGGAAAGTGCAAGTGTTGACATGATAGAAATATCAATTCCGCCAACAAGCATTACACACAGCATACCAAGTGACATTACCATTGTTACTGCATTGTTTTTCAGCATATCCATCAGTGACTTAGGAGTCAGGAATGATGGGTTGATTGCTGTAATGATTACAAAAAGAACGATCAGGACAACTGCAAGCAGTGCTTCACGGGAGCCTGTGATCTTCTTCATGACTGATTTCTTTTCCATTATTCAGCACCCCCTGTATGTCCTTTTTCCATTGCGAGTTCAAGGATTCTTTCCTGTGTAGCTTCGCCACGGTTCAGCTCACCAGTCTTACGTCCGTTGCACATAACAACGATACGGTCTGCCATACCAAGGATTTCTGGCATTTCCGAAGAAATCAGGATGATCGCATAACCTTTCTTTGCAAGGTCGCCCATGATCGCATAGATTTCAGCTTTTGCACCTACGTCTACACCTTTGGTAGGCTCGTCCATGATAACAACTTTCATTTCCTGGCTTAACGCCTTGGCAACAACAACTTTCTGTTGGTTACCACCGGAAAGAGAACTTGCCGGTTGGAAGATATCAACAGCCTTTGTATCGACTTCTTCAAGAAGCTTTTTGGCAAGATCGCGTTCTGTCTTTTCATCATTGATACCACTCTTCGCATATTTGCTGATGGTAGGAAGTGTTACGTTTCTTCCAAGTCCCCAGCTCATGATCAGACCTTCTTTCTGACGATCTTCCGGAAGAAGAATAATACCTTTTTCCATTGCATCGGATGGACGTTTAATGTGAACTTCTTTGCCTTCCAGGTAAACTTTACCGGAATCCGGCTGTGTGATACCACAGACAGCTTCTACTGTTTCTGTACGTCCTGCACCTACCAGACCGGTAAGTCCAAGGATTTCACCGGCACGAACGCTGAAGGACACATCTTTGAAATAACCTGTTCTGGAAAGATTCTCAATCTTGAGCATCTCATCTCCCAGTTTCACTTCCGGTTTCGGGAACAGGTCTTTAATCTCACGACCAACCATTGCTTTGATCAGATCTGCATTTGTAATTCCATCTACATCGTAAGTTCCAATGTACTGGGAATCACGGAATACAGTAACTCTGCTTGCCAGGCGATACATATCCTCAAAACGGTGAGAAATGAAGATAATGGAAACTCCGTCAGCTTTTAATTTATCAACCAGTGTGTAAAGTTTTTCGGATTCGGATCTTGTCAGTGCTGCAGTAGGCTCATCAAGAATGATGATTCTTGCATTGGTGGACATTGCTTTTGCAATCTCTACCATCTGCTGCTGAGCAACACTTAAGGTACCCATTTCTGCTGTTGCATCAAAATCTGCATCCAGCTGTTTCAGAAGTTTGTTTGCTTCTGTATTCATGGCTTTCCACTGGATCATTCTGTTTTTGATGATCTCATGTCCCATGAAAATATTTTCTGCAACGGTCAGATGCGGATAAGATGTCGGATGCTGATATACGGCTGCGATACCTGCGGCCTGCGCATCTTTCGGTCCTTTGAAATCCACCTTCTGTCCATTTAAGAACATCTCGCCTTCTTCTGCCTTATGTACACCGGTAATTACTTTAATAAATGTAGATTTACCAGCACCGTTTTCACCCATAAGTGCGTGAACTTCGCCAGGTTTTAACTGGAACTGCACATTGTTCAGTGCCTTAACGCCCGGGAAAATCTTTGTTATGCCTTTAAGTTCAAGAACATATTCAGACACGGCTCTTTCCTCCCTTTTCTTAAATCTGTTATTATTATAACAATAAAACTTTCTATCCAAAACAGGAAAATATTTCGAATCGGGGTAAAATATTTTCCTGTTAATGGGTAATATTTTCCAGTTATCTTCCAAAAACAGACACTGTCATTGGTAACTGTTCACAGCAAGCCTTCCCTGACATTGACATGAGTTTTTGCATTTGTTATAGTTACTATATATTTATTACTGAAGGGAATTCGTGCAAAATGAGCTTTCTTGGCAAAGTAAAAAAGAAACTGCGAAACGGCAGCTGGTATCCTTTTTACAATACATTCTATGAAAAAAATAATCTGGATCCCCATATGATCCTGCTGGAATCCAGAAGTGGCAAAGCTCTGGAGAGTAATATTCTCTCCTTATTAAAAGAGCTCTGTCAGGAACCATATTGCGGTTTCACACTTGTACTGTCTGTACATCGTGACTCTGAAAATGAAATAAAAGAGAAACTCCAGAAGAACTCCATTCAGGGAGTTCATTTTGTGCGTACCGGTTCTGTTGCTTATTACCGCGCTCTCAGCCGTGCCGGCTATCTTGTGAATGATACCTCATTCCCGGGACGTTTTATAAAAAAAGAAGGTCAGATTTACCTGAATACCTGGCATGGCACACCTCTTAAAAAGATGGGACGTGACAATCGTCCTGAGATGGTAACCATGGGAAATGTACAGCGGAATCTGCTGGATTCTGATTATCTGGTATTTCCCAACCAGTTTATGGAAGAAAAAATGTCCGGAGCCTATATGCTGGACAGTCTGTACCGCGGAACCGTTCTTCGTGAGGGTTACCCACGTAACGATATCTTTCGTCAGCCGGCAAATCTCCACTTAAAAGAGCAGGTCGGTCTGCAGGGCAAAAAACTGCTTGCCTACCTTCCGACTTTCCGTGGTAATTTTAATGCTCTGGACGATCAGGGATATATGCAAACGCTCTCTCAAAATCTTTCTCTGTGGGATTCCCAGCTGAATGAGGATGAGATTCTTCTTATTAAATTGCATCCATTCCTTCATGGTCTGGAAGATTTTTCCGGTTATCATCATATTCTGCCATTTCCGGCATCCTGGGATACTTATGAGGGATTGAGTGTCTGTGATACGCTGATCACGGATTATTCCAGCGTGTTTTATGATTATGCCAACTCCGGCAAAAAAATCATACTTTTTGCCTATGACCGCAAGGAATATGAAAGTTCCCGTGGTATGTATGAAACAATCGATTCCTATCCTTTTGATTATACTGAAAAAGCAGAGGAGGTCATTCCATTTGCACACTGCTCCGGTGGCACACCGGACAATGCTTTTATGCAAAAATATGCCAGCTATGAAGACGGACACGGTGCCGAAAAGATCTGTCGTCAGGTCTTCCTTCATGAGGACTGCTGCCGTAAGTACCAATATCATGGCAATGGTAAAAAAAATATTCTGATTTATGCAGGAGACCTGGATCTCAACGGTATCACAACTGTCCTGTATTCTCAGCTTCATGAACTGGATCTTACCCGTTATAATTATTTTATTTCTTTCCGTTCACTGTACGTAAAAGATCATCCCGAAAGGATGGAACGCCTCCCGGAAGGCGTCGGGATCTATCCACTGGCCAGTGAAATGAATATGGATCTGCTGACAATGGCTGTCCAGCTTCTGAAACTGAAAGGCCATACCGGTTCCTGGGCCGAACACAGACTGCATACCGCTTACAGACGCGAATGGAAAAAACATTTCGGAAGCACTGAATTTGCCTGTGTAATTCATTATAACGGCTACGAAGCCTATACAACTTCACTTCTTGAAGAGGCTCCATGCCCACGAAGTATCTGGATTCACAATGATATGGCAAGGGAAGTCCACTTGAAAGGCAATATGAACCCTTATCTTCTGAAAGAGGCATATCATACCTATGATCACATTGTACCGGTGAGTGAAGATCTTATCCAGCCTGTTGTCAGTGAATTCGGTGCTGACCGTTCCAGAATCACGGTCATACACAATTGTCACGATTTTCAGAGTGTACTGGAGCGAAGCCTTGCTCCCGTTGCATTCAATGAAGATACACTATCCAATGTTTCTCTGGAGTCACTACAATCTGTACTTGATTCTGACGCTCCAAAATTTATCAGCATCGGTCGTTTTTCACCTGAGAAGGGACACAAACGACTTCTGGATGCTTTTGAACAATACTGGAAGGATCACCCGGACACCTGGCTGATCATCATCGGTGGTGTTGGCAATCTCTACGATGAAACGCTGGCTCATACCAGAACTCTGTGCGCAGCAGATCATATCATCCTGATCCGTGCAGTCACCAATCCTATGCCCATTCTGAAACGCTGTGATCTGTTCCTTCTTTCTTCCTATTATGAAGGACAGGGAATCGTTCTTATGGAAGCGGCAACACTCGGTATCCCTGTAATGGCCTGCGACGTAAGCGGATGTCACAGTTTTCTGAAAAAATACGGCGGGCTTTTGCTCGAAGATTCAGAAGCCGGACTCCTGCACGGCATGCAGTTATTCGCTGAAGGCAAAGTACTGCCACTAAATATCGATGCCGAACGCATCAACCACACTTCTGCTGCTCAGGTAGAAGCACTGATTGCCGGTGATATACACATTTCACCGCAAAATTGAAAGGATTTTCTATGACAACAAGCAAACCTCTGATCTCAGTCATCATGCCCGTCTATAATGGCGGCAGCACCATACGTCAGGCAGTTGAATCTGTTTTCTGCCAGAATATTCCTCTGGAACTGTTGGTCATTGACGACGGTTCCACGGACCAGACTTCAGAAGTACTGTCCGTTTATCAGGATCGTCCGGATTTTCACTATCTGAAAAATCCACATAATATTGGAGCTGCAGCCTCCCGTAACCGGGGTGTTCAGGAAGCTCATGGACAGTATGTCGCATTCCTTGATGCAGATGACTGGTGGGAAAATGGCAAACTGCTGCTTCAGCTGGATACTCTTCATGAAACAGGTCGCGTGCTCTGTTCTACCGGAAGAGAACTCATGAACTACGATGGAACTCCTGCCGGCAAATATATCCCGGTGAAGGAAACAGTCTCTTACAGGGATCTTCTGAAACATAACAGTATCAACTGTTCTTCTGTTCTCCTGTTGAGAGATGTCGCTGCTGAATTCCCGATGGAACACGATGACAGCCACGAAGACTACCTTACATGGCTTAAGATTTTGCGCAAATACGGTCCCGCTGCCGGTATTGACCGCCCGCTTCTTAAATATCGTATGAGCAAAACCAGCAAATCCGGAGACAAAAAGAAATCTGCCATTATGACTTATAAAGTATATCGTTATATGGGCTACAGCCACATGCGCTGTATTCTGTATTTTATTTCCTATGCCATACATGGATTCTGGAAATACCGCTGATACTGTATCATTTTAACTGGAAAGGACATAGCAACCATGGGAAAAGCCAAAAATCTGCTGTTCACAGCATGCCTGGAGCATTTTGGACAGATTCGTCCAGATTCTCATATCTGGCTGTTTTCTTCTACAGATAACAGTCATTACAATTATAATTCCCGTTATCTTTTTGAATACGTAAAAGAAAATCTTCCGGAGATCACCCCTCTTTTCGTGATCAATGATCCGGAGCTTCGAAATAGTCTTTCCTCTAAATATGGAAAACAGTATTTTATCGAAACAGAAAGTATACAGGGTATTCGTCAGGCACTGTCAGCCGGTGTATGGTTTACATCTGCCGGGCTTCCTGCCTATGGGACCGGTCTTCACAAAAAGAGACTGATCATTAATCTCTGGCATGGTGTTCCACTGAAAAAAATTGCTCTTCTGGATCCTAATCTCAAAAAAGCAGCACGTATTTATTTCAAAAAGATTTTCTCTGAAAACTATACCTGTATCCTGACAACCTCTCATGAACTGATTCCCCTTATGGCCAGAAGTTTTGCTGTTTCTGAAGACAAAATCAAGGTCTGGGGACAGCCGCGAAACGATGGACTGTTCCAAAAAAATGACTGCCGTGAAATTTTAGGCCAACTGTTTCCGGATCTTCCGGAATATACAAAGACTGTGCTTTATGCCCCAACTTTCCGCGATTATGGACAGGTTCAGCTGTTTCCGTTTAAAGATTTTGATCAGAAACAGCTGGAGGCATTTCTTGATGAAAAGAACATGTTGCTTTTTATACGGACTCATGTTGCCGAACAGGGTTCTGCTGCTCCATATCTTGGAAAAAGAATTCGTTTTCTTGGAAATGAACAGGCTGAAGATGTCACCGGTATTCTGAATATCTTTGACTGCCTGATCACCGATTATTCCAGTATTTACATTGATTATCTTCTCACTGACAAACCAATGATATTTCTTCCGTACGACCGTCAGCAGTACCTTGACGGACGCGGCATGAATTTTGATTATGATGACGTAACCCCTGGTCCGAAGCCTGAGACATTCAATGACTTTCTGGATGCCCTCTCTCCAAAAGAGGATTTCTGGAAATCTGAACGGACACGGGTAAACCGTCTTTTTAATGAAATTCAGCATCCCTGTGCTGCTGATATCTGTAACAAGGTTCTGAAAATGATTCGGTAACTTTAATCTTTACTGCACCAATACTAAGGAGAATCATATGAAATTACTGATCGTAGATGATGAAGAGCTTACCCGCACTGGTGTGATCACTTCGCTGGACTGGGCTTCTCTTGGCATAGATGAAGTCCTGCAGGCAGATGATGGTGTGCACGGTCTTGAAACAGCACGGCTCTACAAGCCGGAAATCATTCTGTGTGATGTGCGTATGCCCCGCATGGATGGTATTTCCATGCTGGAACGTCTGGAAAAATTTCTTCCTGATACTGTTCCGATCTTCATGAGCGGATACTCAGATAAAGAATATCTGAAGGCGGCTATCAAATTAAAAGCAGTCAACTATATTGAAAAGCCTTTTTCTATTTCAGAAATCGAAACTGCCATCCGCGAAGCCCGTGAACTTTACACCCAAAAAGTCCATTCCCGCAGAGGCGAGACACTGCATTCAATGGAAACTGCTTCCCGTCTGGCACTGCAGCTGACTCTTCCCTACGGAGGCAACAGCCAGATCATAGAGCAGCTCTCATCTGAACTTGGGCTTACTATGAATGCATCCACTTACTTTACTTCTTTTATCGTAAAAACGGATCTGTTTCTGGATGCATCCATTCCATCCATGACTGATTTTTATCAGGAATTCCAGGATTTTCTGGAACCATTTCATATGAAATGCATTTATCTCGAAAAGAAAATGCAGTATCTTGTTTATTTTCTGTTTTCACAGAATGAGCCAACCAGCAGACAGCTGCAGTCAGTGAATACTTACCTTTGCAGTCATTTTGCAGAGATCGGACATTATTCTATGGCATGTGGTGATACAGTATACGGCCTTTCAAAAGCCTATCAGACCTATACTTCTGCTGTTATTCTGTTACAGAGCAGTTATTTTTTTCCAGAAAATACGCTACTGACTTCTGCCCAGCCAGACGAAAGTCCGGATGTACAGAGTAATATTTTTTCAGACTCGCCGGCGGCGGCTTTTGCAGATGCATTATCCAGGCTGGATCAGACATCCGCTGAAAATATTCTTCAGAAACTGTATACTACTTTTTATAAAAATCATCGTTTTCTGCAGAATCCGGTCAAAGATCTTTATTATAAACTTTTTTTATGCCTGGAAGATGCCCGCCACCAACAGAAGATTGCAGGTTCTGGAAATATTGAAAGTATCGCAGAAACAATTGATGACTGTTTCACATTTCCGGAGCTTCATCAGACCCTGATCACCAAAACAAAAGAATATTTCACGAAAGCCGAAACAACTTCTCAGGAAAATCCGACCATTTTTCTGATCAAAGACTACATCAGCAAGAATTATATGAACGAAACTCTTTCTGTAAAGGATATCAGTTCCCATGTGTTTCTTTCTACTTCGTATGTATGCACATTCTTTAAAAGCGAGACCGGGCA
>OOCB01004393.1_pt1 | contig 11937 bp, 10 predicted proteins | sample 1671351 | NCBI WGS metagenome assembly OOCB01 (sample SAMN06348148, study PRJEB24527) | human gut metagenome | biome: human gut; feature: ankylosing spondylitis patient; material: feces | host: Homo sapiens | place: China | collected 2015-10
GAGGCCATCTTCTCCTGCTTCACCTTGTGGTCGATGACGTGGCGGCCGGCCAGCTCGGCCCTCACCTCGTCCAGGGAGATCCCCGCCTCCACCATCAGCACCAGAACATGGTACGCCAGATCCGCCAGCTCATAGACCGTCTCCTTGTGATCCCGGTCCTTGGCCGCGATGATAACCTCGGTGCACTCCTCGCCCACCTTTTTCAAAATCTTGTCCAGGCCCTTTTCAAACAGGTAGGTGGTATAGGAGCCCTCCGGCCGCTTGGCCCGGCGCTCCTCCAGCAGGCGGTAGAGCCCCTCATAGCTGAACTGCTCGTCCATGTCATCTCTCCTCCCTTGCAAAGAATACCGCTCCGTCGAAGCAGGAGTCGGTGCCCAGGTGGCAGGCCGGCCCCTCCTTCCGCACCCGGATCAGGAGGGCGTCCCGGTCACAGTCGGCCCGCAGCTCCACAATGTGCTGGTAATTGCCGCTGGTTTCCCCCTTAAGCCACAGCTCCTGCCGGGAACGGGACCAGAAGCAGGTCAGGCCCTTTTCCAGGGAAATGGCCAGGGACTGCCGGTTCATGTAGGCCAGGGTGAGCACCCTCCCCGTCTCCGCATCCTGCACAATGGCGGGTATGAGCCCCTTCTCGTCAAATTTCAGCGTCTGCACATCAATCACAGCCGCACGCACACCCCTTCCTCCGCCAGTACCCGCTTCAGCGCAGGTATGGTCACCTCGCCGAAGTGGAAAATGCTGGCCGCCAGCCCGGCGGACAGCTCCGGCAGGGCGCGGAACAGGGCCGCGAAGTCGGCGGCGCTCCCTGCGCCGCCGGAGGCCACCACCGGCACGGACACCGCCCGGCTTACGGCCTTCAGCAGCTCCACATCGAAGCCGCCCTTCACCCCGTCGGTGTCCATGGAGTTGACCACCACCTCGCCGGCCCCGGCGTCCACTCCCCGGCGCACCCACTCCAGGGCGTCCAGTCCGGTGTCCACCCGGCCGCCGTTCAGAAATACGTGGTAGCTCCCGTCCACCCGCTTCACGTCCACCGACAGCACCACGCACTGGTCGCCGTACCGCCTGGCCGCCTCCCCGATGAGAGCGGGGTTCCGGACAGCCCCGGAGTTGACCGAAACCTTGTCCGCCCCGCAGGCCAGCACCCGCTCGAAGTCGTCCAGCGCCCGGATGCCGCCCCCCACGGTGAGGGGGATGAAAATGGCGGAGGCCACCTTGGTCAGAATATCGGTAAAGAGCTTCCGCCCCTCATGGGACGCAGTGATGTCGTAGAACACCAGCTCGTCGGCACCGGAGCGGGAGTAGTGCTCCGCCAGAGCCACCGGGTCGGACACGTCCCGGAGCCCCTGAAAATTGACTCCCTTTGCCACCCGTCCGTCCCGTACGTCCAGGCAGGGGATGATACGCTTGGTCACCATGTCACTCCACCTCCCCCAGGGCGCCGCGCAGCGACAGGGCCCCGGTGTAAAGGGCCTTGCCCAGAATCGCGCCGTACAGGCCCAGCGCCTTCAGCCGCCTCAGCTCCTCCAGGGAGGACACGCCGCCGGAGGCGATGAGTTGCAGGGGAAGCCGCTCCGCCAGGGACTGGTACAGCGCCACGTTGGTCCCCCCCAGCATACCGTCCCGGGAGACATCGGTGCAGATGACGGTCCGCACCCCCCAGTCCACCAGGCGCTGGAAGAAGGCCTCCGCCGGCTCTGGGGCGGTCTCCCGCCAGCCTTTGATAGCGATGGCCCCGTCCTTCAGATCCACCCCCACCGCCACCCGATCTCCGAAGCGGTCCAGTGCGGTCCGGAGAAAAACGGGGTCGGTGACGGCGGCAGTGCCCAGGATCACCCGCGCCGCCCCCGCGTCCAGGTAGCGGGCCACGGCCTCCAGCGTGCGGATGCCGCCTCCCACCTCCACCTGTAGGCCGGTGGACCGGCACAGCTCCGCTACCACCCGGAAATTGGGGGTGGTTCCGTCCCTGGCCCCCTCCAGATCCACGGTGTGGAGCCAGGCCGCCCCGGCGATCTCAAACTCCCTCGCCTGGTCCAGAGGGTCCTCCCGGTAGACCGTCATCCGGCTGTAGTCCCCCCTGGTCAGGCGGACCACCTTTCCCTCATAGAGATCAATAGCCGGAAGCAGAATCATGCTTCAACCCTCCAATCCGCAGAATGCCTTGAGAATCCGCAGTCCCACATCCCCGCTCTTCTCCGGGTGGAACTGGGTGCCGTACACGTTTCCTCTCTGCACCGCCGCCGTCAGAGGCGCGCCGTACTCGGTCCAGGCGGTGAGCCCCTCTCCGCAGGCAAAGCCCGCGTAGGAGTGGACGAAATAGACGTGCTCCCCCTCCTCCAGAGCCGCGAAAATGGGGCTGCGGGGCCGCTCCGCCGGGAAGCGGAGGGCGTTCCAGCCCATGTGGGGCACGGCCAGCCCCGCCGGAATCACGTCCCGGATGGGGCGCACCTCCCCCGGAATGAGGCCCAGGCCGGGGTGCTCCCCGTACTCAAAGGAGCGCTCCAGGAGGAGCTGCATCCCCAGGCAGATGCCCAGGACGGGCTTGCCTGCGGCAGCGGCCTCCAGTACCGCCTCCGCCATGCCGGCGGCCCGCAGCCGGGCCGCTGCGTCGCCGAAAGCCCCCACGCCGGGGAGGATCACGTGGCTGGCCGCCCGGAGGACCGCTCGGTCCCCGGTGACCACGGCCTACCGGCCGATGGACGCCAGGGAGCTCTTGAGGGAGAACAGGTTACCCACCCCGTAGTCGATGATGGCGATCATGCCTCTCCCCCCTCAAACCGGATATCCACCGCCCTGGCGTGGGCGTCCAGGCCCTCCTTGCGGGCGAACAGGCTCACCTTCCGGTAGTCCCTGGCCAGGGCGTCCCGGGTATAGTAGCTGAACTGGGACTTCTTTACGAAGTCATCCACCGACAGGGGACTGTAGAACCGGGCGGTGCCCATGGTAGGCAGAGTGTGGTTGGGCCCGGCAAAGTAGTCCCCCATGGGCTCCGGGTTATAACGGCCCAGGAAGACGGAGCCGGCGTTCTGAATCTCCCCCAGGTAGTCGAAGGGGTTGTCCACACACAGCTCCAGGTGCTCCGGGGCGATGCGGTTGGCCACCGCGATGCCCTCCCGGAGATCCCGGCAGACGATGAGCTTGCCGTTGGCCTCCAGGGAGGCCCGGGCGATCTCTGCCCGGGGCAGGGCGGCCAACTGCCGCTCCAGCTCATGAGCCACCGCCTCGGCCAGGGGGCGGGAGTCAGTGACCAGCACGGCGGCGGCCATCCGGTCGTGCTCCGCCTGGCTCAGCAGATCCGCCGCCACCCAGGCGGGATTGGAGCGGCCGTCGGCCAGTACCAGCACCTCGGAGGGCCCGGCGATCATGTCGATGTTTACCCGGCCGAAGACCTGGCGCTTGGCCTCCGCCACGTAGGCGTTTCCGGGGCCCACGATCTTATCCACCTGAGGGATGGTCCCGGTGCCGTAGGCCAGGGCGGCCACCGCCTGGGCGCCGCCCACCTTGTAGATCCGGGTCACGCCGGCGATTTTGGCTGCGGCCAGGATGTGGGGGTTCACCGCCCCATCCCGCCCGGGCGGCGTCACCATAATGATCTCCCCCACTCCGGCGATCCGGGCGGGAATGGCATTCATCAGCACGGTGGAAGGGTAGGCGGCGGTGCCGCCGGGCACATAGATGCCCACCCGCGCCAAGGGGATGATCCGCTGGCCCAGCACCACGCCCTCCCGCTCGGTCATCACGAAGCTCTCCCGCTTCTGCCGGGCGTGGTAGGCCCGGATGTGCTCCGCGGCCTCCTCCAGCACGGCCAGGAAGGCCGGCTCCACCTGCGCCGCCGCCTGGTCCACCTCCTCCGCCGTCACCGCCAGGGCGTCCGGCGCTGCGCCGTCAAAGCGGAGGGTATACTCCCGCAGGGCCGCGTCCCCCCGCTCCTGCACGGCCCGGAGGATCTCCGCCACCGGGGCGGATACGTCCGCCCCGCTTCCGCCGCGGAACAGGATCTCCCGCTCCTCCAGCGTTTCCATATCATATATTTTGATCATGACCGCCTCACAGCTTCCGCGCCAGGGCCGCCTGCATCGCGGCGATCTCCTGATGCTTGAATTGATAGCTCACCCGGCTGCTGATCAGCCACGCGCTGATGTCCACAATGGTCTCCAAAGGCGCCAGGTGGTTTTCCAGCAGGGTCTTGCCCGTCTCCACAATGTCCACAATCACGTCGGACAGGCCCAGGATGGGGGCCAGCTCGATGGAGCCGTTCAGCTTGATGATGTCGATGTCGCGGGACTTGGCCGTGTAGTGCTCCGCCGTGATGTGGGGGAATTTGGTGGCCACCCGGAGGGTTCGGCCGGGCGCGTCGTAGAAGTTTTCTGGCCCGGCCACGCACATACGGCACCGGCCGATGCCCAGATCCAGCAGCTCGTACACGTCGGGCTCGTACTCCAGCAGGATATCCCGGCCGGCCACCCCCACGTCGGCCGCCCCCCGCTCCACATAGATGCTCACGTCGGAGGGCTTCACCCAGAAATACCGCACTCCCTTCTCCCTGTTTTCAAAGGTCAGCCTGCGGTTTTTCTCCAAAATCGCGGGGCAGTCGTACCCGGCGGAGGCAAAGGCCTCGTAGGCCCTCTCCCCCAGCCGCCCCTTGGGCAGCGCCACATTGATCATAGTCCCACCTCCTCCGGTGTCATGCCGCTGCGGTAGCGCAGCTCAGTCCGACAGCGGAGCTGGGCGGAGCCCCCCGCCCGCTCACAGCGGACGGAGCGGCCGGAGGCCCGCAGGGCCTCGGCAAAGGCTGCCAGCCCGGCCAGCTCCGCGTCGGGCCCATAGGTGAGCAGCACGTCGGCGTCAAACCGTCCGCCGTCCGCCCTTTCCTCCAGCAAGCCCATGGACAGGGCAAAGCCGATGGCCCCCACCTGCTTGCCCATCTTACGGGGCAGGTTGTCGTACCGCCCGCCGGAGAGCACCGGGGTGTGGAGGCCGGGCAGAAAGCCCTGGAAGATCACCCCATTGTAGTAATCCATGCTGTTCACCAGGGAGAAATCCAGCCGTACCCGCTCCTCCAGTCCAAACGACTCCAGCAGTCCGGCGGTGAGGGAGAGCTGCCGCAGGGTCTCCCAGGCGGCGTTGCTCTTGGCCAGCCGCCCCACCCGGCCAATCCCCTCCTTGAGAGGGGCGTACAGCTCCACCAGCTCCCGCAGGCCGTCAGCCTGCTCCCCGGTCAGCTCCCCCCGCTCCGCCAGGACGCACAAGCCTGGGACGTTCTTTCGGGCAACGAGGCCCAGCACCTTCCCCCGCACGGGGGCGGACAGCCCCATCTGGTCCAGCAGGCTGCCCACGAAGCTCACGTCGGACAGAGCCAGCACGTACTTCGGGGAGAGCTGCTCCAGGGAGCGGGCGGCCAAGGCGATGACCTCTGCCTCGGCATAGGGGTCAATCTGCCCCACCGACTCCACCCCCACCTGGAGGATCTCCCGGAAGGCGCCCCCCACCTCCCGGCAGACGTTCTCGTTGTAGTACACCTTTTCGCTGTCTCCTCCGTTGCTCTTCATGATGGACAGGGTGATGTCCGGCTTGAGGGCCTTGAGGGCGCCGTCGGCGTCGGTAAAGGTGATAATGCGGTCTTGCCGCAGAAAATCCCGGTTCTGGGCGTAGAGGTCGTAATCCTCAAACCGGGACATTTTGAATTTTCGGTAGCCGTACTGCTCATAGAGCCGGTTCAGCCGCTCCTGCATGGTCAAAGCATCCCCTTTGTGGATGGAATTTCGTCCCGGCCCTCTGGATCAATGGCCGCCGCCTCCCGCAGGGCCCGGCCCAGGGCCTTGAAGGCCCCCTCCACGATGTGGTGGGAGTTGCGGCCGCACACCCTCCGCAGGTGGAGGGTGAGGCCGGCGTGGACGGCGAAGGCGTTCATGAACTCGTACACCAGCTCGGTGTCGAAGCGCCCGATCTTCTGGGCCGGGATGTCCAGGGCATCGTAATAGCCCCCCCGGCCGGACAGATCCACCGCGCACAGAATCAGCGCCTCGTCCATGGGCAGGTAGAGTGAGGCGTACCGGCGCACCCCCCGCTTTTCCCCCAGGGCCTGGGCCACGGCGTCCCCCAGAGCGATGCCGATATCCTCCACGCTGTGGTGGTCGTCCACCTGAGTGTCTCCCCGGCAGGTGAGCTCCAGATCCAGCCGCCCGTGGCGGGCCAGCAGGGTGAGCATGTGGTCAAGAAAGCCCACACCGCTCTGAATGGCGCTCACCCCCCGGCCGTCCAGACAAATGGTGAGGGTGATGTCGGTCTCATTGGTCTTGCGCGCAATGTGGGCGGTTCTCATAGCAGTCCCTCCAGCCGTTCCAGCAGGGCGTCCATCTGGGCCCTGGTACCGATGGTGATGCGGATATAGTCCCCGATGCGGGGGGCGTCGAAGCGGCGCACCAGCACCCCGCGCTCCTTGAGCCTCCGGTAGAGGTCCCCGCCGTCCGCTGCCGGATGGCGGGCAAAGAGGAAGTTCGCCCTGGAGTCGGTGCAGGTGAAGCCAAGCGCCTCCAGCCGCCGCTTGGTATCGGCGCGGGTGTCCACGATGGCCGCGCAGTTGGCGTCGTAGTAGTCCTGCTCCGCCAGGGCCGCGGCCCCTGCCCGCAGGGTCAGGCGGTTGACGTTGTAGGGATTGGTGGAGAAGCGGATGGCCTCCAGATCCTGAATCAGGGCCGCATCCCCGATGGCGTAGCCCAGCCGGGCTCCCGCCATGGAGCGGGACTTGGAAAAGGTCTGCACCACCAGCAGGTTGGGATAGCGGGCGGTGAGGGGCACCGCGCTCTCCCCGCCGAAGTCCACATAGGCCTCGTCCACCACCACCACCGCATCCGGGTTGGCCCGGACAATCCCCTCTACCTCGTCCCGACTCAGGGCCAGGCCGGTGGGGGCGTTGGGGTTGGCGAGCACAATGGTTCGATGCAGGTGATTGTAGTCCTCCGGCGCCAGGCGGAAGTCCGCCCGCAGGGGCACCTGCCGGACTGGTATGCCGTACAGGCGGGCGAACACGGCGTAAAACCCGTAGCTGATGTCGGGAAAGGCCACCCCACGGCCGTCGGCGGCATAGGCCAGAAAGGCGAAGCTGAGGGCCTCGTCGGAGCCGTTGGCGACAAACACATTCTCACGCTCCACCCCGTACCGGGCCGCCAGCGCCTCCCTCAGCTCCACCGCTTCCGGGTCGGAGTAGAGGCGCAGGTTCTCCCCCTCCGCCCGGTTCAGCGCCGCCAGTACCCCCGGCGACGGGGGATAGGGAGATTCATTGGTGTTCAGCTTGATGTATGCCTGATTCCGGGGCTGTTCCCCCGGCGTATAGGGGGTGAGCCGCCGGAGAGCCCCGTTTAGAAACTGCGACATTGAATCACCTTCTATCTCGCTAACGAATTAAAGCGTTAGTGTAATAATACACATATTCCCCGCTCCTGTCAACCCCCTTTTGTTGGCTTGGAACGTTCATAGGAGAAAATCGGTGCGTTTTGTGCTATGATCTCATTGACAGGCGGCCTGCGGTGCCGCTGTGAAATCCATCTGATTGATCAAAAAGGAGGAATTGGATGTACTATTCTGCGGTCTGCCCATCCCCGCTGGGGATGCTCACGCTGGGCAGCGATGGGGAGCACCTGATCGGCCTTTGGCTGGAGGGACAGAAGTATTTCGGCGGAGCCGTGCGGGAGGTGCTGGAGGAGCGGGACGGGCTTCCCGTCTTTGACGCGGCGCGGGACTGGCTGGCCCGGTATTTTGCTGGAGAAAAGCCGATGCCCTCCGAACTGCCCCTGTGCCCCATCGGCGGGGAGTTCCGGCAGCGGGTATGGAGTCTGCTGTGCCAAATACCCTACGGAGAAACCACGACCTACGGAGCTCTTGCCCGGGCGCTGGCGGCGCAGATGGGAAGGCCCTCCATGTCCAGCCAGGCAGTGGGCGGCGCGGTGGGCCACAACCCCATCTCCATCATCATTCCCTGCCACCGGGTCGTGGGCTCCGGCGGCAGCCTCACCGGGTATGCCGGCGGCATCGCCGCCAAGCTCCGGCTGCTGGAGCACGAGGGCGTGGAGCTCTCCCGCCTGTCCGTCCCCAAGAGGGGCACGGCGCTTTGAGCCATGGCAGCTTGACTCTCTCGGCAGACGCGGGCCGTCCTCAACCGCCTATTTCGTCTCCCGGATTGGGAGGACTGCCGGGATGCAGAAGGACAGGGGCCGGGATAGAGCAAACGTCTCGGTCTTAATTTGCATACCCAAAATCAGAAATTTGGCTGCGTTTTGCCCCGGGTGTGATCAATATAGAGTCCGGCGGAGAGCACTGTCCCAGTGGGGAAGTCAAAATGGTGATTCCGCATATCTGCATATTGCACAGCAGGCATGCGCTGATCCCTTCCGGAGACAAGCCCTCAGCCCGGCTGATGGGGCGGCGCAGTACGCGCTCTGGACAACATCATCCAAGCAGAAACCGCCACACGCTTCTTTCGCCTGCCCAATGCGATGCCTATCATCTGCGCCGAGGCCATGACAATGATTCGCCGGGCAGCCGAAAACGGCAGTGACGTATACAGGGGTATGCGTCACTGCCGTTTTCCAATTTTCCCGATTAGGGAAACAGCGCCTCCGTTAAGCTGCGCGCCCCCTCCCGGTCCCAGGTATAGCGGAGCAGAGCATCCTCTCCCACTCCGAAGTACTGAAAACCGTAATCAACCCTGCCCCGGTCGCTGGTGGGATCAAAATAGAGCCACTGGCCGTCCACCTGGGCCAGAACCCACATGTGGTTCTCTCCACCCATCTTCCCACTGACGGTAATACAGGGAATCTCCGCCTGTTGTAAAAGCATCTGGAACGCCTGGGCATAGCCGCCGCAGATGGCTAGATGGTCATGGAGCGCCCCGTATGCGGTGGTAGCGCTGTAGGGCATCTCACCGGGCTGGCTGTAGTAGCGGAAGTCGTAACGTACCTGTTCCGTCAAGTAAGCATACAGCGCCTCAGCCTGTGCAGCCTTCCCCATCTCCGCCGTGATGATTTCCTCATAAACCTGCCTTGCCAGGCACTCTGACTGAGCCAGCCGGTTCAGGGCCTCCTCTCGGCTCAGGCCACCCTGGGGCGTGACCGTGATAGCGGTGCCGTCACGGCTGAGCTGGCACAACAGCCAACCGCCGCCCACCTGCTGAAGCGCCCGGTTCATGGCATCCACTGTCAGAGTGGGCTCGGTAATCCGGATGGGAATACTCTCCTGTGACAGTCCACCCCGCGCCACCTCCACCAGACGATCCAGGCCATCCACCTCTATTCCCTGAAATCCAGCGGGATACGCGCCGGTACGGTAGGGCATATAGGACACTTTACAGCGGAGCAGTCCGTCCTCCCCTACCTCTGAAGTGAGATCATAGGCATACTTGTACTCCGGATGGTCGGATAAGATGCTGTAGTACAGGTTTTTAACAGCCATGGGCAGCTCCGCCGAACCGACCGGTGCCGCACATGCTAAGGCGGGCGGCTGCTCCACCGCTACAATCGCTTCCATCAGCTTCTGTTCCAATTCCTCCAGAGTAGCGGCCACCGGCGGCGCGGGGCTGGAGCTGCTGGTGTCAGCTCGCTTCGGCCACTCCAACCCCAGGTTTTCCCGGACAGCGGACCGCAGCGCCGTCATATCTGGGTCCCTCCAGAAAAAGCGCAGCTTCTCCTCTGCCACAGTGTTTTTTCCAGGCTCCCCACCCAACACAAAGACGGCAAAGGTGTCGGCGATATCCTCATGGAAGTAGTTGGCCCCGTAACGGCTCACATAGTGAGTAGGCGATCTGTCGTAATCACCCGCGCCGCTGACTCCAAGCTCCCTCCAAAACGCATCGTAAAACGATATTCGGAAGGCCCCCTCCACAAATCCCGCCGGGTCATGAGTGTCGCTGCCCACGGTCAGGTCTACCTGTGTCTCGTCCTCCAACAGGACGTGGCCATACTCGTGCAAAATCGTGTAGGTCAGTTTGCTCCAGTCCCGCTTCTCCCCGTTTTCATCATACACATCGAAGTAGTCAATGCTGATGGAAAAGCGGGTGTTGTCCGTAACGCCCTCCTCCCGAATGGGAGAGGTATAGGCCAGGACATTACTGGTACCATCCGTAAACAGGTTGAACTCGGCCAGCTTCTGTCTGGCCTCCAGCGGGAGGATCGAACACAGATAGTTCCATACCGCCGCATCCTCCGGATCGCTGATGACGGCTTGACCGCCGCTCACCGGATAGGAGGCCAGCACATTGGTGATGCCCACGGAGTAATTTCCCACCGTGACGAGACACCCCTCCTGGTCACGGGACAGCGTGATATATTTGCTGTAAATGGGGTCGGACCAGCCGGTCTGTCCCCCCTCCTCTGATACGGGGGAGCCATACATCGCCTCAATGAGTTCCCGTACCTGTTCCCCTGTATAGCCGGTTTCCTCCGGCCGCAGCTCAATGCGCTCTAGAAAACCGTTGCGGTACTGGTAATAGGTACTCATAGGAACTTTGCTGTCAAACCAGTGCATGGAGTAGTGGTAGGTCTCATAGGTGTCGGTCCACCCCTCCCCGGATATCTCACTGGCGCCTACGGGCTCTCCCGCCGCTCCGATGTACGCCTCAGTATCCGCTCTGGAACTGCCGAAATAGATCATATTCTGTCTGGTCTGGCGGTAGGCGCCTCTCTCTCCCTGCTCCCGGGCCAGAGCCCGGTAGGAGGGGGTATCGGCCGAGCAGATCTCCTCCGCCGCGGCTGCTGCGCTGTCAGCGGCAGCCGCAATGGCATACAGATCCAACTGTTCCGCCGTATCCGCCGCCGAGTGGTACAGGTAGCCCCGCCCCCTCTGCATCAGCAGGACAGCAGGTATTCCGGAGAGCTGAAACGAGGTATGGTCGCTGGCGGTCTCCACTCCGCTCTCCAACCCCGGATTCTTTTTCTGAAGCAGGTCGCTGACCCAGTTCGCCTCCCCGTCTACAGTACACACCAGCGTCCCTGTGGAACCGAGTCCGCCCAGCATATCGAACTGGATCGCACCGACTATCCGAGTCCGCTCCTCCTCTGTCAGAGAGGCGGTGTAGGTCCGGGATCCATTCTTACCGTTCTCTTCATCGGTGAAGCTGAGGAAGCGCACCTCCGTATCAGTCGGTACATTCCTCAGCGCCTCCGCCGTATAGAGCAGGGCAGCCACACCCGAGGCATTATCATTTGCCCCATAGGCAGTGGGCACACTGTCGTGATGGGCGGACAGCACCAAGATATCCGCATCGGGAACAGAGGCCGCCTTTACCGCGGCGACATTGTGCCCGGTGCGGCCCTGGCCGTCGGTATAGGGCTGGAGAGTGACGCTGTACCCCATTTCCTCAAAGCGGTCCCTCAGATACCGGACTGCATCGGCCTCCCCCTGGGAGCCCACCGGCCGGTGGTGTGCGGCAAGGATCTCCAGATCGTCCCGGAGCTGCCCGACATCGGGCAGCCCGGCGGCCCGCTCCAGCATGACCAACGCCTCCGCTGTGGTGATGGTATCCTCTGGGGCCAGTTTATCCCCGCTCCGGCCTGCCATTACCCCGGCCTGCTGGCACCAGAGCACAGCATCCCTCGCCCATTCCGACACAGTGCCGGCGTCCCCAAAACGCTCGAGTCCTTGGACCGGTACCTCGGGTGTTCCCGCCTGTCTCCAGAGGATAGCGGCAAATTCCTGCCGGGTGACAGGGCGGCCTGGCTCATAGGTTCCATCTCCCACGCCAGTGAGATAGCCCTGCCCTGCTGCCCAGCCCACGGCTGCGGCATCCTTTTCAGACACATCAGAGAAAGGGCACTCCTCATGCGCAGCGGGCTGCCCTGCCGACTCATAGAGCAGCCGGGCCACCGCTCCGCGGGTCAAACGCTGTCCCGGCGAGGCCAGAAATGCCCGGCTGACCGACTTTTCCCGTCCCCAGGCCAGCGCCTCGGC
>OOCB01004399.1_pt1 | contig 11925 bp, 10 predicted proteins | sample 1671351 | NCBI WGS metagenome assembly OOCB01 (sample SAMN06348148, study PRJEB24527) | human gut metagenome | biome: human gut; feature: ankylosing spondylitis patient; material: feces | host: Homo sapiens | place: China | collected 2015-10
TGGTAATTACATTTTACACGAAAGTGAGTATGATGTCCATATTTTTTTGTGTTGCACTTGATATTATAATCTACCTAGCCCCAGTAAAATCCCCCTTTCCGGGGGAAAGGGGGCAGGGGGATAGGGATAATAAATCAGAAGTTTATTTCAAAAACAGACTTTTTCTACAAACTGGGCGGCGGATAGTTCCGCCGCTTTTTTCTTACCCACTCGGCATTTTTGACGAAAAAACACCGCCCGACTTGCAAAAGTCATTGACAATACCCAAATTAGATAGTATAATAATATAGTACGCAGGCGAAATTCGCCATAGCGGAATTCGGAAACACGGTAATTCACCGTAATATAACATGGAGGCTTTTGGTAATGAGAGTTTACAACTTTAGCGCAGGTCCTGCGGTACTTCCCGAAGAGGTACTTAAAGAAGCAGCAGATGAAATGCTTGACTACAAAGGAACGGGTATGTCCGTTATGGAGATGTCCCACCGCTCAAAGGCATATGATGCAATTATAAAGGAAGCAGAAAAGGATATCCGTGACCTTATGAATATCCCCGACAACTACAAGGTTCTGTTCTTACAGGGCGGTGCATCACAGCAGTTCGCCGCAGTTCCCATGAACCTTATGAAGAACGGCAAGGCTGCTTACATAATCACAGGCCAGTGGGCTAAGAAGGCATATCAGGAGGCACAGAAGTACGGCGAGGCTGTAGCTGTTGCATCATCGGCAGATAAGACATTCTCTTATATCCCCGATTGCTCGGATCTTGATATTCCCGAAGACGCAGACTACGTTTACATCTGCGAAAACAATACTATCTACGGCACAAAGTTCTGGCAGTTACCCAACACAAAGGGTAAGGATCTTGTAGCCGATGTATCTTCCTGCTTCTTATCAGAGCCTGTAGACGTAACAAAGTACGGCGTTATCTACGGCGGTGTTCAGAAGAACGTTGGCCCTGCCGGTGTTGTTATCGCTATAATCCGTGAAGACCTCATCAGAGATGACGTTAACCCCGCAACTCCCACAATGCTCAAGTGGAAGACACAGGCTGATGCCGATTCTCTTTACAATACACCTCCCTGCTACGGTATCTATATCTGCGGCAAGGTATTCAAGTGGATAAAGAAGATGGGCGGCCTTGAGGCTATGAAGGCTCACAATGAGAAGAAGGCAAAGATTCTTTACGATTTCCTCGATCAGTCCAAGCTGTTCAAGGGTACGGTAGAGAAGAAGGATCGTTCGCTGATGAACGTACCTTTCGTAACAGGCAACGAGGAGCTTGACGCAAAGTTCGTAAAGGAAGCTACAGCAGCAGGCTTTGTAAACCTCAAGGGTCACAGAACCGTAGGCGGTATGAGAGCTTCTATCTACAACGCTATGCCTATCGAGGGTGTTGAAAAGCTCGTTGAGTTCATGAAGAAGTTTGAAGCCGAAAACGCTTGATTATAACTGTATAGGTACAGGAGGATATACCAATGTACAACGTAAAGACATTAAATAAGATTGCCGCTTGCGGTACAGACCTTCTTGACAGAAGCAAGTATACTGTAGGCGACGATATAGACAATCCGCAGGCAATACTCGTTCGTTCCGCTTCTATGCACGAAATGGAGCTTGGCGATGATTTACTCGCTATCGCAAGAGCAGGTGCAGGCGTAAACAATATTCCCGTTGACAAGTGCAGTGAAAAGGGTATCGTAGTATTCAATACTCCCGGTGCAAACGCAAACGCAGTAAAGGAGCTTGTAATACTCGGTCTGCTCATCAGCAGCCGTAAGGTCACAGCCGCTATCGACTGGGCAAAGACCTTAAAGGGCAAGGGCGACGAAGTAGGCAAGCTTGTTGAAAAAGGCAAGAGCCAGTTCGTAGGTCCTGAGATAAAGGGCAAGAAGCTCGGTGTCATAGGTCTTGGCGCAATCGGCGCATTAGTTGCAAACGCAGCCGCTGAGCTGGGTATGGAAGTTATAGGCGCAGACCCGTTCCTTTCTGTACAGGGCGCTCTCAACCTTTCAAACAAGGTTAAGTATGTAAAGAGCAACAAGGAAATTTTCGAAACCTGCGACTATATCACAGTACACGTTCCGCTTACTCCCGAAACAAAGGATATGATAAACGCAGACGTTATCAAGACAATGAAGAAGAATGTCCGCATTATGAACTTTGCAAGAGGCGGTCTTGTTAACGAGGACGCAGTTGTTGAAGCTCTCGCAAACGGCGGTATGGCGGCTTATGTTACCGACTTCCCCGGCGACAAGATACTCGGTGTTGACGGTGTTGTCGCACTTCCTCACCTCGGAGCTTCCACTCCCGAAAGTGAAGATAACTGCGCTGTTATGGCTGCAAACGAAATCAAGGATTACCTTGAGAACGGCAACATTGTAAACAGCGTAAACCTCCCCAACGTTTCAATGTCAATGACAGGTGACGCTAAGATTTGCGTTATCCACAAGAATGTTGAAGGCCTTATCGCAAAGATTACAACCTGCATCACTGAGGCAGGTATGAACATTGAGAACATGGAGAGCAAGTCAAAGAAGGACTATGCTTATACGGTTCTTGACGTTAAGGGCAATGCAGACAGCGTAGCCGACAAGATAAGAGCAGGAGAAGCTGTGATTTCTGTAAGAGTTATCAAGTAATCAAAAACAATCAAATAAACTATGAACCGCCGTGTTTCGCACGGCGGTTTTCGTCTGTCGATAAACCTCTTGTTTATCGAAAATGGGGTCGCAGGGGCATAGCCCCCGTACAGGTCGTCAGCCATTTGTGCCACTGCATCGTGCAGTGGCTTTGTGTGGCTGACTACAAGCATCCTTGCTTGGACTAGGGGCGGTAGCCCCAGCAATATAGCCCCGGCACGGATGTCGGGCGTGTATGCCGCAAGGCTTTGTAGGACGCAAAGCCAACCAAGCATACACAGCCCTTCACCACGGGGAAGGGGTTTGGGGTTTCGGCAAGGATGCCGAGATAGAACGCCCAAAGGCTTTGCAGGACGCAAAGCCCACAAAGCGTTCTTATAGGGATAGAGAATTCGCACTATCTTATAAAAAACAGACTTTTTCTACAAGCTGAAGGCTTTGCCTTTTCTTATGTAGTAATTGTAGAAGAACAGATCTACAACCAGCGCAAGCACCCAGCCTACGGGCCACGACAGCCATATTCCGTCCGAGCCGAAGAACGGAGAGAAGATATATGCGAAAATAACACGCAATGCAAGGTCAAGACAGGTGCTTATCATAAACGGCGTCATAACGCCGCAGCCTCTTACACCGCCGTCAATTACTATCTTTATGCAGACAAAGAAATAGAACGGGGAAACGATAGTCAGAAACTTACTGCCTGTTGCGATTATCTCAGCGTTAGCCTGTGTCGCAAACAGGTTTACAAGCGTTCCGCCGAAAAGCAGGAAGCACACTACAAAAGGTATCGCTATAACAAGACACATCAGCATACCCGACTTCACACCCGTTTTAACACGGTCGGTCTTGTCTGCGCCTATGTTCTGAGCGCAGAAATTAGATACGCTGTTTGAAAGCGTTGAGAAACAGGTTATTGCGAAAGTATTCAGCTTGATAGCAGACGCATAACCGCCTATTACTGATGAACCAAAGCTGTTTACAAGACTTTGCACGAACAGATTTCCTACCGATACAAAACTGCTCTGTAATATTGACGGTATAGAAATACGGCTTATCTGCTTGAGTGCGTCAGAAGAGAATATTTTAGGATTTTCGGGAGTATCCGACTGTATCTTTCCGACACGTCTTAAAAGTACGAAGAACGCCGCAACGCCTGCCGCACCCTGAGCGGCGAATGTAGCCCATGCAACGCCTGCGACACCCATCTGAAATACTATTACAAACAGCAGGTCAAGCCCGATATTTCCGAGCGACGACGCTATCAGGAAGAACAACGGTGTTTTCGAGTCGCCGAGGGCGGTGAATATACCGTTGCAGGCATTGTAGATAAAAAGGAACAGCAGTCCGAGTACATATACCCTCAGATAAATATCACTGTCTGCAAATATATCATCCGGTGTGCCGAGCAATGTCAGCATCGGTGAACATAAGGCACAGCCTATCACGGTAAGCACTCCGGCAATTGCCGCAAACGAAACCAGCGCCGTGTTTATCGCCGTTTTCATATATGTATAGTTCTTTGAACCGAAAAGTCGTGCAACAATGACCGACGCACCGACGCTTCCGCCTGTTGCCACTGCCATGAATATCATTGTGACGGGGTAGCTTGCGCCTATTGCACCCAGCGCCATATCGCTTACAAAGTTGCCTGCAATAACGCTGTCAACAATGTTATAAAGCTGTTGAAATGCAACGCTGAGCAGCATCGGCAGAGAGAATTTCAGCAGAACCGAAAAGGTCCTGCCGCTAGTCATATCCGTGACCATTCTTTTATAATCGCTTCCTTATTTTTTCATAAAACCTTTTGGAGCGGCTTTAGTCATCCTTCCCGCATAGTCTTTTATCAGCTCCGCAAACTGCAGCTTTTTCACAAATCCCGACGGAATCTCCGAATATCCGAGCAGTGCGCCTTTCAGCGCACCTGCTATAAATGCGCATATATCGCTTATACCGTCCTGATTTGCGGCAAGCTGTACCGCACTGAGATAGTCATAATGCACGCAGGCGCAGTATACGCCTATGGCAAGCGCAGAGTCCGCTGTACTGCCGTTTCCAAGCTCCGCCACATCGGTCAGCGGCGAGGTTTCCTCGTCAAGCAGTGAAAGAGCCTTGTCGAGCGCCGCAAAGCACTCCTCAAAGCCGTCATGCTCCTTGAGTATCTTCATCGTGTTCAGCACCGAGCGTTCAATGGTATTCCCCTTGCAGATAAATGCGATAATGGCAGAAAGACAGCCTGTTGCAAGGTATCCTGTCGGGTGCGAATGTGTAATTGCGGCAAGGTCACAGCCTACCGAGAAAGCAAGTTCAGGTTCGCTGTAAAAATACAGCCCCGCAGGAATCGCTCTCGGCAGACAGTCAAACAGCTTGTTCTGATTTATCGGACGGCGCTTCCTGCCGTAGTCGTTTTCGGATTTTATTCCTGCAAGCGTCTGTACAAGCTGTTTCGTGGGATTACGCTTCTTGCAGAATGCGGATATTCCGAGCAGATCGCACGGAAAACCGGTTTCGTTGTCGTCAAGTATCCACTGCAGGTCGATTGAAGAAGTACCGCCTGTCTGCGAATAAAGCCACTGCTGAAGCGCAAGGAAAACATAATCCGCACAGTTTGCTTCTCCCGTTCTCAGCCCTGCCGCATCAGCCCACAGTATACCGTGTGCCGTAAACAGCATCATCTGTGTCTCGTCTGATATACGGGCGGTTTTCTGTCGCTTCTCAGGACTTAACTTAAGTATGCCCTTTTTGCCGTACAGATCCTTGATCTGACTTCTTGTCAATGTCTTTACGGGAGAACCGAGAGCGTCGCCTGCGGCGGCACCTACAATACAGCCCGAAAACCTTTCTTTCTTGTACAATTTCTTATTTGTCATAAGTTGATTACTCCAATATTTATAATACCTGACGACATTTGAATTACGATGCCTGCATTTTTTCGTAGCTTATCATCAGATCCACGAATCTGCCGTAAGACTTCTTGCCGTCAGACTGCCCCTGCGACTTAAGATAGGTATCGTTCACCGTTGTGGCGACAGCAGCGACCGGCGTTTCGTATTTCTTCCAGTATTCGCTGTTTGCTTTAAGCTCTGCTATTATCTTGCTGTCCGCATAGCTCATAAGTTCGTTGTATATTTCCGCTCCTGCCGCCGAATAAAGCGCATTTGCGGCATAGATAAGAGCATATACCCACCCTGCATATTGCAGATACACGTTATCCGAGCCTGTGCAGGCGAGATAAGCGATGAAGTTCGCCTCATCCTCACGCATAAAACCCTTCAGGTGCGACAGCTCATGACACACCGTGAACGGTTTCGCAAAGTCCGGCGCATTTGCGTTATAATTTGCCTCTATGGTAAACGGCGCATACATACCGAGTATTTTCATATAAGACATACCCTCTGACGCAATTACAGCCTTTGCGTCCGGATAAAACCCCGACAGGCTGTCATACCTTTCGCCGAGCCGGTTCATTGCCTTTTTACATTCTTCATCGAGATTGATTTTACCGTCAAGCGATACCGTCAGCGTTTCGTCCGTTTCTATTTTTCCGGCAGCATCGTTTGCGTTCTTCAGAATATATACGCAAAGATCCGCAAGCTCCTGCGCCGTATATGTTTCAACGGTAAATCCGCTCACCTCGGAAAATGTAAAACGGTTATAGTTTATTCCGCAGAAAAGCGTAAACACCATAAACACACTTACCGCAAAGCATACCACGACCGCAAGCACCCTCATCAACAGCTTTTTCCGCTTGCCCTTGCCCTTTACAAAGCGTATCACGGTAAAGACAACGCCGACGGCGGCAAGTATGATAACCGCATAAAGCAGTATCTCGCACAGCGAAAAGGGCAGTACAGAAGAAATCCGTCCTACAGTACCCACAAAAAACGGGTATATCGTTGTGCTGTACCACTGCGCAAAGTCTGCCGTGTTTTTTGCAAGCAGTGTGAGAACAAGTGACAGCAAAAACGCAGGAACAGCATAATACAGCCATTTCGGCAGCTTTTTAAAAAACGTTTTGATTGTCGCTGACAATGTTACCACAGCCTTTCGGATCAATACATATCTCTGAGGCTGTCGATAAAAGCGACAAAGTCGTTTCTTGCCGACAACGGCTCGATTATTTCCGCCTTTACACCCAGCTGGAACAGCCAGCCGTAAAAGGTCGGGCTTACGTTTATATCCTTTGATATATAGAAGTTATTCTCGTCCAGCTTGTGCATGGTTATATCCGACCCGAATTTATCCATAACAACGCTTGTGAGCGAGTTGTCGAACCTCAGCTTTATTCTTATCGTTTCCTTGCCTGCGAACATACCGAATATTTTCCGTGTATATTCCGCAAGGTTGAAGTCCTCCGAGATTATCGCAGGCTCGTCTGACACCTCAACGTCTTCCATACGGTCAACCCTGAAGTTTGAAACCGAGTTGTATTTTTCGTAAAAGCCTATGCAGTAGTAGTTTTCGTCCTCCCACGCAAGATGATACGGTGACATAGTATAACGTCCGTCTGCATTTCTGAATATCTTTCTCTTTTTTATATCGTAGTTGAAGTAGTGGAAGGTTATCTTTCTGCCGTTTTCAATGGCTTCGTGTATCTTGTTTATGCTGTAGTATATCTTCTTGTTTACGGTTTTTACACGGTTTGCGACAATAACGCTCCGCTGAAGCTCATTTGCACGGAAGTTGCTTGTAAGGTGGGCAATCTTGCCGATAAGCGCCCTTGATTTTTCTTCTGAAATGAATTTCGAGCAGGCTACAGCGTCCGCAAGCAGCTGTAATTCCTCAAACTCAAAATCACGGGAGGCAAGATAATACGTTCCGTTCTTATCCGAGCATATATCCATTCCGAGAATGTCACGGAGCGTTTCAATGTCGGAGTAGAGTGCCTTGCGTTCCGCCGTTATTCCGAGCCTTTCCAGCTTTTCCTGTATTCCGGCAACCGTCAGAGCGTGAAGCTCGTCCGATTCCTCGCGGAACATTTTTTCGATATAAAGAATTTTCTGCTTCTGGTTTGATGAACGTGCCATAACATAAGTCCTTTCTATTCGTGCTTTATCTGCATTACAACCGATATTACCAGCACCGCCGCAAGCAATGCGGATATTATCACGGTAAAAACGTTGAACGTCATTATAATGTACGGTACAGCCGACATCGCAAGAGCAATGGCGGAAAGCACCGTAATAGGTGTCTGCCGTTTCTTCCCGAAGAATATCCACAGCAGAGAAAGCATAGCCGTAATAGTAGTTGTCACAGCGCATATCATATAGTGGAACATTGCGTATCCGAACGGCGTGACATCGAAATACGAGTAATTTTCAAACCTGAAAATCAAATGACCGTTGTCGGACATCAATCCGTATTTAAGCACTGCGCCGAGCGGTAAAAGCTCTGTTATTATCGCCGCAATGCAGATAAACAGCCGTATAACACCGAGTTTTTTCATAATATTTCACCTTTAAAGCAGGGAAAATACCCTGCATATCTCACTTCACCCTTACAAAATGTGCAATAAACGACCTGAAATCTCCCCACAACGACGGAATGTCAAATCCGCTGTTCATCAGAAGCTCTGCCGAATAAACCCTTCCCGTCTGCTCGTGTCTGTAATAACAACCCTTTTCAAGACCCTTCAGCTTTACTCTGTGCAGGAATACGCTCGGCTCCTTGAGAACCTGTACATATTCGAGGAGCGTTTCACTTTTGTCCTTTGCGACAAACTGCCATGCGTCAAAGCGGTCGTTTGCGAACGGATCGCCGATTCTGTAATAATCGCCCGTTCTCACAAGCGGATTGTACTTGTTGAATTCTTCTATCTGTTCCTTTATCGCATACTTGTCATCGTCCGAAATCTTCGTAACGTCAAGCTCATAGCCGAACGTACCCGACATCGCAACGTGTCCTCTCGTTTCAAACGGAGTGATTCTGCCTACGCAGTGGTTCGGGCTGTCCGAAACGTGAGCGCCGAAGCAGGAGCAGGGATAGCACATAGATGTGCCGTACTGTATCTTGAGCCTTTCTATAGCGTCGGTATCATCGCTTGTCCATATCTGAGGAGAGTAGTAGAGCATACCTGCGTCAAAGCGTGAGCCGCCGCCTGCACAGTTTTCAAGGAGCAGGTCAGGGAAGTCTGTCAGCAGTCTTTCCTGCATTTCATATACGCCGAGGACATATCTGTGCCATATCTCACGCTGTCTTTCGGGAGGGAATACCTCGTTGCCGACCTCGCTCAGCTGTCTGTTCATATCCCACTTTACATATTCTATGTTTGCGCTTGAAAGGATAGCCTTCATCTGCTCATAGATATAGTCACGCACTTCTTTTCTTGAAAAATCAAGTACAAGCTGACTTCTTACAGTCGTGCGGTGTCTGCCGGGAATGTGTATGCACCAGTCCTGATGCTCCGCATACAGCTTGCTGTCAGGGCTTATCATCTCAGGCTCGAACCATATACCGAACTTAAGACCTATCTTGTTTACCTCGTCTACAAGGTGCTTAAGACCGCCCTTTATCTTGTCCTCGTTCACAAACCAGTCGCCGAGGGAAGATTTATCATCGTTTCTGTGACCGAACCAGCCGTCGTCCATGACGAGCATCTCGATTCCGGCTTTCTTAGCCTCTCTTGCTATATCAAGGAGCTTGTCCGTGTCAAAGTTGAAATAGGTCGCTTCCCAGTTATTAATAAGTATAGGACGGCGCATATTCTTCCACTTTCCTCTGATAAGGTTGTTCCTCATTACATCGTGGAAGTTTCTCGACATCTGACCTAAGCCCTCGCCGGAATAGGTCATGATGACCTCAGGTGCCTGAAAATCCTCTCCCGGCTCTAAGTGCCACGAGAAGTCATACGGATTTATACCGAGCAGCGCCCTTGTCTTTTCATACTGACCTACCTCTACCATTCCGAGGAACGAACCCGAATACACCAGAGCAAAGCCGTATGCTTCACCGAAGTCCTCTGTTGCGGTGTGGTCGCACAGCGCAAAGAAGTTGTTGTGAGCGTGGCTTGTAGCACCTCTGTTGGAGTCGATCGACTGCTTGCCGAAGCGCACGGGGAAACGCTGTACATGGCGTTCTCTTGCCCATGTTCCGTGCAGTGTTATCATATCGTAGTCCATTCTGTCAAGATCAAGGCTCATTGATATGATACGGCGCAGGTCGATAGCGGCAAGACCGTTGTTTTCGACCTTTACGCTTCTTGTAATAACGTCAAATTTCGGGAAAACGCTGTACATAAGCGTAATATCAAGACCGCTGTGCGGATCGTAGCAGAACACCTCAAGCGTCTGCGCCTCATCGTCTGCGGCGTATGTAGCGGGAAGCCCCTTTAATTTCGGCTTGCCGTTTGAAATTCTGTAATCCTTGTAGTAGCATTCACAGGCGGACATACCGTTTATATCCATTACCTGCATTGCCGGTTCTCTGAAATCCGCAACGCCCGATGTCGGAAATTCGATAGGCGCACAGTCAAAGCTGTGAGGTCCCATAGCGTCGTGTACCGCAGGTACAAACGGCTCGTCATTCGGTATGCGGAGCATATGAGTTATATCAGTTTCCGGAATATACCCGCCGTAGTACAGGTGGAGCAGGTTTCTGCTGTCGGTGATATGAAATGCGTAGCTCGATTTTTCCGTGTCGAGCTTGAATACACGCTTGTTTTCATCAAATACGATAGACATAATTTTTCCGTCCTTTTAATTTTTAGGGGATACGGTCAGTTCCCATATACAATTAATATAACATATTTCTCCGCTTTTCTCAATCCTTTTAAGTAAAATTTTAAGCATTTTTCATTTTTGCAAAACAATCCTCAAGCAATCCCCCAAACAATTCCGTTGTATAAGAGGTATATTACAGCACCATTTCACCCACCCTTTTTATCACAAAAACACAACTTAATTCACCGTTAATCTTAAATTTACTTAAATTATAGCCTTAATGCTGTGTAAAGCCGTGAGTTTCAATAAATTTTCACCTATATTTTAGGCATAATGCACATTGACATTAAAAAACCGAAATGTTAAAATAATTGTGTAAAGTTACATAAGTATGTAACAAAACGAAAATAAGTTTTATAGGAGGATTTTTCCAATGAAGTTAAGAAAAATCATGGCTGGCGTTGTAGCTACTGCTCTCGCAGCAAGCACATTAGCCGTAGCAGCAAGCGCTGCTTGCCTCACAAAGGTTGAAGGCACAGAATCAACATTAAGCACAGGCACAGGCATGTGGCTTCTCCAGCTCTACAACAAGGGCAATGAAGCTGAGAACAAGCCCGAAACAAAGCTCGACATCGACTACTCAAAGATCGCTGCTCTTACATTTACTTTCCAGGTAAATGAAGAAGATAAGGAACTGTGGGACGGTACAATCGGCGGTTCCGTTGTATTCTCATGCAACGGTGAAAAGCTCGGCGTTCAGAACGATGAAGACGCTGCAAAGGCAGCACTCTTCGATAAGTATAACTGGCCCAGCTGCGAATTCTGGGGCGTTCTTGATGAAGAGTTACTCGGTCCTGTAGGCGAAGGCTCTACATACGATGATACAAAGCCCGGTAAGGTAGAAAAAGTCGGTGATTACACATACGCTGTCACAAACGACCAGCTCGTTAACCCCATCACAGCAGGCGACGTTTCTTCTATTGAAGATATCGGATGCATGCAGGTTGGTCTTCAGGAATGGGGCAACGGTATCGCAGCAGTAACAGTTACTAAGCTTGAGGTTAAGGATGCAAGCGGTAATGTTCTCGTTTCATTCGATGAAAAGGGCGTTCCCACAATCGGCGGTGCTTCAACTCCCGCTGACACAACAGCTCCCGCTGACACAACAGCTCCTGCTGATACAACAAAGCCCACAACAGGTGATTCTACAAAGCCCAACACAAACACAGGTGTTGAGAGCGTTGCAGTAGTAGCAGGCATCGCAGTCCTCGCTACAGGCGCTGTTATCGTTGCTAAGAAGAGAAAGTAATTTCGGCTTTAAGCAATAAATAAGCAATTTATCCCCCGCAGAAACTGCGGGGGATTTTTGTCGTTTCTTTCACTTTTGCACTATCCCTCGAAAATCGCCAACACCCTTGCCCTCCCTTGTCAAAGGTGAGGTGCTGTCGCCCGAAAAAATTCGGGCGACTACCGGAGGGATTGCCTCACCACTATCCCTCGCTTGCACCAACCTTTCCAAAACCGCACTATCCCACCCACTTTTCGTAGGGTGAGCGTCTGTGTGTGCTTAGTTGGCTTTGCGTCCTTGCAAAGCCCTTGGGCACACACGCTAAGGCATCCTTGCCTTG